>Ga0181400_1000021_pt1 | contig 57488 bp, 77 predicted proteins | sample 23SPOviralmetaG_FD_130129 | JGI IMG/M metagenome (GOLD analysis project Ga0181400, IMG submission 130129) | Marine viral communities from the oligotrophic San Pedro Time Series (SPOT) site, San Pedro Channel, CA, USA - 23 SPOT_SRF_2011-06-22 | ecosystem: Environmental > Aquatic > Marine > Strait...
TTCTACAGAGTATGGAACATAGCACAATGCACAGGTTTAACTCCTAAGAGACCACATGAGGAGACTAACAAAGATGTTCAACCTATCGAGTCAGCAGAAAATATAGTATCTGTTTACAAGAAGGACAACCCTAAGTTAGATATTAGAGAAGTCGAAGGGGACAGGGCTTGTTACTCACCATTAAAAGACAGAATTGTAATGCCGTTAATGAGCCAATTTGTCAACGCTGATAACTTCTATAAAACATTATTTCATGAGATGGTACACAGCACAGGTCACGAAAGTAGGCTCAACAGAGATGGTGTAACAACAGCAAAGATGTTAACCAAGAGCAGAGCAGATTACGCTTTTGAGGAGTTAATTGCTGAGAGTGGTGCGATGGTGTTATCAGGTGTAGCAGGTATCTGCACAGACTGTGGAGATGACGAAAGCAACAGTCAAGCCTATATCAACGGATGGGTGAAAGCAGTTGAAAAAGAGGATGCGAAAGCAGTAGTATCAGCCCTGACAAAGTCAGCTAAGGCAGTAGATTATATCCTTGGAGAGTAAGTCCAAATGGGGGTCGAAAGACCCCTCTGTCGGCAGATGTGTATCTGTCCTGATGAGACCAAAAGGTCGAAACAGTAATATTAATTTAATATATATATCATGCAAAAAGTAACATTAAAAGACGAAATGAAAATAGAGTTAAACGATTGCTATACTCCACATTATTTGAGCCGTAAGGACAAAGACCACCAATACGAATATCTTACCTCATTTAAGGGGTATCAAATGCTTGTAGCTTTATACCAAGGCACAGACTCGCACATTGGCAGTCGTTGTGCATATTACCTGATGGACAACGAAGAGTTGGACATGAAATTTCACATGAAAAAAAGTGAAGGTGGCTTCATGTCTGCCGTCTTAGATGGTGATGTAGTAGGAGCCATAAGAAGGGGTAGCCAAGACTATAGAGAGATACTCTGTGATGCCATCAAAGAGAGAAGATTAGAATTATAATTTAATATATATATATCATGAAAATAATGTACAAAGTAGTAACAATAGACGAATTTGGTCTGAGTGTAATACAGGAAGATGGCTTTAAAACATCAGCAGAGGCAGAACAAGAGGCAACAGAATGTATTGAAAGATGGGGAGAACAAGATTTTTGGGTAGAGCCTTACGAACAAGAGCCGTACAAAGAGCCAAGAACATATGCTTACCCCAACTCAGTAGATGGGTGGGAAGATATTTACCCAACGAGAGATTAACTGATGAGACCTTATAGGTCGAAACCACCTTCATAGGTGGTCTTAATCTTAAAATCAAATAAAATGAAAAAAGCAAATTTCCACTTCCAAGATATAAATTGGAAAAACCATTCTGCTCTTGGTGAGAAGGGTGTTCAAGGTACATTGACAATAGGTCAATATGAACTATCGGTTGTAGCAGGTGAGGGTATGTATTCAACGGCAGGTAAAGAGTCCTACTACAAACCCAATATGGCTGAGTACTACATCTCATTTGAAGTGGCAGTATTTAAAGATACTGATGACGGAAAAAGCCAAGAGTTTACAGACAAGTTTTACTATGGCGATTTTGATGACAACGGCTCAGGTGTTTTGGGTTGGAAATCTAAGAGCCAAATAGATGATTTAATCAAACGTATTGAGGACTCATTGAAGACTGTCAAAATAGACTTCAATAATCCATATGACCAAAAAGAGGTTACTGATGAGTTCAAAGAGTATTGGGTGGATATAGAGCCATTGGATACCAATAACCATCTTAAAACTATAAAAGAAATAGCTGAGTCAGGTGAAAAGATTAACCAAGAACAGAAAATTAAACATCAAGCATTTATTGATGCAGGTTGGGTTGAAGGTGATAATCTAAAGGTTGATAAAGAGGACAGAGAAACAGAGTATAGTTTTATAATAGGTGATAGTAAATATATTATTACTGTTCATAGCATAGACCTTTATGTTAAAGTTAAATACCTTAAATATGTGAATAGTTATAATGTTGAAACACCATATTTAAAATGGGAATGGACAGAGCCAAAAGATGCATACAGTAATGGTTGGAGAAGCTATAAAAACGGCAAATACTGTAGCTATGCAATCGTAGGTACTGAAAGACAATACTCAGCTAAAGGACTGCTTAAAAAGGTTGCTGAAACCAACAAAGAAAGTCAATGGAGTTTTGACTCTTATGTTAAACAAAGACAAGCATTTAATAAGGCTAAGGAGTTGTTGCAAGAGAAGTATCCAAAAGCAACTGTTAAGAAAGGTTATGGAAGATATAACCACACCTTCAGAAAGATAGATTTAATATTCAAATCAGGAAGTAGCCTTGAATTTAATGTATATGACTTTGGAGATAGTTTATTTAGTCTTGAGAAGGTTACCGACCAACAGAAGTTAAGCTATGAAAATTGGGAAGGTTGGGCAGATAGATTTAATAATCAAAAAGAAAAAGTATAATATATATATAAGAAAAAACACTACAATGTTTGGAAATGTCGAAATTTTGTCGTACATTTGTCGAACATTTAAAACACTACAGACATGAAACACTACATTTTTGATAAAATAATGATTACAAATGGTCACGAATTAGGGTGGCTACATCTTGACACCGAAGAACATATTGACCCTGAAAACTTATTTATGGATAAATACGATATGGAAGAGTACGCTAAAGATATTGTAATGGATGGCGAGTCCAACTATACTAACTATTTCTTTGATGATGAATTGATTGAAGAGTGGGAACAGGAAAGAGATTTGTGTGATGTGTGTGATGGAGAAGGGGTCGTTTGGCAATCATCTTACGAAAGTGAGTTTGCCAACACCTCTCCTTGTCCTGAATGCAATGACAATAGCGACACAGATTACGAATTGTCAAGAGATAAATAAATACTCTGATGAGCCATTGAGATTATGGCGAAACTATGTAGACAACTTCTACATAGTCAGTATAAACTTAAAAACACTACAAAAAATGGGTAGGTATTACACAGGTGACATAGATGGAAAATTTATGTTTGCCGTTCAAAACAGCGATGCAGGTGAAAGGTTTGGAGCCGTAAGCCAAGAGTCTAACTATATTGATTACGTTGTCCACAAAGAAGACAGCTATGAAGATATATGTAAGGAGTTAAATGACATCGAGCAAACAGGATGTATAAAAAGAGTAACAAAGATGTTCGACAATGAAGTTGGGTATAATGATGACATCTGTAAAAAATATGGTGTTAGTCAGGAAGACTTGATGGAATTTGCTGATTATCGTATGGGTAAACAAATCAAAGAATGGTTTGATAATAACCCAACGGAAACCCAATTAAATTTTGAAGCAGAGTTATGAGAAAAATTACAGAATGGGAAGGGAACACCATTAAAGTTCTCACAGAAGACGAAGCTAATGCATCGTTTCAAGGTGGGCATAAAATAGATGCCTTAACTAATATATATTATAGTGATTTGAAATTTATTTTTGGCAGTCCCTCTGAAATTCAGACAGGTGATGACAAAGTTCAAATGACTTGGGTCATTGAGATAACTGATACCGAAGGTAACAAAGGTAGGTTTGAAATATATGATTGGAAAACCTATGACTTACAATATACCAAACACAAATTAGATACTTGGAGTATTGGGGGTACAGGTAAACATAACCCATATATATTATTAGAATTTATAAACCATGCTCGTATGAGTGCCTTCAATGTCCAAGATTTGTATCGAAAGCATAACGAGATTGAAGATAAGTTAAATCAAATAATGGAAATCTTTAAATAAAATTTAATGATAGTTAAAAAGCTGAATACAAATGTGTTGTGTGTGCAGAAAGAGAATGGGGGTCGCATTATAGTTTTGCGACCTCAGGACTCTAAGTATACATATTGGCACAAGAAATGGAAATCAAAACAATTTAAATATATATATATATGAAAGTAAAAATTCAAAACCGAAGTGTCTACCACAAATTTGCTGAGGTAGAAATAGAAGTCGACAAGGATGAGTTTGAGCATTACAAACTTGAGCATGGGAAGTATACCACCTTGCTTGATTTTCTACAAGATAGATGTTTCCTTTATGATACCAAGATTGATGAAGCTATGAGTAAAGCAGAGTATGTGCATGGCACAGGTCTGTATGATTTTAAAGGAATGGATGAAGCAGAGTCAGATAGCGAATGGAGATATGATTGTCCACAATTAAAAACAGGGGGACATTTATAACAGTTTAAATTAAATATTATGATAAATAAAGTAACAAAAGAGGATTGTATGGAAGCCATAGAATACCTGCACGTACAAGGTTTTGTTGAAGAAATGTCAACAGATAAAAAGCACTACACAGAAATACTACTCAAGAAAGTAGCTAATGATTATAAATTAAACTTAGGATTATGAAAGAAAATAAACTTATAGCAAATTTTATGTTTGAAGAAACAATGCCTATCAATCAAATGCAATACCACAAATCTTGGGATTGGCTAATGCCTGTAGTGGAGAAGATAGAGAGTTTTGAAGGCGGAGAGGATGGAGATTTAATGAGAGGACATCTATATAATTTCAGAATAGAACAACATTTTGTTAACATATTTGATGCAGAATCAATGGATGATATTATTGAGATGATTGGAGATAGCAAATTAGATGCAACATACAATGCAGTAGTAGAATTTATAAACCAATATAACAATTTGGATTTGTCTAAATAATTTTGTAAGTTTGTCTAACTTAATATTAAAACACTATGAATAGATTACACACCTTATCCGATGGTTTTAGTTGGTGGATTGTCACCGACAAAGCCGAGGCTTTATACGACTCAGGAGCCGTTGAATTATATGTTTTATATGACGATGATACCGAGTCTCTAATTGAGAGTAAAGACGAACTCTTTGAAGCCATCAATTTAAAACTTAATATAGGAATGGAATTAGGTTTCCTAAGAAAGAAACCTACATTTTGGAATGAGTGCAAGAGATTGCTAAAAGATGGGCATTGGTATGTTAAGGTTTCTGACATAGTAAAATATATTTAGATGAAAAAAATAATAACCCATTGGACAATTCAAATTAAATGGAACGATGGTACCGATAACTACGTTGACCACATCCCTGACTATATAGCAAAAAATGTAGACCCATGGCTTGATGATTTAGAGAGGGAAGAGAATATTGAAGATGATTGTGATTGCGAAGAGTTAGGTACTACTCCTATTGGTGAGCCAACTAAATTAATAAATAAAATTGAATAATAATCAAGAGTTAGAACAAGCTATATTTATAGTCGTCATTAGTATGGCTATATTGTTTGGCATGGTAGTAATAATGTTATAAATAAAATAAAATCATGAAAGTAAAAATCTTTGATGCATATGTTGAACAGGTAGCCGTCCTGTTTAATTTACACGAACATGAAATCTTTGAGAAGTCAAAGAAAAGAGAGGTCGTGGATGCAAGGCATTTAATATATTATCTGTGCTATCACAGACCTATGAAGCTAAAGTATATTCAAAACTTTATGCATGGTAGAGGTTACGAGATAGGACATTCAAGTATTATCCATGGCATACAAATGGTTAAAGAGTTATCAGAAACCGACCAAGATTATAAACAGGTTCTTCAAAACTTAAATGTTAATGAAGTAGTTTGATAGGGTTAGAGCATATTTGGTTTGAGGCTAAGAATGATAATTATGCCTGTGCATTAGATGGGAAAAATTATTCTGCACGTACATTGTTTGGAATTAAAATAGTCCACGACACTAAATCAAATGATATTATCATATATAATACTACACGAGGTGGTGATTATTATGAAGAATTAACTAACGAATTAAATTATTTTTTTGAAGGTGGATGGAGATATGGTGTATATAAAATAGCTTTGGAAAATTGTAAGCACAGATTAAATAAAATAGAAGTGTCTATGAGAAACGAAGTAAACACCAAAAGAAATCCCAAACAAATTCAATCGTTAAAAACAGCACGAATTAGAGTGTTAAGTAAATACAATTATATTAGTAATAAATTAAATAAAATAAAAAATGACTAAATTAAAAACAGTAAACATTAAAGGCAGACAGTATGTCGAAGTAAACGAAAGATTAATATATTTTCGTAAAAATTATCCAAATTTTTCATTAGTATCTGAAGTTATAGAAAAAACAGATACATCTATTTTGATTCAAGCAAAAATAATAAATGATGGAGTTGTCTTAGCAACAGGATTAGCCGAAGAAGAAAAAGGTAGTACCTTCATAAACAAAACATCCTATGTAGAGAACTGCGAGACATCAGCTTGGGGTAGAGCATTGGGTAATTTTGGAATAGGTATTGAAAGTTCCGTAGCAACAGCAGATGAGGTTAAAAATGCTATTGCAAACCAAACACATAGTGACACGACTACTTCTAAACAGGTTTTGATGGAACTAAATGATGAAAAGATGACAGACGTATTAAGATATGTAGCATCTAATAAATCTCAGGGGCTTGAATGGATAATAAACAATATATCTAAAAAATATAACGTAACTACAAAAGTTAAAAACCAAATAAAGAAAACACTACAGGATGGAGAAAAAAGTAACTAAAAAAGTAATTAATCTTCTTAAATCTGATACAGAATATTACTCAGGAATTGGTAAGCAATTTATAAGTAATTCCGATATTAGTACCTTACTGAAAAACCCAAAAATGTTTGGTGTTCCTCAGCCTGATAGAAAAGAATTTATATTAGGAAGATACTTTCATTGTAAAATACTTGAGCCTGAAAAAGTAAAAGATTTTCTTATAGCGAATGTTAATAGCAGAAATTCCAAAGCATATAAGGAATTTTGTGCTGATAATTTAGTGCCTTATGCAATGCTTGAGTCTGAAAAGATACAGGTAGATAAATGGTGCGATACTATGCTCAGTCATCTAGATTTCTACGAACTTATACAGGATGCAGAAAACCAATTTGAAGTTCCAAGTGTCAAAAACATAGGAGAGTTCGATGGTGGTGCATTGTGGAAAGGGAAGGCTGATATAGTTCATAAAGATTATGTTATTGACTTAAAGACAAGTGGTGACATTATGAAATTTAAAAACAGTATTTATAATTACAATTATGATTCACAAGGTTATATTTATCGTGAGCTTTTTGGTAAGCCTATTTTGTTTCTTGTTATTGATAAGTCTACACAAGTGTTGGGAATGTATGAATTATCTGACGAGAGTTACGAAAGGGGTGCTTACAAAGTGGAACAAGCTCTTAAGGTTTACAAAGAATTCTTTGGAGAAAATAAAACTAAAGATGTTGACCTTCACTATCTTAAACAAGTTATATAGTAAGATAAAAGTTAAAAGAAAAAGGACGAGTTTTGTTATTGAAGTTCCGTTGGAGCAAGACAATATCCATGGCTACTATGAATTAGTTGCCTCAACTATTAAACTAATGGAACAAAAAATTAAAATTAAAAACTATGGCGAATGATGAAAAAATATTTGCAGATGGTTTCTCTTTCAAAAGAAGAGATAATGCTCCTGACTTTGTTGTTGGAAGGATAAGTGTTAAAGTTGACGATGCGATTGCGTTTATGAAGAAACATCATAAAGGGGGTTGGGTAAACCTGAATTGTAACAAGGCTAAAAGTGGAAGCTTTTACATTGAACTAGATACATTTGTGCCTAAAACAGCTACAGAAAAGTCTCCTGAAAAAGAAGGGGCTGATTTACCATTTTAAATAATCAGGGGGTAGTTTCGGCTACCCCTTTTTTAAACCACTATAATTAAATGCAAGAACAACACATAACTATATTTAAAAATATTAAGGAAACCGATACGCCTTTTCATAGACCTATTGGACATATACTTAAAAGAATTAAAAACGGTGCAACAAAAGAATTAGTAAAACAAATCCGTTCTGAAAAAAGAAAAACAGAACGAAACGAATTAAAAAAGATGTTACCTGCAATATGTTTTTCAGGTATCTTTAATAAGAGAAACGATAGTTCTATTCAAGAACACACAGGAATAATATGTTTAGATTTTGATGGCTATGAAAAGAACAAAGAATTATTACAGGATAAAGAAAACCTGACGAAAAATAATTATGTTTATTCTACTTTCATAAGTCCATCAGGTCAAGGATTAAAGGTGTTGGTTAAAATACCTAATGATGCTGACAATCATGTTAATTATTTTAATTCACTTCAAAAACATTTTGATAATCCCCACTTTGACATTACTTGCAAAAATGTATCACGAGTATGTTACGAAAGCTATGACCCATTAATATATGTAAATGAAAACTCAAGTGTTTGGGATACTATAGAAGAAAAGGAATACCAAGAAAGACATACATTACGAGACCTTCCAACGATACCTATAACTGATGAAAATAAAATTGTTGAGATACTTACCAAATGGTGGTTAAAAAAATACCCGATGGTGGAAGGGCAAAGAAATAATAATGTCTTTGTATTAGCTTCAGCATTTAATGATTATGGCATAAATAAATCTTTAGCCAATTATGTATTAAGCAACTACCAAACAAAAGATTTTGGACTGAGTGAAATTAATAGAACTATAGATAGTGCTTATGCACAGACACAAAATTTTGGCACCAAGTATTACGAAGATGATGAAAGAATAAATAACATTAAAGTAAAACTCAGGCGTGGGGTATCAAAAAAAGAAATAAAATCTCAGTTATCTGAAACAAGTATAGATGGGCAAGTTATCGAAGCTGTCCTTCAAAGAGTTGATGAGGAAAACAAAGAACAAAAGTTTTGGACTAAAAGTGATAAAGGTGTAATTAAAGTTGTACATATTTTATTCAAACAGTTTTTAGAAGACAATGGCTTTTATAAGTTTTGTCCTGAAGGAAGTAAGAACTATGTATTTGTTAAGGTTACAAATAATTTAATAGACCATACGGATGAAAAGCAAATAAAAGATTTTGTTTTAAATCACTTAATCGAATTAGATGACCCAACTATATATAATTACTTTGCTGACAACACAAGATTTTTTCGTGAAGAGTTTCTTTCTTTATTGTCGACCATTGATATATATTTTATTGAAGACACAAAATCTACATCTTATTTATATTACAAAAATTGTGCTATTAAAATAACTAAAAATTCTTTAGATGTTTTAGACTATATTGATTTAGGTGGATATGTATGGAAAGACCATGTTATTAATAGAAACTTTAATGAGTGTGAATTTTTACAAAGCGATTACAAAAAATTTGTGTCAAACATTTGTAAGAACGAGGGAGATAGGATGGCATCAATGGAAAGTACGATAGGATTTCTTATGCATGGTTACAAGAATTTAAGTTATTGTCCTGCCGTTATACTTAATGATGAGGTTATTTCTGATAACCCTGAAGGTGGAACAGGCAAGGGTATTTTTATGAACGCTTTGTCACAAATGAAAAAGGTTGTTACTATAGATGGCAAATCATTTTATTTTGAAAGAAGTTTTGCTTATCAATTAGTTTCTGCCGACACACAAATATTAGTGTTTGATGATGTTAAGAAAGCATTTGATTTTGAAAGATTGTTTAGTGTAGTAACAGAAGGTTTAACGCTAGAAAAGAAAAACAAAGATGCTATTAAGATACCATTTAGTAAGTCTCCGAAGATAGCTATTACGACAAACTACGCTATAAAAGGGGCAGGTAATTCTTTCGTAAGAAGAAAGTGGGAATTGGAATTGCACCAATTCTACAACAAAAACTTTTCACCTTTAGATGATTTTGGAAAATTAATGTTTGGAGATTGGGATGATAGTGAATGGTGTATGTTTGATAACTATATGATTAGCTGTCTACAATTATATTTATCAAAAGGATTGGTTAAAAGTAAATTTGTAAATTTAAAAATTAGACAACTATCTGCTGAAACATCACACGATTTTATTGAATGGTGTGGAATAATAAACGGAACAACAGAAAATGAAAAACTTGAAATAGATAGAAGAATTTCATTACAAGATTGTTACTTTGATTTTATAGAACAATACCCTGACTATGGACCCAAAGCTAAATTGACTATATCAAGAATAAAATTTAACAAATGGATATACTCTTTTGCAGTTTACAAAACAGGGTTATCTCCTGAAGAGGGGAGAGATGGTACAGGTAGATGGATAAGAATAAAAAGAAAAGAAGAGAATAACATTCAAACCAAATTGATATGATGGATTTTTCCGACTTAAAAAATATTGAAGAAGCATATAGAAATTCTTATGATGTTTTATTTAATGATGTTCAATATGAATCAATCATGGAAAAGGGTCGTAGTTATTTTTTACATCACCCATCTAAGCCTATTTCTATTGAGTTACTTTTAGATATGACAGATTTTTTTTCTGCGGAAGAAGAGTTTGAAAAATGTGTGATAATAAAAAAATTCATTGATGAAAGACATAATTGATTACGCAGCGACAGGATATAATAACCATGAATCTTTACGACAAGCAAGACTGCTGCAAAAAGTAATGTTTAAAAAACATGAAGTAAGACAAGGACGAGGAAAAAAAGCTACAGTTAAGATGCAGTTTGTCTATAATGAAATTGAAGACCAAGAAATAAGAACAAGAATAACAAACACTATAAAACACTATGAAAATAAATTGGAGACCGTATCAGAAAAAAATAATAACCAAAGGGCTTGAACTTGTAAATAAATATAGGTTTGTATATTTAGCTATGGAGGTTAGAACAGGTAAAACTTTAACCTCTTTAGGGATTGCTAGTTCCTGCGGTTTTAAAGACATAGTTTTTATTACAAAAAAGAAAGCAATTTCTTCTATAACAAAAGACTATAAATTATTAAATCCTAATTTTAACTTTCATGTAATTAATTATGAGTCCATGCACAAGCTTATGGTAAAACGATGTGACTTTTTAATATTAGATGAATCCCATGGGTTAGGGGCATTTCCAAAGCCTAGCAAAAGAGCCAAAGCTGTTAAAGATTTTATACATAAGTACGACCCTGCTGTTTGTTTGTTATCAGGTACTCCTTCTCCTGAATCATACAGTCAAATCTACCATCAGGTCTATGGTATTCCTGCCAATCCTTTTAATCACTTTAAAAACTTTTACGCTTTTTCTAAGGATTATGTAAAGGTAACTCGTAAAAAAATTAATTCTTTATATATCAATGACTATAGTAATGGTAAGCCAAGTATTTTAAGAACCATGCAACCTTATACTATAAGTTACACACAAAAACAAGCAGGTTTTAAAGTTGAAACTACAGAAGAAGTATTACAAGTGGAGTTATTAGAATCAACCTACTCAATGATTAAAAGATTTAAACAACAAAAAGTTCTTTCAGGAAGTAAGGACGTAGTTTTAGGTGACACACCTGTTAAGCTTATGAGTAAACTACATCAGTTGTATTCGGGAACTGTAAAGTTTGAATCAGGCAAATCTATGGTTGTAGATTGGAGCAAAGCAAGTTTTATTAAGGAACATTTTTTTAACCAAAAGATTGCAATTTTTTATAAGTTTAAGGAAGAACTTGAAGCTATGAAAGATGTATATGGTAGTTTTCTTACAACAGAGCTTGACGAGTTTAATTCTACTAATAAAAACATTGCTTTGCAGATTGTTAGTGGGAGGGAAGGTATAAGTTTATCTAAAGCCGAGTGTTTAGTGTATTACAATATAGACTTTTCAGCTACCTCCTATTGGCAATCTAAAGACCGAATGACTACCAAAGAAAGATTAAGAAATAAAGTTTATTGGGTCTTTGCAAAAGATGGAATAGAAAATGACATATATAAAACTGTAATTAACAAGAAAGATTACACGGTAAATCATTTCAAAAAGGATTTATTATCTTTGTAATATGAGGTTTATTAGGTTTTTACTTGTGTGGATAAGCCAAAATTTAGCTGTACCTTTTTGGGTGGTTGGTCATATACATCTTTCTATACATAGTTTTAATGACCTCTATGAGTTATTCTGTTCCTTAGGCATGAACTTAATAGTAGCTATAGGATTTTTAATAGATTATAAAAATGACAGAGCAGGTAATACAGAGAAAAAGAATTAAACAACTAGAAAAAGAAGGTTACTATGTAATAAAACTTACAGTAACTAACAAGAACGGTATCCCTGATTTAATAGCGATACCAAAAGACTCAGAAGTATTGTTTGTAGAATGTAAAAGACCAAATGGAGTAGTTTCAGAATTGCAAAAGTTTAGGTTAGAAGAACTGAAAGAATATGCAAAGACAGAAGTATATAGGGGAGATTAAACATTACGAAGTTGATGATTGGTTTGTCGATAAAATTAGAGAGTTGGACCCAAAGTTGGGAATACAAATTGCTACCCAAGTAGATAGAGTTGTCGAGCAGTTACCATCTCAAGAACATTGGACTCAAGAAATAGCAGGTGTTTCAAATGCACTTTCATCTCCATATTTTTTTAAAGTAGAATATATTAGGGAACATGGTGAGCCTCCTATATTTTTAGACATACAGCCTATAGATGTTGATGAGTATTTAGATTATTATAATGAAAAAAAAACAATTAAATTAAATGAAGAAACGTACAACAACACATCTGAATTATCTTAAAAAGATAGTAGATACAGAGTTTGGAATTGATATAGCAAGTCCGAGTAGAAAAATAATATATACTAATGCTAGATTAGTGTTTTATTTTATAGCACGAAAATATGGTGGAAGTTACAGTAAAATAGGTGAGTTCCTAGGTAAAAATCACGCAACTGTAATTCATGTTATAAAAAAAGCACCTTGGCTTCTTGCTCAAGAAAAAGATTTAGAGTTGTCTTATTTAAGGTGTAAAAACTTATTTGAATCCACAAACCACCCTGTATTAGATTACTCTCTTACAGATTTAAGAATGGCTTATTTAGAGCTTGAGTCTGCATATGATGAATTAAAAAAAAGCACGAAGCAGTTGCATGACTAAAAAATAAATTATAAATTGTATGAAACTTAATCAAATGAGCTATACTTTTTCAGATATAGATAAAATAATTGAATTTAAAAGTTGGTCAGTAAGAAAAATTACAGATGAACTTTTACGAATAGATTGCTCACAGTACACTAACTTAGGAAGTGACTCTCTGAAATCTGAAAGATTAGAGGTTAGAAAAAACTCAAGAAAAATATATAAAGCTATTAAAACTGTTGATTCAGAACTTGGGTCAAGGTTATTAGATGCTATGGATAAATAAAAAAATAAATGACAGCCCTAGAACAAGAAAGAATTCAGCACATTAATCTATTGATGGATGAATTAAATGGGTTTAATTGTGAGATATATGAAAGTCTCTGCGACAAAGAATATAAAGTTACAAAGCATACCATAAATATATTTCAAAAAAAACTTAAAGCCCTTTCAGATTCTATGCAAGATGAAATCTAAGAAATGCAGGAGCTGTAGTGAAGTAAAAACAATCGACAACTTTTATAAGGGTGGGCGTAAAACTAAAGCAGGTGTAGACATAATGGATAACTTATGTAAGAATTGCAAAAGAATTTATAAAATTAAAAGAAGGAAAAGGCGAAGAGATTGGTTAAGTAAAATAAAAAATAAATTAAAATGTAGTATGTGTGGTTACTCAAAAGCTACCCATCCTAACTTTTCAATAAATGCTTTACAATTTCACCATACTCAAGACAATAAAGATTTTTGTGTAGCGGATGGTAGTTCAAAAGGGTATTCTAAAGAAAATATTTTAAAAGAAATAAATAAATGTATGTGCTTATGCAGTAGGTGTCATGCAGAAATACATTCAAAATGAGGTTTGAAAACGATAAGGATTTATCTAGAGAAAAAAAAGCTATTGAATTTTTTGTAAACAGGTTTGAAGGTTCTTATAAAAAGCTAGACCCTAACGATGTGGACTACCGAGTTTATAATAAAGTCGGAAAATTAATTGCTTATGCAGAGGTAAAGGGTAGACACAGGACTTTAGAAGAGGCATATCCGTTGCCTGTGGCAGCACGAAAAGTAGTAAAGCTTTGTGATAAAAGATTAAATCCTGTTATTATATGGGCGTGTGATGATGGTATTATATATGGAAAACCAACTGATATTAAAGGTGAAGTAAGGTGGGGAGGAAGGAAGCCTCGTGAGGGTGCGGTCAACGACCAAGAGCTGATGATTTATTATCCAAAGCAAAAGACTTTTCGTTACTTCAAATTTTACTAACCTCCGTATCTCTTAGATGGTCTTAATCCCTTAGGTTTCTTAGGAGATTTTTTAAATCCATCTGTAGCATAATACAACCTGACTTGTGCATCGGAAAATATCTTACCACTCGGACTCTCGTTTTTATTCTTTCCTATTTTTTTAAATGGCATTATCTTTTTGGTGCCTGATAGCCACCAAGCTTTTTAGTTTGTTTGTTTTTTCTTTTCTGCTCTTTTTGATACTCAATATTTTTTTCGATTGTTGTCTTGGGTGTTGTAGATTTTTTATTAGCAGGACCCTCAATCTGATATTTAGAATAGTTAAGTAATCTCAATATGTCTGTACCAATGTCCCCATTTTTACCCATATCATCCATGTTGTCAATAAACTTTTTGATTTGTGTAGCAGGAATTCCGGGAACACTCGTTAGCTCTGCAACAAACTTTTCAAAGTGTTGTTGTTTTTTAACAGGGTCTTTAGTTTTATCGAATCTTTGATAAAGTGTAATTAACCTTTGCATTACCATCAAAGGGGCAATACTTTTAGCTTGTACAGGGAAACCTTTATTTTGTATTTCATCAGCCAACATTTTAACGATGTCTCCTACAATAAATAATGCGTTTAAGTTTCCAACGACTGCAGCCCTTAATAAATCTTCCTCATCTTCATCTCTTACTCCTCTTAATATTCCGGGTAATCCTAATGTAACATACTGAAATAATACCGGAGCAAAAACATGATAAGTAGCAAATGTTCTAAGGTTCTCACCTAATGTTCCCTTACCTGCTTTAGAATCCCATGCCTTTACCTTTCGATATAAATTTCTCGTGGCTTGTATTTCTTTTCTAAGGTATTGTTTAGGAGTAGTCATAAACATATTTAAACCTCTCTGTAATGCACCGGCAGTTTGATAGTAGTCCCTATCTTGTAAGTCCATAGACTGCTGTGTTCTCTTTGTGTCTTTTTCAAACTTAAGCACGGCTTCTTTCTGTGCTTGTTCTTCACTTAATCCACGTTTTAAACCTTGGTCTTTATAATATAAATAGTTAGGCATACCTCCCAAATAAATTGCAGCCTTGTCACCAAACTTAGTAGTGAACATTACGAAGTTAACATAGTAATCCCAATACTGATTAGGGACAAACTCAGCCATATTAGCTTCGGAGTAAGACTCAATAACTCTTGTTATGGATTGTCTGTTTCTATCCTGCATATAAACAGAATTTTTAGAAATTTCTTTAAAAGTTTTCTTTATTTGAGGTAGATTCTTTAATGAATACTTCAACCAATTAGCGTAGCCAATATCATTAGCGTATGTAATCATAGATGTTAACTGCTTTATCATAACAGTTGGGTTCAATCCAATCCTAGAAATGATAAACATATTGTTAAGTGCGTTTACAACCCTATCAGCAGGGCTATTTCTCACACCTTTGTTTGCTATTTTAGTAATCATATTGTCTATCAAACGATTTACATAATTACCGTGAATAGAACTAATTGCTTCTTTTACTAGTTTGTTAGAGAATATTTTATTTATATCTCTCATAGTCTCACCGTATGCAGCGAAGTATTCCATGTCCCTTAAGTAAGTAAACATTACATTCATGGAATTCATTTTTCTAATAGGTAAATTATTATTTACCCTAAACTTTGTTGATGAAGCTCCTACTGATGTGTTATAAACTGATTTATCAGACAATAAATCTATAGACTCCTGCTCAACTCCTTGTCTGTATATCATACCGGAATAATATTGATTCCATGGCATATTAGTTCTATACAAGCTTTTATATACCTCATTATAGTAAGGGTACAATGAAGGATAATATTCATTTACCTGCCAATCAGCAAACTCTTTTACACCGTCTTTCATTTTAGATTCCATCTCCTCCATAATTCTAGAATAATCCTTACCAAATGTAGCTTCAAATGATGCTCTATTTGCAGGGTCTTTGTAAAGATTATAGTAGTATGCCATTTCATTTTGACTTAAATAAACTTCATTCTCTTTCATAACCTGCCTTAATTCATAGGCAGATATTTTTTTATCATCAAAATCTTTTTGAGCTTTTTCTAAAGCAGCAGGGTCTAATATATAAGTAGGGTCATTAGTTAATTTATTATGTGACCTAACTTCATTTCTCCATTTCTTACCATATATTTCCTTAAGTTTTTGGTCTAGTATTTCCTCTTGCTGCATCATCCTTTGCTTATATTTTCTACTTGATGTATCAACACGATTGGATACTAATTCTTGAAGTTTACCTCCAAACATTTCTCCCGGTAATTTAGAAACTAAATCCATTAAACCATCTAAAGCTTCAGCTTCATTAAAGAATTGCGTGAGTTTGCTAGTGAATTGGTTTATAAACTTTTTAATTACATTTTTAGTTTTATTTTGTCTTGCGTTTAGTCTTTTAACATTATCTAAATCAAGCTGTGACTTAGCATCAGGGTCTCCCATATCAACCTTTTGCCCTGTTATTTCTTCTATTGCTGTAGAAGATTGTTCATTATATTTTTTATTCGACTCTTCTAACTCTTGTTTTAACTCCGACCTACCTAAAACAATCATGTCTTCAAGAATTTTTGCTGACATATCTAAAGCACCTGTTTTATTTACATCGGTGTCCTCCATCTGTAAAGAGTTATTTATATTTAAAAGAAGAGTTATATCCTCCATTCTAGAATAATCTCCTTCTGTTTTTACAGACTTTTGGTTAATAGAATTAAACTCTTTAGTTAATGCCTCGTTTTCTTTATCTATATCTTCAGCAGTAGCAGATTTATTAAGTCTGTCTTTTTTAATTTTTTCTATTCTCTCCTTAATATTTAAACTAACCTTCGCAGCTTTTATTCTACCACCAATACGAGTTATATATTTACCATTAAGAATATTATCTATAGTCTTTTCTAAACGAGTGTTATTTTTCTTTGTTACAAACTCAATTACCTCATCAAATATATTTTCAATATTATTTTCTTGTGCATTTGTAACTGCTCTAACAAGCTTCATAACTTCAGACCTAGTATATATATCTTTTGGTAATGACTTTCTTATAAAGTTTCTTAGTGCAGATTTTATTTTTTGTAAATCTCTTGCACCTCTTTTTCTAGCAAATAAAAGTTTCCTTGCTTCTGTAAGTTTCTCTTGTACATTTTCACTTGGTCTTGTTCCGACACTTTTTTGAAACTCATAAAGCATAGCTGCTTGTCTAGTGGTCAATGACTTACTGCCATCACCCTCTTTTTTAAACTCAGGTTGCTTCTCTAAAAATTCTATTGTTTGGTCTGCAATTTGTTGCTCAGTAAGTTTTACTTTTTTCTTTGAGTTTGCTTTAATTAATTTTTGCTCGTAAGCTTTTGCTCTTTGATATAGTTTTACACCTGACTTAAATCCGTCTTGTAAATTCCTGAAACTATTAGGAAGGGTACCAAAAATATCTACTGATACTTCCATTAAATCATTAACCACTTTTGCCGGGAATTTTTTAACTCTAATTAAAAAGTCTTTAATCACTTCATCTCTAAAGTTTCCATCCCTTCCTTCAGTAATTATGTCTACTATTTCTTTTTGTTGTCTACCTCTAGGAGAAAAAGGATTTATTTTACCTCTTGGACCTGATAAGTAATAAGACCCACTTCTAGCACGTTTTAAACTTACAGATGGCGGTAACATTCTTTTAATTTGAGAAGTATTAATAACAGATGGCATAAAGCCGGAATCATTCATATTAAAAAATCTTCCTATTTGTTCTATAGACTTTTGTTCTCTACCTCTAGTTCTTATAGGCTTTGATATACTTTTAACTCCGGAACCCAATGGAGATATAACCTCCCCCTGCTGTACCCTTCCTAAATCTTTAGCACGTTGTTGTATAGGAATTGGCATTATAGTAAAGGCATCAACTACTTTGTTTGGTACACCAATAACATCCCCCTCAATTGTATTAGAATATGTAGAGTGATTAGAATCTGTTCTGACACCTGTTGGTTTTAATACCAACATAATATCATTTATTTGAAACTCATTCTCTCTAAAGAATCCATCAATAAAGCTTTCTGTTTCTATAAACCCACCGTTATCCCTAACATATTGAGCATATTTAGTGTTTTTCTTTGATTGCTCTTGGTGTCCTATTAAGAATCTCTTCCTAACCGTACCGTCTGTATTATCTCTTATTTCCTCAAAACTGTTGTATTTTTCTAATGTTTCTCTTATAGCTTTAACAGGATTAGTTTCTAGTGCTTCAGTTTTAAAAGTTTCAAATGAAGGTAATCCATCTGTAATATTATCAAATACAACTTTATTAAAGAGATGCATGACATTTGGAGACCCACTAATAATAAAAATATAGTCAGAATTATTTATATTCTTCTGAATTGTTGTAGGGTTTACACTACTTGCCCAAATATCTCCGGGTGTTTGCAGAGCAAAACTTGGTCCACCATCTATACCGGTGTTTGGATTTATACCTAATTGGTCAGCTTTCCAAAACCAAACTTTTTGTTTTTTATCTACAATATCATCTATAAGTTTATTGATGTCAATTTTATTCTTTGAAGATATTAATGAATTGGGATAGGAGTCTTTAAAGTTTATATTCCTCTGTTCTCTCCCCCCTTTTGGTTTAGTAATTTCTGTAGGGGTTCCTATATTTTCTGTACCTGTTTCTCTTAAATCTTTTAGGACAGATAAATCTTCTGCCAAAACTTCTCTACCTTCTCTTACCTTACCTGATAATGAGTTTAACATTTCAATTATCTTAGAGTCTTGCTCTGTTATAATATCAAAATTAAATCCTATAGAGTTACCAATTTTTTTAATAAAATTAACTACAGCATTTTTGGTAGGAGTATTTAATGTGTCGTAGTTTGCAGCTAGTTGCCCAAAAAGTTCGGCTAATCTTTCTTCGTTTTGAACTGTAGGTCCTTGTGATTCATAAGCCTGTCCAAATCTTTTTATTTGCCTAGCCAATAAACTATTACTATCAAGACCTTTTTCAGCCGAAGTTAATAATGTTTTTAATGCATTAGCGGTGTTGGTTTCTCCAAGAGTATTAAATATAAATGCGTGACCGACCTCATGAAATACTGTAGAGGTATTTGCTTTATTCATATCTATATGAATAATATTATCATCAAACGAAAAGAAACCTCTTCCGTCAGTTCCGGTAGCTTTATTAAACTCTTTGCTTGATTCGTGTAATATTATTTTAGTGTCAGGTAAAACTTTTGTTATAGACTTACTAATTTTTGTTGCTGCATTAAGAACTTGATTTCTAACACCTTGCTTTATAGAATTTAATTTACGCTTAGGTTTCCCTTTTCTATTAAAAAATAAATTATTAGTAGTCGAACTACTTTCAGTTTCATCTCCAATAGCTGATGCAAAATCCTCTGCTTCTTGAGTTGTTACTTCATCTCCTTCTTGAAGCTCTTGAGTTTCACTTTTTGTTTCTCCAAATTCAGGGATTGCTGACTCAGCTTTTTGAGCTGCATCTTGTTCCGCATTAGCAAGGAGTGTAATGTCTTTAAGTTGTTCAGTAATTTCTTCGATTCTAGCGTTTTGCTTTAGTGCTAACTCCGGAGCTAAAGGTTCTATCTCAGTTTTTAATGCTTGTCTTTCCATTACCAAGCTTAATGCTAATCGTTGTTGCTGTAAATTCAAATCCCCCGGCACCTGTGGCATTAATCCTTCAATTATATTAAAGGTTTCTAGCATTGTGTCAGCATCTTTTTGAGTCAACTCATCATTAGGGTCGGCTACCCTTTGCTTTAAGTCCGTAGTAAAAAACTTTTTATATTGCGTATCTCCTAACATTCCTTTGAACATCTCAAAGGCTTCATCAGTCACTAAGTCTAAATTTTTAGGGTTTGTTGCCATAGCAGATATAGCCGTTGGTACAGCCATTATTTTTCCTCCTACAGCTTCAAGAGCTCCTTGATATAAAAGCTCTCCCATATATCCTGTAAATGAATCAGGAGTTTGAAAATATTGTTTTTCTTTATTGAAATTGTATATTCTTTCTGATAAATCTTCAGCAACAAACTGTAAAGCACCTGTTTCAAATTCTGCTGCACCACCTGCCCCAATTACAAGTAAGCCTCTTCCAACTAAATTGTTTACGTCCTCACGAATAAGTTTTGCTAACAGCTTTCCTTCAGTTCCCTTTTTGACTACACCTAATTTATTCAAACCTCTTACCAACATATTCTGAACAAACGGACTACTACTAGTTATATTTCTAAATCCTATGTTTTCTAGTACGGCTGTTGCAATACCTACAGGTACAGCGACAGTTCGTTGTTCGTCTAATGAAATGTTATCAAAATTTGGGTTGTTTGCCATCTTACCCATTTGGGCATCCATGGATTGACCTAGTAATCTTACAGTTCGGGATACATTGTTTTTATCTGAAGCATATTTTTTTAATGCCCTAACCACCAAGGGTCCACCTTTAGCTATAGCTTTTTGTGCTACTGTTTTGTAAATACCAATGAATGCAGGGATAGAATACGCAACACCGTGTAAGGCTTTTTGCATAAACGACCCTTCATTTTTTACTATTTTACGAGTCATTGCTTGTTCATCTGTCTCACCCGAAATAACAGTTAATGCTGTACGAATATTGTCTCTTAATCCGGACTCTAAATCCATATTATTTAACATACCCGTGTACCGATTAAAATTATTAGCATCACCCAAAGCTGCGCTTTTAGCTTTGTCATAACTAGTTATAGTTTCTGTCTGTAAAATATTAGGTCTCCCCGGCATCTCCCTAGTTATTTCTGTACCTTCATATTCTTGTACAGCCTTCATTGAAGTGTTTCTAAAAATAGATTCAGTTGCTGAGTGAAGGTCATCCCCATCTTTACTTACGGTATTTTCTAAGACCACTTGTAACATTTCAGGAGAAAGTTTATCAAGCTCTGACTTTAATTTATCTTGGTCTATAACATTTAACTTACCTTTTTTTAAATATTTATCTATGTTAGAAATAGCCTCTTTATCAGCAGACGTATCTCCATCCCCCATTAGACTTGATATTAAATTTGAATTTAATGCGTACCCATCGGTATTATCTATTAATATTTCCGTTGCATAATCTATGTGTTCATCTGCAGCCCTTCTACTTTTACCTGCATCAAATGTCCCTCTTATTCTTTCTATTTTATCTACAGTAAAAGCAGCTAAGTCCCCTGCAGTACCTGAAACTATTCCTCCTATCCCCTCTGCTAAAGTTGAGCCTAACCTTTCAATACCTTCTGCCACATCAAAGTAATCTCCTTTAGATTTTTTTAACATTAAATAATAATCAGCAGCTATCCCATTAAGCTCCCTGCCTCTAACTTGAAAACTTTTTTGTTGGTTAGCAAGTCTTTGTTTTTCTGTATTTAAATTATTTTTTAATTGGGTATACTTAGCATAATCTTGGCTGTTAGCTAACTCAGTTGGAGTTAAACCCACAAAATTATCTTGATAAATTTTATCTAAACGAAGTTGTTCCTTGCTAAAGTTTCTTACATCTGTAGAAAAATTATCTACCTGTGAATTAAATAAAGTATTTAAAGACTTAAGTTCATCCATGTTTTGAATTTTCTTAAGTTTTCTTTCTTGAGATTTAGTTCTTTCTGAAAATATTTTTTCAGACTCAACCCTGTTTTTCTCTAAAAAATCTCTTAATTTTTTGGCTCTTTTATTAGCAAATAAACCAATGTCTTCATTAACAAATGGAATACCAAAGGCATCTAGTACGATTTTAATTTCTTCTCCATTAGCAGCCTTGACATTCATGGCATCACCAATGTTTGTCTGTTCAAACTGAAAACCATAGTCTCCAAACTTATAGTTCATTTCAGCCACTACATCTTCTTCTTGTCTGTCAGAAGTTAAATCTGAAGTAATATTATTTTTACTTACTTGAAACTCATCAACCTCTTGGTCTGAAAGAATAGTCCCTGTAAATGGATTTGTACTTGTTTCAGGTTTTTGTAAATACGAAGGAGAATTGATATTGAACTCCTCTGAAATTGAAGTTGAAGAGGGTGTACCTTCGGGTAGTTGGTTGTCGGGATTGCTGAAGTTTAGATTTTTTTTTTCACCCTCTTCGACTGTTACAGTTTCTGCAACAGGTCCCCAAGCTGCTGAAAAAACATCTACTGTAGTTGTTTCAAATAAACCTTGATTTTTTCCGAGTTCGTATAGTGAATTAATTTGATTCTCATCTGCCTGAGAGAAAACCTCAAAGGGAGTAGCTTCAGTAAGAAGACCTTCGTTTAAATATAAATCGTATAACTGCTGTAACTTATCGTTCATCGCTTATTATTTAAATATATTATCTCCACTTGTTGTTGCACCTGCTTTACTTTCACCTGTAATTGTTCCCACTTGGTCAGTTAAGAAGCTCTCCTGTGCCTTAGCTTCAGCTTCAGATGTATTTCCTTTTACTGCATTAAGAAGTGCTTCTAAATTAGATTTAATTTCTGCACTTTCTGTATTGTTAGTATACAATGTTACTTGTTCCATACCTTCTTTATTAAGATATATTTTATTTGCAGTATTGTAAGGTATTGTTACTTTAAATCCTAAAGGACCTAATAAAGTTTTTAGTTTATTTGCCGTTGCATCATCCGTTTTTTCGTCAAATAAATCAGAAGTTATTTTTTCGTCATAATATCTATTTACTTGTTCACTAGAAGTTTCACTTGTAAATGTTTCAGCTCCTTTACCTGTTCCTTGAGAAATTGAAGTATACTCTAAAGTAAGTTTAGATTTATCAGGATTAGTTTTATTTAATTCATTATCTAAGTTTACATAGAACTCATCTGTTATCTTTCCTTTTCTTGTTTCTTTTCTTCCGTCAGCGAAAGTTACAACTACTGTCCCTTCCTCACCTGAAGCAACAGAATCGACAACACCTGATTTTTTTCCTCCACCTATATCTACTGAATCATCTATATTTGATACGCCTGTTAATAGTGTTGCTGATTTAGCAAATTGCTCAAAACCTAATGGATTTCCTTGAGCATCTACTAAGTCAACCGTCTTGGTATCCCCATTTGTAAATGTTACTACTATTTGGTCTCCTATTTTATTAACCTTAGATGCATTTTGAATATTATCTCTAAAGTAAGTTTCGGCTGCATCAATATCTGTTGAGTTTCCATAATAAATAGAAGATAACATATTTAAAGTGCTTTCGTCTTTTTTCGTTTCTTTTTCGCCATCTACCACAGATTTGGGTTTAAACCCTTTTCTACTAGCTTGAACATTTATTTTTTTGTCAATAGCAGAATTTAATTTTTCCTTTATAACTCCCTTAACTACTCCTTCTTGCTCATCTTTAAATACAAGTTCTCCGTTTTGGCTATTAGTTCTATCAACATAAATTAAATTACCATCAGCTTTTTGTGCCTTAAACTCAGTTTCATCGTATGTAAAGGTATAGTCTTTTCCGTTTGGAGCTTTAACAGATTGTTCTGTAAGTATAGAAGATACATGGAGAGGATTAACCATCATTTCGTCTGAGGTTAAATCTAACCATTCTTGATAATCTTTTAGGAGTTCTTTATCTCCTGCAAACTTACCACCTTGAGAACTAGTTTTTATAATAGTTTCTAGACCGCCTTGCCCTGAATAATTAAATGCTAAGTCGTCTATCATTCCTAATCCATCTACATCACTTTTTACTTGGGCATCAATATCGAAGTAATCAAATTTTTCATTAAGTGCTCCTGTAAGTTGGTTAACTGTCATAAACGAACTAGGGTCTCCATCCATTTTTCCATTCTCCCAATGACCTAGACTTACCATACCATTGTTTTGGTTGACGAGAGCTTTAGTGTTTTTTATATTAAATAAACCTTCGGCTTGTTCCATCTTCCAAGCTTCCAATGCTTGAGACCTTTTTGATGGGTCCATAGCTCCTAATCTTTCTTTTTTTTCGGTGTAGGCTGCTTGATATTGTTTAGCCATTCCAAACACTTTATTTGTAGAGTCTTGTAGATTTGCGTTGATTAAAGAATATTGTCTTGGCTGTAGGATACCTGCTTTTAATGCACGGTTAGCAGCTAACATAGTAGCTGAACCATCAGCAGCAAATTGTGTTGCAAACTCATTAGCTTCTATGTAATCACCTGAAGGTGCGTTTTGCAGGTTTAGTTGCATCTGACGTGCTGACTCATCTAGAGCTGCTTTCTTTGCTTCTCTTGCTGCAAATTCTCCCTTTAATGTTTCATTAAATTGTGTTGCTACCGCAGACCAATTTATTTGGTCTTCAGCTCGTCTTTCAACATATCCATATCCTGTATTGGCTGCCATTTATTTTCTTTTTTATTTAATACCCAACTTTATTTTTATCTCATCGTCAGTCATCGGAATCATTTTACCTGTACCATCATCTTTCATAAACCTACCGGATGCTTTAGCTTGTTTTACTCTTATATCATCTGTAGAGGCTGCAGGATTATTAGGGTCGGCTACTCCTAAATTTTGTTGTGTGTTATATATGTCTTGGAATTGAGAACCGAAAACAACATTTGATTGGTCAGGCTCTAATTGTCTTTTAAATTTTCTATATGCTCCGGGATTTAAATCACGTATTGCCTGAGTATCACCAATACCTAAATCATATTGTACTTTATCTCCTCCTATACCCAAAAAACCACCTTCTCTTTTACTAAAACTTACATTATCAAAATTATCAACTTGATTCTGTGTGTATTGTGTATCTCCAATAGCTTGTTGTTGAGCACCTTGGTTTTGTTGGTACAATGGAACTAAACTCAAACCGCTTTGTAAGGTTCCAACTGCACCTTGAATACCTTGAGCCATAGCTTGGTTTTTTAATTGCTCTTGATTAGCAGCCTGAGCTTGAAAACCGGATACTTCTCCTAAGTCTAGTTGAACATTTAAATCTCTTAGCCTACTATCTTCTTCTGCAACTAACTTATCTAATTTATTCAGTTCTGCACCCATTTGACTTCTAACTTGACCTTGAGCTGCGTCTTGCGCTACTTCTAACCTTCCGGCTGTAGCTGCAATACCTCTTTGGTCTCCTTGCTGTGCTGCAGCAAGTGCAGTCGCACCTTGTTGTAAAGATGCTTCTCTTGCTAATTCATAAGGTTCTTTTTGTATAGCCAATTCATCTAGATAATTAACCTCTAATCTTTTCCTAGCTTCTGCCATAGCTTGGTCAGCTTTGGATTCTGCATCTCTTTGTAATCTCTTTGCCTTTCCCATTTGTCCAAATGACATAGCTGTACCTGTTGCTCCAATTACTAATCCTGCTATACCTAATGCTATTGCTGACATAATTCTAAGTTTTTATTTATAATTTTTTTTGGCAGCTCTTTATAAGATTCTGCTAATAATTCTTTTTCTGCTTTTTCTACTGTCGTTGCGTTTGTTTTGTGTACGCAAGTCCAAATAGAATCTTCATGAATATAAAATATTCTTTGGGTGCCAATTTGTGTAAAAACCGTATGAGGAGCTTTTATAGTTTCGACAACACCATCATCATTTAAGTACGAAACTTTACCTTTTAATAAAAAAGAAGGATGTTGTTTTTTATGTATAAAAGAAACTATTACGTGCCCTTTAGGCATAAATACTTCTCTTGTATATAAACCGCCTTCAAAATGATGTTTTAACGGATAGTTTTCTCGCATATCCTTTTCCTGTGGCTTACCACGTTCATGAGTAGCAGCTCCTTCTAATGCACTTAGCTGAAGTTTAAACTGTTCTATTTTTTCCCACAATAATCCACGATTATAATGTACCGCATTAAGAACTTCTTCAGGTCTATACTTTTTTCTTGGCTTTAATAGCGAAAATATACCCATATTATTTACAAAGATACTAAAATTACGGAAAAGATTTCATTGTTTCACTTTCTACCACAAATAATTCAGAAGCCTGAGTAGATTCTAAAGTAAGCTCGAATATTCCATAGTGACCTAATATCCCATGAGATTCAGCTATAGGGTTTTTTAAAGTAAAGAAATAACCTTCTACCGGTATATTAATAAAAGTTGGTTGAGGCGCAGGATATGTACCTGTATTTGTAGAATTTATTGTTATTGTATTTGTTTGAGCTGTAAAATCTATATTCTTATCAACAAGAGTTCCTACAAATTGAGGCTCACTTCCTGTCTGTGGGTTTACATAATAAACAAAATCTCCTAAATTATATAAGCTACCTATATGTACATTTATATCAAAACCTATTAAAACTGCAGTAGGTGTAGAAAAGTTAAACGAAGTACAAGTGCCTATACCATTAACACTTCTCATGTTTAAGTTAGCCCCACTTGGTATTTCTGCCACGGTATTTCCAACACCACCTGTAGGACTATTACTTCTTAAGAATGCAAACCATGCTCCTTCTTTCTGTTCAAAATAAGTAGAGGCTATTTCACCAAACAATTGAATATCTGAAGTAAAAGTAGCAGACCAAGCTTCATCACTCTCTAAGTTTAAAGTTTTAAATATCTTATTCTCTAAAGGTTGTTCATTAAACACACTAGTAATTCTTGCAGGGAATTGTTGACCATAGTAGTTGTTTCTCGTGTCATTTGTATTATGTCTAAAGACATTACCGCCTTGAAACGTATATAAAAACTGATTCATTCCTATTATCCATTCAGGATTAAAAGAATAAAAAGAAGGGAATCCTTTAGATGATTCGCTATAAGTTAAAGTTCTTTTATATTGTTCAGTTATTGGTATCATATTAGCAAGGTGTTACACTAGTTATTACTCCGTTAACAGATACTGCTATCTGTTTCTTCCCCGATGGTGGATTTATTACATAATTACCTGCTCCTTGTTGGGTAACACCACTCGCATCTCTAAAAGCAAACTCATGTAAAGCAGGTTCCCCTGCCGTTCCATTATAGTTAGGCGCAACATATATTAAATTAGGAAATGTAGTGGTTTGTTCGCAGTTTACATCCTTATTACCGGAAGGAGTTGATGTTAAAAGAACAGGGCATTCCACCTCTAAATTCCAACCTGTAGTTGTTCCGGGAGGACCAAATATTAATAAAGTTATACTTGAGTCAGTATAATCGGTACGAGGAATTACTAAAGTACAATAGTTAGGTGGTCCTGCAGTTGTATTTACATCGGCACTTGTACCATTAACAGTTCCGTTTTGGTTTGTGGGGGTGGCAGGAAAATTACCTGAAGAATTTGCTAAGTAAAAATCTTGATTAGAATACCCCCCTAAATCTAATGTTGGACCTATATCTGCTGCTCCTGTAGAACTTTGGTCTCCAAGGAAATTATACCTACTACCGCTACCAACAAAACCAAATTGTGGGCTTGTGGCTTTGTTGACTATTTTACTGCCTAACTTAGCTTGTATTCCATCAACTACACTTTGTGGATTAAAATACACAATTATAGCACCTAAATCTGTTCCTAGATTATAGTCTAATTGATACAAACCATTGCTCCCACTTAAGGAAAGCACAGTTCCACAGTTGGTTTGACAGGACGGACAATCTACTACAGGACCAAGAATACCATTTATAAGTTGTCTAAAATTGGTAGAGTCTGAATACCACCCATCTGTAGCCACAACAGTCAAAGCAGCGTCATCAAAAACTGATGTGCTAGTAAGCAATGTTGTTCCGTCTAAATAATATTGATTTAATTGTGCCATAATTTTTATTTAATTATAATTTGTGGTGCTGCACATCCACAGTTTAAAAAGTTTAAAGAGATTCCACTTGCTAAATTAAAACCTACATTTTTTATACACCTAGTAGCACTTGCACCGGGGGCTAAACTTACAAAATCTGAATTACCATTACAATCTATATATGATTGATTTACAGCTTTATTACCGCCACTATTAATTAGAATATATGTATTACATTGATTTGTGCAAGAACTTTGTGTGCTTTTAGTCCCTGTCATTGTTATAGCATTTGTGGTGAATGCAATAACTCTATACAAGCACCCTGATTCAGTACCTGTTCCGTCTACAAATTCTCCGGGTATTATAGTTCCGTCATTTGCCATTACTTCAATTTGTGGGGGGTCTCCTGCAGACTCTAATAAATCACACCTTTTTAGTTCAAGATTATTACTCGCACAACCGCAATCGGTAAATTCTATAGAAATAGTTGAATTTGGATTTCCATCTGTTACTATATCGGTAACACATAATGTAAAAGGTGGAAAATTTGATTCAAGAAATTGGGTTTGAGTTACTCCAAGAGCTGTGGTAAAAGTAATACTACCGCCAACTTGTCCTGCCGTTATTAAATATGAACCTGAGCTTTCACTACATGATGTTTGACTTACAATAATATTATTTACTGTATGAGTAGGGGACGCAGAAGTTTCTCCACCCACTAGGTATTCACAATCAGAGTCAACTCCATTTAATGTAACGAATGTTCCGTTTGTAACTCCTGCAGCAACAGCTATAACTACATTGTCCGGACTACCTGAAGTATTTGTTATAACACCTGATTCATATGACCTACATAAAGTTGCATTTCTATTTGAAGGTGTAGTTCCTGAAGAACATCCACAACAGGCGTCGATTTCATCGGTACTAGAAAAACACAGCTCTGCTTGTGTTGATTTTCTATAATCATATATTAAATACAAATTAGAGTCAGAACTAGTCGGCATAGTAAATGTTCCCGAAAACTGATTCCCTTGTCCTGTTACATTGGCGGTTTGAGTTGAAGCTGATAATAAACTTGCAATGCTTGTTGGAGTATTAAGATATGTAGTGCTAGTTCTTAAAAATCTAAACTCATTGTTATTTATACTAAAATCAAAATCATCACCGGATGATGTAATTTTATTAGAAATAATACTTACAATTGCTCCATCAGCAGGTGCTATATTTCCACCCTGTGCTCCACTTATTTGAGTAAATTGAGACACAATGAGCCCTTGTCCGGATTGAAATTCTATTTGCTCTGATTGTAAGGAACTTAAAAACGTGGTATCATTCCATCTGTATTCATCATGTATAAACTTCCCTGATTCATTGTTAGAGGTTAATGCCACTTGTATAATATTCATTTGAACCGCATTAGGGCAAAAAACTGTAAGGTTAATGTTTATACAAAGAGTATTTCCATCGGAAGTGAGATTTTGAAAAAGAACCCTTACTAAGCTTTCATTTACAAGATTTTTATCAAAAGTAATTGCATAAGAGCCATTTGCTGAAATAACTTGATAGAATACTACAGCTCCATTAGGGTCAGGGTATGTAGCAGTAATTTCAAATGTTTGTAGTGGAACCATCCCCTCTACTGTAAAGTTTACCTCCACATTCCCTACGTCTGCACCTAAATCATACAAAAAATCTTCATCTGTCCCTTTGCAAAAATTAAAACTTCTTGTAAGACCACAGGGTATTTGTGTCTCAGGAACCGGTACTTCAATAGGTGTATTAGATAATACATACTCATCCATGTAGGGGTCATATCCCCCAAACTTAAAAGTATTAAATCCACTAATAAATAAATCTCTAAAATAAGAACGCATACCTGAATTTGATATTACCTGAAGAGATTCGTTCTGTGCGGAACTTCCTTTTAATTGAAGTACAGCCCCTCTTTTAGCATCTGTAAAAAATTTGTCAGGTCCCCATTTAGCAAAGCTTTCAGGATTATTACTATTTCCATAATTTTCAATTCTTGCTATTTGAGTACCAAGTACCTGTGGGACAGAAGTTACTGCACCACCTCCTGTAGAATCGCTTAATAAATTTTTACCTGTAAGGACATATGAAATTTTATCTTCTTGTAAAACAAGAATATCTGTAGCCCTTCCATCCATTAAGGTTATTGGACCATATTCATCTTCAAGAGTTTTAAAATTAAGTAGACCTAAATTAAATTCATTTAGTTTATTAACATTATTTTCCCCATTGTATACCCCACTATATGTTATATCAGAAAACCTGTGTGCTTTTTCAAATTCTTTTTCACTTGTACTAGTTGTTCTATTTCCTAGCTCTAAAGGTTTTCCAACTATTGAGTCTCTTATCTTGCTACTTTCAACTCCGTTTCCAAACGTATAGCAATTAAAAAAATCAGTATTAATAATTGCATCTTCAGTTGCGGTTTGATTTTGAACATTACCACTATGAGTTCCTGCTGTTAAAGTTAGGCTGCTTATAGTTATGTTTGAGGAGGAAACCGGAGGAGTTTGGGAGCTTGTTACCATACTTCCACATACACCTACAACATTTGTTTGTGTTTGACCCGGTGACACCGTAATGGTTGCACTTTGATTGTTTTGGTCAAGGTAATCAAAGTCAATAGAACTTGGTTCAGCAGAAGCTACACTTACTGTAAAATTACAGGTGTTATCATTTGTAATAATATTAAAGGTTTCTGCGCTTTGATACCATAAGTCCGGTGAAGCATCTTGGGGGACCGATTCAAATACTATTAAAGTATTTCTACGAATTAATGTAATTGATGCAACAATTCTAGTTTTTCTATTATTATTACTTCCACAGGAATAACTTGATTTCGCAAAAAATACAAGTTGCCCCTTTTTACCTGTAGTCTGTCCTTCTCTTTCCCATGCAATAGATACATTACCATTACAAGGAATACTTGCGTTACTCGTTTGTAAAGATTGGTTAGGAAAATCTAACTCCGGAGGTGAATCTCCACTATCAGTTCTATTTATTGTGGCAGAAACCAATGCACCATATATGTTTTGTGCAATAAAGAAATCATAAATATTGGCGTAATCTTCCGATGCTGTTACACTCGCTTCTGTTATTAATTCCCTTAATTCACAAGAATTACCGCTTCCCCCTCTTCTTAAGTTATTAATTTTTACACTTAATGTTGAACCTGCCGGTATATCTAAATCTACTTTATCATACGTTGCAGGGTCTAAGGGGTCGTATGGTGTTGTAGGAGTAGCAGGATTCGATACACTTCCGACCTCCATCCTTATTGCTCTACAATCATTTGCTCCTCTCCCCTTTGCATCCCCTGCACCTTCGGCTTGACTAATTGGGTTATCTCCTGCAGCGGTTGTAAACTGATTAGTCCTTAACCTCATATATGTTCCTGCAGGTACTCCCGGTAATTCATTTCCATCACTATCAGTACCCCCTATAGGCTCCCCTGCTTCGTCTACCGGGGGAGGTTGAATAAAGTTTCTGCCTTTAGCTTCTTTTGCTAAAACCGTTACTCTAGTACAGGAATTCATTGGTCCATTTGTGTCAGCCTTTACTATAAGCTCATCTCCTTCTTCTATTTTTCTACTGTTTTCTCCTTCTAATAAAAACCAAGTTGACCCTAAAGTTGTATCTTCAAAAAATAAATTAGTATAAATAATATCATAGTTTTCTTTATCAGGTTTTATGCAAAACTTATAATATCTTGCCCAAGCAGGTGGGGTTTGTGATGGAGGTATTTGTACTTGTATTTTATTTTGATTTGTTGCACTACCACAAGAAAAGTGTTCGGTGTTGTTTTCACTTACTAAAGCAGTTGATGCTCTAGAAAACTCATCTAAATATATCATACCCACCTCGTAACCTCTATTACTATGTAAACTAGTTGCATTTGCTATTTTAGTATAATCTCCTGTAACTATGGAAATAGTTTGGTATTCATATACCTCATCTACCGGTGGTCCTGTTTCAGTATACTGTAGAGCATTAATTTGTATTTTTACAATATTAGGAGTGGCTTGAGATGTTATAATTAAAAACCCTTGATTCAAGGCTACCGTACCGCTTGATGTTTTATTGTATGTGCCATCTAAAGTTTGAAGTGCATCACAATTAAATTGGTCAGTCATTGAAGTTCCGTTACAAGAGTCAGCAAAGTTTGCTTCTACTGCTGATATAGCATCTATAAACTCTTGTGAGTTCGCCATAGTATATGCATCGGGATAACTTGCCGGGAGCAAAAAGGAAAAATCAATGGAAATATTAACATTAGTATCAGACAAAGTACCACTTGTAAAAGTCGAATGGTTTAAGTCAGCATCTATCGTAAAAGAAGCTCCTTGAACCAAGTCTAAATTTGTAAAATCTAAACTCATTCTAGAGTTTGGAATTTGAGTGTTTTGAAACGATGGGTCTATATTATATGTTCCGGTTTCTAATGTGATAGGTAATTCACCACTATCAACAGGTGTAGAAATACTGTTTGTAAAATATTCTAATTTTAAAGGACTCCCATTTTTATCAATTAAATCATTTCCATCAAAGTAATTACCGTACATTAATCTATTGCCCATTAAAGTTTGAGCTTTAGCTTGTAACGGAACATTGTCGAATGTTCTAAATATTTCTGTGTCCGGCAATACTTGAAAAACTTTGCTATTACTAAAAGTGTAAGTTTGTGTGCTATTGTTAGGTAACCCTAAATCAGCTTTATTAAAAGACTCTATTAATTTTATAACATTAGTGCTATTATCTTTAAATAGTAAATCAATACCTAAAACTAAAGGACCTCCGGTGTTATAATTAATTCGAACTATATTAGCCGTGTTTAACATTCCTCCGTTTAAAAATGTATCAAACCTAAAATCAAAAGGTCCCGGAATAAAAGCTGCATTTGAGAATGGAGATGTTGCTGAAAATGCATTATCAGCATATCTATATCTATAAGCAAAACAAACAAACCTGTCCTCTAAATAATTATTAGCATTGCTAGATGTAAGGGGAGAAATATTTGGAGCATTTGCAGGTGGCTCTTTAATTACTAAAAAAACTTTTTCTGAAAATTGGTCTATATTTAATACAGGGTTAGGATATGGATTACTATCTACGGGAGAAACATTTATAAATCTTGGAGGATTAAAATTATCTGTAAAAAATAAAAGATTCTCAACAATATTAATTCCTACTATTAATTGTTTATCATCAAAGTTTAATGTTGTATTTACTCCACCACCATCATCAATACTAACAACATGATAAGTTAATACGTCTGAACTTGTTTCTAAAGAAACAATCATATCACATTTACCTGTAGCTCCGACAGGAAAAGCAGGGTCGTGTACAAACCAATATAGTGTTTCTTTTTCTCCGTTTTCGAAAGCTCCTATACACTTAGCTGAAGAAGATATATTTGTGTTGTTAAAAGAAAGAGTAGTTAGTCTAGTATTTCCTTTAGACAACTCCACAGCTCCTATTTCTGAAGCTTCAGTAGACCCCAAACGCACATTAACGGCATCTATGTACTGACCATTAGGTAAAAGTCTTTCATCGAGACTCTTATTCATTTTACCGGCAACAAAATTTCTTTTTAAATTCGCCATATTATTTTATCCATTTATCTCTTCCCCTAAGACTCATAAGTAGTCTACCCGGATGTATATTGCTTATTCTTATTTTGGAATTTCTTAGCAGGGCACTTTTTCTTTTTCGTGCTCTATTAATAATATATTCTTGTACACCTACTTTAGAATTTAATATAGCAAATTCAATGTATGAATAAATGTATTCTTCAAATAATTTGTTAACGGTTATTTTAGTATTGTCTCCTTCTTCCATACCATCCGAAACATACTCTAAAACACAGGTTTGTCCGGACATTCCTGAGCTAAAATTAATTACCCCGGATTGCTTATCTATTCTAAAAGTAGGATTTGCATTTGCAGTTTCTGTATTTAATCCAAATCTTGCACCAATTTCATAATCAAAATACCAACACCCATCGCAGTTATACCCTAGCTCACCATCGAATATACTATTATCGTTTAGGTATAAGCTTTTTAAACCTCCTGTTATTCTTGCTAAATCTAAATTTGAGTTTTCAGGTTTTAATATATTTCCATCTTGGTCAAATAATATCCTGCACTTATCATCTTGTAAATATGCTTTAGCATAGTTTATTTGTATGTTTTCTGTTAAAGGATATAATATTCCATTTTTAAATACGGATATTCTGACCCAATTTACATAGTCGGATGGTAATACAAATCTTAATGTTTTACAAACATCTAACTCTAAAACTTTAATTTCTTTAAAAGCATCATAGTTTAATTCTTGTATTGCTCTTTTTGCGTGAAACAATATTTTATATCTTTCTTCGTTGTTTACAAGAGAATGATTTCCGGAATACATTAACTCAAAATTAGTTACAACATCCTGTAAGCTTACATATTGGTATGAACCCCAATTAGCATCTTCAGGAAAGTTGCCTTCATTTTCGTAATATTTATATTGTGTTATATAAGCCATGTTTTACTTTTCTTTTTGGGTTTCCATATTTTCTTGACCTGTTGCAAATTGAACAGCTTCTATTTCCCTGATTGACATCCCTGCATACTGTAATATTTTCATAATTAAAGAAGGCTCATCATCAAGAGGTAGCTCAAAATCTTGGTAGTCTGCAGCAGTTTGGTTAAACACAGGCTCTCCTGCCGATAAGGTAATATAAGTCCAAACAGGGTCTTTAGGATACCTAATGTATTGACAAGATATATCTCCTACATTTTGATAAGTTGTGGGTAAGATAGTAATCACACCGCCTTGCTGAGAATAAGCCGGGTACATTGTACTAGGCGCAGTCAATAATGACTGAGACAATAATGTTATTTTGTTTTGATGAACTCTTTCAGCCTCTCTAAAATTAGTTCCACATAATACTTTGTTAATAAGGTAATAATCAAAACCTGTAGTAGCTACAGTAGGCATAAAAAAAGCATTTCCCCCCGGTGTTCCGGGAGTCACTTGAATTAAATCTGAAGTTATAGAAAATGTATCTATTACTTCTTCATAACCTTTTTTAATATCGGCATAACCTGTACCTGATTGTCTTGAGTTTTCTTTGTTTATCTGATAATTATATTGGTAAAAGTAATCCTCAAATATATCTAATTGTGCCTGTTTAGCAAACAAGTTAAAATCTGTTGGGGAAACATAACCATAATTATTTTTATTCAGAATAGACAAGACTGTATTCCTAACTGAATTTATCATCTATAAATCTTTTATACAAAGATAAACAAAAAAAAAAGAGGACTAATTTTTTAGCCCTCTTATAGTTTTTTAGCAAAACGATTGTTATTCAACTAGTGTTATTGCTTGACTTAAGTTTACTTTAGTGGTTGACCGAGTGTACGATTGTTCCCAAACGGTTACAAGAGCTTTTTCAATAGCATCTTTATCGGTAGCTACAAATTGACCGCCCCCGGAAAGGGAAAATTTCTTGTCCGCATAGTTTAGGGTTAAAACTCCTGCACTTAGACCAACATACATTATACTTCCACCAAAAACGTAATCTCCAATTTCTAAAAATTTATTCATCATAGTTTCTAAGTTTTAAAAGGTAAATGTTACTGCGTCTACAGGCTGAGTTAATGGAGGTACTTCATATAGTACTTTACTCCATTTATCTTCTTGAGCACTTTTAATTACGTCAAATACAGTTGATAAGTCCTGTTGTATTAAAAAAGACGCTGATGCAATGTTGATTGTCGAACCATTTTCATAAGCAACGATTATTTCGTCAACATCATTAATATAGCAAGAGGCAACATTATTTAGAGATATAAAGTCCGAACCTTCTTCTTTGATTATTTTTGCATACTTGTTCATAATAAAAAAAATTTATGAGTTAATAAGTACAAAGATAATAAATCTAGACAAGCTTTTTTTCCAAGTATTCTAACCTGTCAATACCTTCATCAGTTTTAAAGTATGATGACAAAACATATATTGGGTCTTCACCAAACGGAATGGTTATCAATCTTTTCTTATTTGAAGGTAGATTAAAGTATACATCCTTTTTTTGATTTTTAAATATTAAAAACTTTTCGTCAAAAAAGGTTTGAATAGTTGAGTGTAGTTGAATTGATGGGTCGCTAATCGAATTCAAAAAATCTTGTGGATAATTCTTAGCGAACATTAACATATCCCTTTTTAATTCTGCAGTAGACATTTTAGATACATCACCATGTAGTATTACTTTACCTATCATTTCCATTTGCTCAATAGATAATTCTTTAGCTGCGATTAAAGCATCAACTTCTACATTTAAGTCTTCTACAACTTTTGCAGCATCTTTAGCTAAATCTACTTCTTCAAACTTATTACCATTTAATGGGTGATAAGACAAGAAACTTTGTAGTGCCTGATTTCTTTTAGGAACATTTAATAAGCCCATTTCAAACACAATAGGAGTAACAATAGCATTGCCATCTTGCTCTTCTTTAAAAGGACTTTGTTGATTAGTTGCGTATCTTAATTCACGGTTTAAACCGTTTTCTTCGTCAAACCAAAGGAGTGGTTTACGTTTTGTACTTTTTGAGGGAAGCATAAAACTTAGTGGAGCTTTACCTCGTGTGAGCCTATAGGCTCTGTCTTTAATTTCTTTTTTGTTTTTCATTAGATTAAAATTTAATTATATTATAAAAAAAAGATAGGGGTACCCGAAGGTACCCTTATCATTATTGTTTATACTACTCTTCGAATAGTACAAAGTTGTTTGCACCCATTACACAAACACATCTTTCAGATAAGAAATTAACTCTCATCTCATCAATGTCTGTAGTGGCTGCACCACCTGCAGAACCTGTAATCCAAGTCTTGTAACGTCTGTCTTCAGTTTCTGAAGCTCTATATCTAACGTGCAAGAATGGTCTCTTAGCATTTTTACCCATAACTTGGTCATAAACACTAGTAGAACCTGCCGGTACTAATAAACCTGTAATAGCACCTGAACCTACAACAATAGGGTTGGTAGTTAAACCACCTCTCATAGTTGGGTCATTTAGGTATTTCCAATCAGACTTGTAGAAGTCATAACCTCTACGGAATCCTGTGAAACCTAAGTTAAGTGCCATCTCTTCGTCATTGTCAAACAATCCGTAAGATGTACCACCTGCTCCATAAGAGTTCTGAGCTGCTAACATATCGTCAATATCGAAACCGAATTGTCTGTTGACAAATATTACGTTTTCTTCAATTGCACCTTGCTTGTCTAATCTATCAATAACTGCATCAAAGTCTTCTAATGCATCAGGGTTTCCACCGCCCCACAAGTTTCCTCGTGTTCCGACTGCGTGGAATACACCTTCAGAACCAATTAGTCCTGCTGCTGAAGCTCCTGACTGTACACCACCTACAGGGTTTTCTGCCGGTACTGCTTCAATCATAGATGTTTCTAGGTAATCATCAAATCTTAACCTTGTTTCATGCTCTGATTTTAAATACCATAGGTAACCTGAACCACCATCTTCTGTTGAAATTTCAATCCAACCAATTTGAGCCATGTCAGAACCATTTACCAAGTAAGTGTCCTTTAGGATGATTGGGTTGTTTTCAAAGATATAGTCATCAGATTCCAAAGAACCTTGCATTCCTGCTGTTCCTTTTTGGAATTCAGAACCGTAAATAAATACGGTGAATGGACCTGCTGTTACTTGTCCTGCTGATTCGTAGTATGCTACATCAAAATCTACACCGTTACCACCTGCTGCTGTAGATACGCTTGTAACAACTGCTTTGTTTTCGCCACCACCTGCATTGTCAGATATTACAACTGTTTGTCCTACTCTGATTGCAATTGCTGCATCAACAGAGTAAGGATTTGCACCTGTAGTAACTGTACCTGCCGGGTTAGTCCCAATTGGGGAATCAGTAACGGTTAACGTAGCTGTTGTTGCACCTGCTGCTCCTGCTGATGTTACGCTTGTATATTTGATATGTAACCTTCCTTGTTCTGCCCATTTGATAAGGTCAGAGTTAGAAGGCATTTCTGCCCCCACCATTTTTATAAATGATGAAAGAGTTCTATTACCATATCTTTCAAATTCTTTCTCATATGTATCGGGTAGATACTGATTCAAAAAGTCAAAGTTGGTAATATAGTTTGACTCCAACGGTACTTGTTGTGCACTTGGCTGCAACGAGAAACCGGGAGTTGCTGCTAAACTTCCTGCCATAATTTCTAATTTTTAATTTTTAATTGTTTTTTACTTTTTATTACTTCTAATTTTAAGTCCTCTTCCTTCACTTGGGTTGAGAGCCTTAATTTGCATTCCATCTTTCTGTACAACTTGAGGAGTATTCCTCGATGACATATTGACATTTTTTATTTTTTTTGCCACGTCTTCTGTTGCATCCGATTTACCTTGCTCATAAAAGAACTTAGCAAACCTTTCCGGATTTCGTGCTACGGATATTGCCCTATGGTATCCTGATGTGTTTTTTATTAATCCTGTTTTTTCATCCATAAAATCTTTATATAAAAAGTTTACGTCTAAATTACCATTCTTAATTTCTGCCACATCCTTAGAAGGTAGAAAAGTTAATACTTTGTCTTCACCAACTTTAAAGTCAAAACCTTTGAACTCTGTGTTGAAAACCTCGTCAGTCTTTTTCAAGAACCACTCTCGTTTTCTTTTAGCTTCTTCTTCATAGGTTTGAGCATCCTTAACATATTGGTCATAAGCTTCGAGCTGTTCTTTTTGCTCATTAGAGACAGAAACCGTGCTTGACTCAAGGGGTTCCTTATACATCTCTTTTTGTTGCTCAAAAAACTTTCGAGCTTTACCAATCTCTTTTTTAAACGCTAACTTCTTTTTCTTTACTACATTCTCTTCGTCTAGTTCGTTATCATACGAAAAATCCTCCATCATGTATTGAATATCTTCTGCATCTAAATCTTCTTCAGTTGCTGAATAATATTCTCGCAGAAGCTGCGTTTCGTCCATTTCTTTGAAGTTTCTGTTTAATTTAACATAATCCTCAAATCCTCGACCTGTCTTTTTTCTATACTCTAGATATGCACTTACATCTTCCGGCATTTCCATATTAGCTTCTTTCTTTGCTAATAAGTCTTCAACCGATGACACATCTTTGTCATATCTATTCTTGATAAAATCAAGAACTTGTTCCTCGTTTAACTCAGGAACAGGAGTTTTAATATTTTCTTTTAGTGTATCAACCGGAGCCTCTTCACTACTTTGTTCCGTTGGAGTAGAATCAACTACACTATCCACGGTGGGTTCTTTCGTTTCATCTGCTTCATTAACTTCAGAAACTTTATTTAGAACCTCTTCTTCTTTTTGAGCTGCTGATTTTTCTTCAACAGACCCAAGGTCTTTTACTATTATATCCATTTAATTTAATTTTATACAAAGTTAATAAATTATTCTATGCGTTTTTTCAACTATCTTGGGTCAAATTCTGCTAAGTCAAAACCATCTAGACTATCTTCATTAGACTCAAAATTTTGAGGGGGAAGATTATTCTTTCTTTGGTTTATTAATTTTGACTGCTGAGTGTTTTGCTGAGATATTCTATCTTTTTTAGCCGTATCTCTTTCTCCCTCTCTAAACGCTAAAGCTTGTTCTGAAACACCTCGCAGTTGTTGATTGTAATTAAACTCTTCTGCCATTAATCTAGATTTCAATAGAGCTTCATTATTCATTTTCTCTATTTCAAAAGCTATCTCCGCTTGTTTAATTTGCATTTTTTGCTGCCCTTCTAATTGCATTTTTTGCATAGCCATTTGAGAAGCCATTTCTTGAGACTTTAATTGCTGCTGTGCAGTCATAGCTTGTTTTTGCATAGCCATAGTATCTTCTCTTTCTTGCTTTTGTTTTCTCTTTAATTTTAAAAGCTGATTAGCAAGTTTTAGGTTTTTGATTTCCCTTATGTCTATTGCATCTTCTAAGTTAATATCTCCTTTTGATAAAGCCATTTGAATGTTTTGTTCAAGTTGTGCTTTTTGTTCTTCATCAGGAGCAACTTCAATAAATATACCGAAGTCATATATATATAAATCTGATATATCATTTAGTATACTTACATTATATTTTCCTATTTTATTTACAAAATCATCTTTAAAGTCAGCATACTCCAATACATCCGCAACTCTATAAGTTAACGCTTCAGCAAGACTTCTATATATAAATAAACTACCATCCAATATATGTCGTGTAGCTACATTTGAGTTTAAGGATGCAAGTTTTTGAAGACCAACTAAAGAATTAGGGTCAGGTAAACTTCCGTCACGAGCTTCATTTAATCCGGTTACAGTTCTAATCATATTTAAATAATAATTATAATTAGAAATTAACATTTGTGTTTTACTTGCCCCTGAACCTGTAGATATTTCTTTAATAGGTACTCTTGCTTGATTAAAGTCACCGTCTTGAGTATAGCTTCTACCAATAACAGAACCGGTCTGAAAGTATAATCTCAAAGCATCTTCAGGATTATACGCATTACCTGTTCCTAAATCCACTTCGTTTAATCCATCGGCATCTATAAACACCCCATCAGGAACAACTCTAGAAATAACTTGTTGAAGTTTCAGGTGGGTTATTTGAATCAAATCAGCAAAAGGTATCATTCGCCTAACTAAAGACTCAATAACTCCCTTATACATTCTTGGGGCTACAGCTACATAGTTGGGTAGTGCGTGTTGACTAGCAGATTTAGGTCGTACCATATTTTGTGCCATTTCCCACTTTAATATTATATTGGTACCCATAACCATTACTCCATCATACCAAACGTCAATAGTTTTCTCTATTTTCTCAAAACGTCCTTCATCCATAGCTTCCTGCGGTGGGTTAAATTGGTCATCTTTTTCAACAACCTTACTTCCACCGGTTTCCATTATTTTTTTCTTGTAAACTATTTTGTTTGTAGACTTATAATTAAAGTATAGTAATGTACAAGTATCTCTATAGAACATATCATTCTCATAAAACTGAGCTACATTATAATAGTCATACCAATTTTGACTGTATTTACTAATTTTTTCTAAATCCTCTTTAGTTAATGTAGGGTCAATCTTTATTAACTCAGTCATTGGAAGAGTTTTTACTTCACCCCAATAGAAACAATCTTTAAAGTGAGGGTCTTCCGTATAGCTATAAACTATATTAGCAGGGTCAACATAACTTACCTGAACTCCTGACCCGGGCAGGAACTCGTGCTTTGCTACTCCTATCCCTAATACTGTTAAATCGTAATCAAATCTTTTTCTTAAATCAATGTAATGATTTTCTTCAAACATTGTGTTAATAGCTTCTTCTTCTGCTATCTCAATAGATGGCTTATAGTTTAATTGCATATATAAAGATAGCTCCTCATCGGTATTTGGAAGCTCTTCGGGAGAAACAGTAAAAGGGTCTACACTAGTTTGTTCTTTTATTTTTCCTAGAAATTCTTTAGAAACCATTTGGGCTTCTATCATATCCTGATATTTACTTCTTTTAGCTTGAGACATTGCATCTTGAGCATATGCATTCACCTTAAAAAGTCTATCAGACATTCCGTTCACTACAATATCCACAAACTTAGGTATTATAGGAACCGGAGTCCAATCAAGGTTTAGGTATGACAAGTCACCATCTACAGCTAACTCGTTTTTGTATTTCTTAATTGACTGCTCACCCCTTGCATACAATTTAAGTTTATGAAAATTACGAAACTGATTGTAGAATCTACAACTCATTCCATCTCTTCTAAACCATTCATATTGTATTGCTTGTCCAACTTTTAATCCATACTCTGTAGTTGCCTTTTCCGCATCAGATACAAATTGGTCGGGGAAAGATGCAGATTTAATGTCTACTGTTACATTTTTCATCTAATTATTTCGCTTTTAGTTCCCGTGTTACTATACCTTGCAAAGTTAATATTTATTTTTGACTCTTTTCTTTCAGGTATGTATAAGTGCCTTTGATTAGCCATTATAGCTAAACCTGAGCTAATAGAGGCATCATGTCGGGTTCTGTTGTTAATATCAAATTTAGCCCAATCCAATAGTGTTCTGTTGAACGGCATGGTTCCTATAACATCGTTTGGTCTAAATACTTCTTCTAAATCAAATCCAATGTTTTTTTCAATATAAGATTCTATGGCTGCAGCATGAGCTTGTTTAACTTGCTCACTTGAATTGGGTATACCACCTAATTCTTTTTCCGTCTTGGATAATTTTGAACTGTGCTTGTCAGGACGGTTTAAACAAAACTTTCTATAACCCCTATTTTTAAAGTGATATAATAAACGAGGTTTATTATTCTCCACTAGTATGGGCATACCATAAAACACACAAGCCATTAACACATCTTCAAAAAATATTTCTGCAGTTTGTGGTCGTGCTATATATTCTAAAAAAAACTCATTAGACGGAGCATCGTCCATTGAAAACTTTGTTAATCCATGTAATGCACCATTAGAACCTCCACCTCCAACTACACCACTAATATCATAAGAGTCACATCCGAATACCCCTAAGTGTTCATTTCCCGGATAAGTTATGTTATTTTTTTTATGTACATTGTTTTGAATATGTGACGCAGGTAGCCAAGATATATGAAACCTTCCCTTTTTACTAGGAACCCAAATAACCTTACTATCCTTAACTCCGTTTTCCCAAATAAATTTTCCTTGAGTTATATTATGTTCTTTTATTACTGCGTCATTAAAATCAATTTGTTGATAAATCTTACTCAAGTTAAATATTGATGATTTGCTTTCATCTCTGAAAGCATGAGCCTCTGTCCTTGGGAATTGCCTATAGAACTCATTTAAAGTATCAGCATCATCAGTAAGTGATTCAACTTCTCCATTCCAATAATCAATTGAGCTTTGATAAATAGATTCCCTATCTACACCCATTAACTCTACTTTTGGTGTATGCAAAACAGGCATTCCATATATGTCAATAAAACCTTCCATGTTCCACTCCATAGGTATGAAAAGAGAATATAACCCACTTTTAGTTTGACCATTTGAGTTTCTATTAGTAACATCGGAACTTTCGTAAAGTTTTTTAAAGTTATTACCCCCTTTTTCAAGTGAGTTAGATGTAGAACCCATCATACATTTACCTATAATCTTACTACCTAATCGTAGGCAGGTTTTAGTTACTCCCCAATTGTTTAAAATATTGTTGGGTTTAATCCATTTTCCACTTTCATCGTGTACTAATAACATTAGTTTTTCTCCATCATAAGAGTTATCATCCGTATTCTTCCAATCAATAGTGGTGTCTAATCCCTCCATGTCATCACCAAATATTTCATGCATATTTTTTTTTGTGATTTTTGATGCAGGTACTCTATAGGCTAGTTCTGTTTTAGGTTTATCCATACCGTCTTGAACAGGTTTAAAAAAGAACGGATAGTTATTAGATATAGGAACTACTTTATCAGTAAACATTTTTTTGGCATCACCCCCTGTCTTAGACAATATACCTACTCTTGAATCTTTAGATATTGTTCCTGTGTTAACGCATTCTGAGGAGCCCATAAAAGAAAATCCGGACCTTCTTATTTTTAAATAACACATCCCATAAGACCTTGTGTCTGCCTTACAAGCCTCCCAAAAAATAAAAAAAGCTCTATTGGCTTCTCTGTAATCAGGATAACCTACATCTATTTTAGTCCATTGTAAATACATATAATGAGCACCTGTAATATATGTTGGATTTCCATTATTAAAAAACCAATGTCCTTCATCCCTATATTCAAATTCTTTTTCTATATAGTCTACCCACCTAGACTTAAACTCTCTTGGCATTTCATTCCATTGAAATATAGACCGTATGTTTTGAAGTTGTTTGGGGGTTTGTTTTCTTTCCCAATATTGCTCTAGCTTTTTATCGTGTCTTTTTATAATTTCCTTAGAGGCTTTAGGAAGGGCTATTTTTATATTTGATATTTCTATTATACTTCCAATTTGTCCTGACTTTGAAATTATAACTAAATCATATTTTCGATTATATCCATATAACCAAGTCCTTGCTCTATTTTTGTTTGCAATAACAGATGGTGATATATAATCTTTAATTTCTTTTATCATTTTGAATTTCTTTCTGCAAACCCTTGTTTTGTGCTTGGCTTTAGCCCTATCATTTCTATAGCTTCTTTTTCTGACTCTATTTTGTTAAGTATTTCAAAAGCATCCATTATACAAAGTTTTTTGGTAGCTGCTGCATTCTTTAATCTATCTGCAGCTAAATCATCCTCTTCGTTGTATTTTATTATATCTTCTTTTGCTACTTTTATTAGTTGCTCGACAGCCCTGTAACCGGCTTGGATTATCTTAAGCTTTGTTTCCTTGAGGTTCATATGCTACTATATTTTTTGATTTAATTCTATATAAAACTTTTTTTTCAAATCTAAACTCATACTCTGAGTCAGGCATAAAGGTAACAATATCTCCTTTTTTTATTCCATTTTTTTTATTAGAGTCTGAAGGGTACTCCATAATACCCATCAATGGTTCAAAAGAAAAGGGTTTATATATATATGTTTCCGTAGAAGGCATAGGTGATACAAAGCAGTATGGTTCTACAGTATTCCAAGAATTGTTTTTTTTATACATATAGTATTGGTCTTGGTCAATAAAAAATTTGTTGTCCTTAAAAAAACTTTTACCACTCTGCCTTCTACCATACATATCATTATAAAATTTAAATACGTTGTGGTGAACTAAAAGAAGGTCTCCCTTTTCAATAGGACCATTATACATTATGGGTGTTTCTAAAACCAAAGCTTGTCTATTAGAGAAAGCTGCGGACTCTTCGGAAGTATCTAGTATTATATTTAAATCAGATAATTTTTTTACGTTACTATAACGCCTACCCTCAAAGGGTTTAACTATAAACTGAGTTGGTGATTTCATAATTTAATTTATGAGCCACAACCAATACAATCAATATATGAATCAGTCGGCTTGACTCCATTTAATTTCATTTCAATATTGTGAATCTCGTCAGCAATAGACATTTGTTCCATCCAATCGTCTATCTTTTCCTTTTTCATTTTCAAAACTTGCGCTTTGTTAATGAGCTCTTTTTTTTCTTCCTCTGACATTATTAAAAATTTATATTAAACTCTAACGTAATGGGCATGGTAGAATTAAATTGTTTCCACAATAAAACTTCACCTTCACTTTGGTCTAATATAAAAATTTGATATGCTTCTTGTTCGGAGCTGTATTTAATTAAATGAATTATATAGCCTCCATTTAGGACTCCCTGCCCTACTAGGTAGTGCATTCCCCCTGACTTATAATCAGGACCTACTGAAATTTTTCGTATGTCCATTTAATTTAAATTAAATTACGCTGTAGTGTTTATTTTTACTACTCCGTCCGTGTGATATAATCCTCCTAACAAAATACCTGCTGCTCCTGCTGCTGTATCATTTATATAATTTTGAGCCACCAATTGGTCCATATATATAACCGTATCGGCTGAGGAGCCTTTTACTGCTAATGCATTGTTTCGGTTGGTGGTGTTAACACCACACCCTACTTCAAATAATGATGTCGTACCTGTCTCACCATCATCTTTGTTGAACTTACCTACAATAGTTGAATTCCTTTTAGTGCTTACAAGACCCTGACCAAATACAAAACTATTTATACCTGCGGAAACAGCATTACCTGCTCCACCAACAAAAGCGTTATTACTATTAACTCCGTTAGTACCTGTTGTTACTACGTTGTCAAAACCAATTACACCTACTCTAGTTGAAGTACCTGCATCAGTATCAAGAATTTCATTGTTTTGACCAAATATAAAATGGTTATTCCCGGTTATTTTTTGTCCACTTGAACCGTGCATTAAATTATTGTTTCCGGCAATTGTTCCTTTTGCACCTAATACCGTATTAAAATTACCAACCATTATAGCAGTATCGGAATTCATTACAAAGTTCGAGGAACCTCTAACGTCAGACCTGACGGTACCTAAATAATTTGAGGCATTAAATAAAACATTACCACTTGAGTTTTGTCCTATAGAAGTTTCTGTAAGAAGATTAAATTTAGCTGTTGCACTTGCACCCCTAGTGTTAACTATGAAATTGCTACGAGAACCTGACAATTGCAAGAACTTACTATTAACAATTGTATTAGCATGACCCAATCCGGAATCAGTAGTAAGTATATCTATATCTTCTCCATTAATAATAGTATTATCTCGTACACCGTCAGAATTATTAGTTGTATCTGCGTTTAAAGTAGCCCCTGTAGTACCAATAAGAAGATTGTTTCTTAGTTTAGCCTTATCTAAAACTCCACCGTTAGTAATGGTAATCTTGTTATTTTGACCAAGTTTGTTACTATCAGCACCTCCATATTCTCCGGGATACCTGTTAGATAAAATTATATTGTGAGCAGAAAAATTGTTCTCATTACCTGTTCCTTGTTGTCCAATAGTATTTTTTATACCGGATTCGGACCCTTCTGCAACAATAGGGTTTAATATAATATTACTACTACCAATTACTTGAGTATTTCCTGTAATTAAAAGGTTTGTTGCTGCAGCGTTATTCTCTGTGATGTCTGATTGAGCACCTAGAGTATTTCCTATTCCTCCTGTTTCAATTATAACATTACCACTAGCCACATACTTTGGAATTGAAGTACCTCCAATAAAAGTGTTATTAGAAATTTTTCCTAAAGTCATACCTGATGGTGCCGTACCTAATGCAGCAGCCTTTATATCATAACCTGCGTTTTTTCCAATAAAAATATTTTCATTAAGAATAAAATTTTCAGGAGTTGCTGCTCCACCATTAGTATCTAATCTAGCTCTAAATCCTGCAAAAGCACCTATTGCTGTATTATCAAAGAGATAACTTGGAAGGGTTGCTGTTCCTGTTTGTCTAAAGGTTCTTAACCCTATAGCTACATTGTTAGAAGGTTTTGGGGCGTCAGTATCGTAAACAATATCAGCCATAGCTTGATGACCAACCATTGTAGACCCACTATGACCACTTAAAGTATTTACTTGATTTGAAGATGGGTTTCCTGCTGCAAACCCTATACCTATAGAAAATTCGTTTGTAGCTAAAGACTGCTGAGAATTAACTACTGAGCCTAATGCGTTTTTAGAGATAGCAACATTGTTATATCCTAATGTATTAGCATTTAATGAATCTGCCCCTATAGCAATATTGTTTGTCCCTTTAGTTGTGCTTTTTAATGCTCTGTATCCTAAAGCTACGTTTTCCCCTGCTGAGGCTGCGCCACTTACAGGATTTGCACCGGTTGTAAATTTACCTAATGTTTCGAATCCAATTCCTACATTAAAGTTACCCGAACCTTCTCCATCAAAATTATCTTCAGCTCCTGCGTTATCTCCTAGGTAAGTAGAACCACCTAAGTTTTGTTGATATAGGAGTGTTGAAAAAGTTATATATTTTGGTGAACTGAATTTATCTTGCGCAAAAGCAGAGTCAACAAACTCTGTGTTGGCATCATCCCAAATAGGGATTGATAAATTAGTTAGATTACTTGTTATTAATCCATGAATATCACCTAGCGTATAATTCTTTGTGATATTAGAATCTCCAACGTCTGTCCCAATAACTTTATCTGATAAAGAGGGGGTAGAGTCAATTGCATAGGTTGATATTTTTGCCATATTATTTCTTTTTTACTTCGCCTGTCTGTATGTTTATAACAGACTCTTTGCCGTATTTTTCTATAAGCTCTTCTTCGAGCTTATTAAATGTTTGTGTTAGATGGTTTATTTTACCATAATACTCTAACTTTTGAACCTCTAGATTTCCTAATTCTAGTTTTAATCTATTTAGAGAATCAGTTGCTTCTCTTAGGTTTTTTAATTCTTCTTCGTTTAATTTTACTTGCTCACTCATTTTATTAAATTTAAATTATATACAAAGATACTATTTTTTATTTTTATTAATCTTTTCAAATGACCTACCTCCAAAATATGCAGAAATCACGGTTATTAAAGTAAGCTGCAAAAGGTCTGTCCATTTATCTTCTACTTCAAATGTAATCGTACCTGCGTCAATGAATATCATAACCACAGTAGAGACTACAAGAAACAATAAAACTAAAGGACGAATATTTTTAGTTAATTGAGATGCTGAGTTATCTGAAACCCAACGGTCAGTAATGTTTTTTTCCATATCAGCTTCATGCTTCATAAAGAGTTGAGTCATCTCTTTTTCAAAAGCATCCTTCTCTTCTTTTGTTTGCACAAATTTATCTACTATTCCTGATAGTCCTTCAGCCACATTGGTTGCAGCACCGCCAAATATTTTAGCTAAAAATTCTTTCATAAGTTTCCATATTCTAGATTTACATCGAAACTCGGACAGGCTTTGTTTGAAAACTCATTATGACCGTGTATAGAAGCATCAGGGAAAGATTTTTTCAAAAACCTTAAAATAACTAAAAGAGAGACAACTTGTTCCGGTGTTCTTGTGTCCTTTGGTGTTTTACCATCCTTTTCTACTCCTCCCACATAACAAATCCCGATTGAACTTTTATTGAAATTCTTAGTGTGAGCCCCAATTTTATCAACCATTCTACCAAACTCTATAGTTCCATCTATAAGAACTACAAAATGATAACCACATCCTGACCATCCTCTAGCCTTGTGCCACTTATCAATAACTTCTGTATCTATTGAATCATCGCCCTCTCTTGTTGCAGAGCAATGCAATATTATTTTATTAATTTCTCTCATAGTATCTACGATTTAATATATGGTTTTTATAATCAACCAAAATTTCTTTATTTTTTTGTATATCTTTTAATGCTAACGCTATTGCGTCTTCATTATTTAAAAACTTAAACTCTATATTTGGATTAGAAGAGTGATTGGTGTATCTACCAATATATGTTTTAAATATACCATTAATTGTTCCTAATCCTATTATAGTATTTTTTTTAATTAATTTATTGGCAAACATTCCATAACCATGAATGTTAGAGTTTTTTCTTTCTACATAAGGATTGTAGAGGCTTACTACCTCTAACATATTTGTGACCTCTTGCATTTTCTCTTCACTACAATTCAGGTCAGATAACATATTTGTGTATCCTGTATGCTTTTGATTCATCTTCCTTGACCCCTATATTTAGATTTATAGCCGGTCTGCCCTTTACTTGCATTTTTAGAATGCACTCCGGGTCTTTTTTTTGTGGGTGACTTTTGATATGCTGAACCAATTGTCTGCGCCACTACTTATTTTTTTTTGAATCGTTATATATTCTTTGGACTGTATATATTATAGTGGCAACTAACAAAATGATTTTCAATGCCATTTCTATTTGGGTAAACGTAATAGCCATTACGCTTGTGTTAATTCCGTATATTTTTAAATCTTCGAAAGACATTCTCTTATTTCATATGTTACCTCTAAATCTTCTAGACCCAAAGTGTTGTCTGTAGTATAATTTTCCATTTACCAAAGAGCTATAAGGTCAGACATTTCCTCGCTTACATTGATTACTTGAGTAACCTGAACCGGTAGTACATCACCTGCGCTTACCCCTTTAAAGGTAACATCATCTCCACCTGAAGTAATAACATTAATGTTAGGAGAAGCTGCAGAACCTGCATTTCCAATATATACTAAAGCTCCATTTTGGAACCCACCATAAACTTGTACTTCACTTCCGGTAAAATTACCACCACCATTTTTTAGCGTTAGAGTAGAATCGGTTATATCAACTACTATAGAACTTTCATTAGTTGTAGTATCAACAACTATCATACCTAGCTGTAAACCTGCTTCAAAAAGTGTGGCATATTCGGCACCATCACCGGTAATAGGTGTCTTAATAGTTAGAACATTACCGGAAACACTAGCCACAGATAATAAAAAGTTTAATTTTGTGGATATATCAGGAATTGAAGCTCCTGCTTTTCCTCCATTCAATGGTATTAAACTAGCTCTCTGAGCATTAATTGTATTTTTAAGATAGCCCATAATTTTTTATTTTTTTTTGTAAGGAAAAATCCTGTTTAATGTATCCTTTCTTTCTCCACATCCACATGGTTTTCCTGTAGATTCACTTATTTTATTTACTATTTTTTTTATTCCTGTAGCCTTTGTAAATTTTTCTACAGAATCCCCAAGTCCAATTGAAGGAGATGAAGATGGTTTTCTATATTTAGCGTTTAAAAGCATAAATTAATCTTTGCATTGACAAAGTTTGTTAGGGCAATCATTTACTTTAACTGTAGCCTTAACTAATATTGAGTTCCAAGTACATAATATTTTATTCCACAAAAGTGAAATTTTAGTTCCTAACCATATTAATAATTTTCCCATAACCTTTATTTACTACAACCAAAGTTTTTGGCAAAGTTAGCCATCTTAACAATAGGTGTTTTGTACTTGCTTTTATTTTTCATAACGGTAGATGCAGCAGAGCATACAGATTTCCCGGGCATATTTTTTTTAGCCCAAGCTGTAAACTTACCTTGATTACCTTTACTAATCATTTCACCAAGTGCCTTTTTATCAGCCATTGTTATTTTTTTATAATACTTGTCAAATGAGCTTTAACACCTTTTGGGTAATGTACTTCATAACCCATAGAATGGTCACCACCATAAGCGTGTCCATAATCTTTTTTTGACATTGCCTTAGATTCATCTCTTCGGGCTTTTAAAGACTGTGACTTTTTTCCGTTCTTAGAACCTAAAGATTCATCAAGTCTTGCGTTATATCCTTGTTTCATAACTAAAATTTTAAATTACTTTATTTTACAAATATACTAATATTTTCCTTGTCTATTTTTTGGCGATGATTTTGTACTTCCACCTTTACCTGCCCATAACTTTTTACATGACCAATACCTTGCAGTTAACTTTGATTTTGCTGTGTTACATTTGTGTCTTGCTCTAAATGAAGACCTAGCAGCTCTTGAATAATTATGTCCATATCCTGTAGCTCCAAAATGAATGAGTTTTTCTTTCCCACCCTCACAAGCTTTAACCATCTTTTTTTTTCCTGCTCTATCGCTTTTAACCACAACATTGCATTTCATTTTAGATTTCTCTGCCATATCTTTTACTTATAATATCCATAACATATAAAAACTCATTATAGTCAGTTACCCAATCTTTGTGATTCCTGTTTCTATTGTATTGGTCTACTTTCCAATCTTCTATATGTTTTTTATCTGTCAAATTTTCTTTTCTTACTATGAGCTGCACTTTTGATTAATCTTTCCTCCATCTTAGCTACTTTAATTTTTAAGTCGGTGTTCTCTTTAATCAACTCTTCTATTTTTATTTCTAAGCTATCTATTTTATCTTTTAGCTCTTCAATTATTTTTAATGAAAGATTATCTAGTTTATCAGACTCTCTTTCACTTTGGTCCATTTTTTTTTTAATGATTGACCATATTTCTTTTATACCAAAAGCTGATAATAATGCTATTAAAAATCCATCCTCCATTAAGTATTTGTAACCCTAGCAGCCTTGGTATTGCTAACAAATTGTTTTTTTCTTCCGTACTTTTTTTTCTTTTTAGCTGTTGCTGCTCTTTCTGCCTTAGACATTGATTTAGCTTTGGAAATAGGCAAACATCTATCAGGGTTCTTTTTATCCTTACTTGTGCCACAGGCACCAAGAATAGAACCATCAGTTCCAATACGAACCCATTTTTGGTCTCTCCATTTTTTTAACTCACCCATTAGTATCCCTTTTTAGGAGAATACATATTAGGGTTGTACTTAATAGAGCCATCCATTACTTTAGCAAATTCAGTAGCTTGAGCTTTCCCCACCGCATTATAAGGAAATACTCTAGTTTTCATTGTTCCTGAATCTTCGCACTTATATTTAACTGTTGGCATAATTTTATAATTTATTGGTTTAACTTTTTAAAATCATTTTTATCTATCTCATCAAAGGGAGCAGCTTGGTTTGCAATATACTTTTGTCCTTTGGTTAATTTTTTTTTCATTCTGTGCTTACTACCTTTTTTTAGCTTACTCATAACTCTGTTGTAATTTTACTTATTCACTTTTCTATTTATTCTCTTTTTGATTCTTTCGTAACGCTTCTTGGAGATATTTTTATTTTTGCTTTTATTTCTACCTTTGACGCTTCTGTTTTTAAGCAACTTGTAAGAGCCATCATCATCTTTAATGGCACCCTTGTAAACATTTTTACTTACTTCTCTTTTACCTGTAAGACCAACTCCACTTTTGTTCTTCAACTTTAGCTTTGCTGCTGAATTATCAGAAGTGACATAAGTTGTTTGTTTGAACTTACTTTTACTCTTTTCATTTTTATTACTAAGCTCGAGCTTAGCAACATTAGATATATTAACATTAGTAGCTACAGCTTTTGGTTTTGATTTTCTATGCTTACTTCCCGCACTTAATTTACTCATAACTCTGTTGTAATTTTTGCAATTCTAATTTTTCAATAGGCGATAAAACACTTTTAAGTTTTAATTCTAAAATTCTTCTATCTTCATATTTCATTGGAGAATAATAATCTCCACCTTGAACTCCTATCATTTCTTTTTCTTACTCATAGACTTTATCATTCTATCAATCTTAGCAGCTTGACCTTTGTGCATAGCAGATGCTTTCCTGAGTTCACTAGCTATTACTTTTAATTTTTTTGCATCCATAGTTATTTATTTCTTTTTAGAACCTTTAGCGTAATTAGGGTCTTTACAATATTTACTTGCTGCCATATTAGCATAAGCAGATGGGTATCTGTCAAATGTTCTTTTAGCCCAAGATATTCCTGCCGGACAAATTTTATTACCTTTTTTTTTTGCTCTTCCTTTTGCCATTACGCTTCTTGTCTTTTTTTAGAACTTTTAAATCCTTTAAAACCTTTAAGACCTTTAAGACCTATTACCTTTCTTAATTTGCTAGGTGGTCTTTTATAAGAATTATTTGAGTCGCCTGATAATAAAGTTTTTGCGGTCAGGTTTTTAATCGCCAAATCCTTTAGCTCATCAATCGTATTTAATTGTTTTTGTAAATTAGTTGGTTTACTTTCTTCAGTCTTTTTGTCGTCAGGCATAATAACTTATCTTTGTACAAATTTAATAAAATTTATTTTAAGCATATGGAAGACTATCTAAAATATTGGAGAGTAGTTCGTTACTTTATAAAAACAAAATATAATCTTACAACCTCAGATTTAGAAATGATTTTATTTTTAAAATCTGAAGGTAGGTTTTCTAAAGAAAACTTTAAAGAATTTAATGAACTCTTAAGTTGGGATAAAGACAGATTTGAAAATCTAAAAAGAAATGGTTGGATAGAGGTCTATAGAAAAAGAGTAGGAAAGCACAGGGCTATATACCAACTCTCATTTAAATCTAAAAGGGTTATTAGTTCTGTTTATAAAAAACTAAATGGAGAAGATATTCCCACTACTATTTTTTCAGATAAAAAATATACAGATAAATTATACAGGAACTTTATAAAACAATTACTACGTCCTTCTCTTGAATGACTGTAATTTTACTTCCTTCCATCAGTAAGGTGTGAGCACTTCGGTGGTCATAATAAATTATATCATCAGCATTAATTGATTCAACATGATGACCTATAGAGTGTACCTTACCTTTTTGGTATCTTCTTTTATGAGCTTCATCACCACTTAATAAAATACCTGATTCAGTTTTTATCTCTTCTTCTATTGGCTCAATTAAAATATATCTAGCTATTGGCTTCATTATTTTTTTTTTAATTATAAAGTCTGACATCCATTGCCATTCTTTTTTTATCATTTAAAATTTATAAGTAATTCCTACTGCTACAAAAAATCCTCCTGTGGCTATCGCTAAAGTATTTGGGTTTAAATCAAATTGAGGTGCATGAGGATGCCAAATCATGTAACTACTTCCGGCAGTCATTAAACTAAGTCCTCCTATTAAAGCTAATTTTCTCATGATTCATTCTTTTTTCTTATCATGGTTACTATTGCATTTGTAGATAGTAATGTAATCGCTACACTTATTGCATTTTGTAAAGCAGACCTTGTAACTTTCATTGGGTCTATAATTCCCATTGACATCATATTACCCCACTTCTCATTCTTTACATCATACCCATCGTCAGGATTGTCTGTAATTGAATACATATCATTATCCATACCTGCATTAGAAAGTATTTGTAGTAGCGGAGACTTAAGGGCATAGCTTAAAATTGCGTAAGCAATTTTTTTTGTGTGATAATCGTGTGATTCTTTAGGCTCATCAACACCAATAAAGGGATTTATGTTTTCATAATATAGTCCTTCTCTATATAAGCTCACTCCACCACCGGGTAGTATTCCTTCTTCTAGCGCAGACTTTACTGCACATACAGCATCATCAACCCTATCGTATAATTCTTTTTGCTCTAAGTCTGTGTTTCCACCAACATACATAACACCAATACCACCTGTAAGTGATGCAATACGTTTCTCAATAAAAGATTTGTCTTGTTTTCTTTTACTTATATCATGGGCACCCCATAATTCCTTAACTCTTTCTTTTATTAAGTCGCTGTTTTCTTGCTCATCTTTTATGACGACTGTTGAATCACGCCCAACTATCACCTTGGAACAATGACCCAAATCGTCATAACCGATGAGACTTAAATCGTCACCTGTCTTTTCGCTAAAGTATGTTGCGCCAACAGCAAGAGCTATGTCATTCATAAGCTCGTGTTGTCTGTATCCAAAGTCGGGTGGTTGTATACTAACTAACTTTAATCCGTTCTTCATTACATTTGCTGCCATGGTGTTTGTAAATCCTGCAGAGCAAGGAGCAATAATAAGTAACTTGTCTTTATTATTAATTACTTGTTTTAATACATTTTCTATTTGAAGTATATTACTTATCTCGGCATCAGCTACTAAAACTTTTATATTTTCATATATACACTCATCGTGTTTATGGTCATTAATAAATAGTGGAGAACTATATCCCCTGTCAATTTTAATACCTTTAGTCGTTTCAAAATATGTCTCATGATTATTTGACTTTTCAACTGTAACAATACCATCTTTACCAACGCTATTATATACTTTAGATATTAAGTCTCCAATAAACTCATCATTGTTTGCTGAAATAACAGCAACGTCTTTTAGTTTTTTACCGGATATTTTTTTTGATTTCTTTTTTAATTTACCAACAATAGTATTAGACTCAGCTTGTAATAACTTTAATACTTCTGTTCTATTAACTTTTTCATCTATAAGCTCTAAACCTTTAGATACTAAACTTTCAGTTAATACAATGGCTGTAGTTGTTCCATCACCGGCTGAGGTTGCAGTCTTATCTGCTGCTTCCTTCATTATTCTAACCGCTAGGTTTTCTACAGGGTCTAATAGATTAATTGATTTAGCTACTGTAACTCCATCTTTCGTCACAGTAATTCCTCCTATGTGTTCTTGTGATTCTATTAAGACTGTGTTCCCTTGGGGTCCTAATGTAGATTTAACAGCTTTAGCTATTTGGGTTATTCCACTAAGTAGCTTCTTTCGCCCGACACTATCAAAGTGCAGTTCTTTTGGATTCATATGTATTAGATTTAATTTAAAGCAAATATACTAAATTATATTAAGTGTCAAGTGTTAAATTTCTTTCGCTATACTCTCTCTCTCTTTTCTTTATCGTAATTATTTTTTTTCCGTCTATGACCCCTCTTAAGTCGTCAACTCAACATAATTATAGTTATTAAATTGATTATCAGTTAGTTAGGTATTTTTAAATTAACACAAAGTCAACATAAAGTCAACACAGACTATATAAAACTTAACATTATATAAAAGGAAAAGGGACCTTATGAGGAGGGTCCCTTAATTATTAAGTTGTTAAAACACTACTAAAAACAACTTACTCCATTACAAACAAACTACTATAATTATAGTTTCTTAAATAAGTTTATGTTAGCATTTGCTAATTCATTTCCTTCAGCTATCATCTGAACTTTCTTTGCTCTCTTTAAAGAGTTCTTTAACATTACTGCTCTGTCAATACCTGTAGTTAAAGGCGGTGCGTTATTTATTAACCTACCATCCTTTACATCGTATCCCATCATTGAGGGTTTTATTTTAAAATGCATAATAATTTTTTTTGTCTTTTACAAAGATAAGATTTTTTATTTAGACACTTAGAGCAATTGGGTTATATTATGGCTACACGCAAAATCTGTGTCAGGGAAATCAACTTTTTTTTCGTAGGGGGGGGTCTGTTTTTAAAATTTGCATTCCTAATTTTTTGGCGTTTTATCTATTGACTAATGACCTTGTCAACCTGTAAGCCTTGACCCCTTAGATATATATATCATGTAAACTTTTTTAAGGTGTTGCCCCTCTTCAGGGTGTCCCTTCCTTGGTGGGACGTGATACCAACAAAGGGAATAGAGAACAGCCTTCCCTCGATACCATCAGAGTAGACCTAAATTTAAGTAAACAAAAGACAGTATTTTTAACATCTGTAAGTAGCTGACATACAATAAGTTACAGACAATATAATTAATTAGTTGCAAAAAAGTTTGGAGTGTATATATATTTAAACTACATTTGAACAAATATTAATAATTAAATCAACAAACATGACACATTCAATCAGTACAACAGGTAACACAACAGAGATGGCACAACAGGTATTTTTTCTTGAGGACAGACTCGAGAGAGATTATGCATCAGGCTTTATATCAGCTATCGAATACGACAACGGAAGAGATGAAATCTTCCAAACCCTTGGCGATTTATACGGCTTCGAGGGGTAGCAGATAGGGGCAGAAATGTCCCCCTGTCCACAGGTGATAACCCTGTGCTGATGAGCCAAAGAAGGCGAAACAGGAATAATAAATATTAATTTAAAACACACACAATGACACAGAAAATCAAAATGGATGTAACCGAGAAAGTAAAGCAGACTCTTCTCGATGGACTAAAGAAAGACGGCTTACAATGGTTTAAACCATGGAAAGCAGGGTTAAATTTTCCTATCAACAATGCCTCAGGAAGAGCCTACAAAGGGTTTAACAATTTTATCTTAAATGCTGAGATGACAGACAAAGGATATGAGTACAACGAGTGGTCAACCTTCAAGAGTGTTGGAGCCTCAGGTGGCAAAGTTAAGAAGGGCGAAAGTGGAACAGATGTATATTTTTGGCTAATCAGTTATACAGCGATGGGTGGCTCAGGGAAATGGTACAAGACTAAAAGAGAATGTATGAAAGCAGAAAATTGTAGCGAAAGTGACATCTTTACTAACTTTAATCTTCGATTCTACAGAGTATGGAACATAGCACAATGCACAGGTTTAACTCCTAAGAGACCACATGAGGAGACTAACAAAGATGTTCAACCTATCGAGTCAGCAGAAAATATAGTATCTGTTTATAAGAAGGACAACCCTAAGTTAGATATTAGAGAAGTCGAAGGAGACAGAGCCTGTTACTCACCATTAAAAGACATAATAGTAATGCCGTTAATGAGCCAATTTGTCAACTCTGATAACTTCTATAAAACATTATTTCATGAGATGGTACACAGCACAGGTCACGAAAGTAGGCTCAACAGAGATGGTGTAACAACAGCAAA
>Ga0181400_1000023_pt1 | contig 53760 bp, 31 predicted proteins | sample 23SPOviralmetaG_FD_130129 | JGI IMG/M metagenome (GOLD analysis project Ga0181400, IMG submission 130129) | Marine viral communities from the oligotrophic San Pedro Time Series (SPOT) site, San Pedro Channel, CA, USA - 23 SPOT_SRF_2011-06-22 | ecosystem: Environmental > Aquatic > Marine > Strait...
CATCCTCTATAATAAGAACATACATCACACAGCATCACATCATGAAAAGAATTGAAATCACAATGGGTCGCAACATTCCAGACAGCGGCACCGTATCCGACGCAATGATGAATGAATTTATCAAGTCCGATATCATGCCTTTGTTTGACTATGGCACATTCATCGACGCTGAGGGGTTCTGGAAAGGTGAATTTGAAAAGACCAAAATCTTTTATATCGAACTGGAGGACAGAGAGGTCCAGGCAATGATGCCAAAGTTTGAGCAGATCGCTGCAGCATACAAAAAAGCATTCAGGCAGGATGCAGTCCTGATCTCACAAGTTCAAACAGAGTATGCCTTCAGATGACAACCAGGCAGCTGAAGAAGCTAGCTAAGGTCCACGGTTGGACCTTAGAACGTCATGGCGGCAATCACTTTGTTTACCGTCGCGGTTCTGACCGTGTAACTGTCCCATATGCAGCCCGTGGGTTCGTTGGGCATAACATCGCAAAACAACTTCTAAAGACATGAGCCACTATTCTATGCCATATCTTCCCTCTGTGGGAAGCATTGCACCAGCTCGCGAACTGTCACTCGCTATGACCGCAGCTCGTGGTCTAGCCGCTATAATTAGAACAACACAGAGAAACACACATGCAAACAACTTGGGCAGTTCAGCCAGCAGCATTCGCAAATTTTGATGAGCACGGCTGCATCTATTGCGCCACCATCGACACAGCGTACAGAATCGCAGCTCAGCAGGACGGCGATCAAATGATCTACCGCATCAACAACAACACGACCCCCATCAAATGGGTCAGGGTATATGCAGGAGAAGCAGCTGTGACAGCTCAGGAACTGTCCCACCTCGTATAGACTTCGCCTCATCATCCCCTATAATAAGGACATGACAAACAAACTCACCAAATCTTCAGACGGCATGTTCTTACACAATGAGAACCCCTCCCCTCTCATGCAGAAGGTCATGGACAACATCCGCCAACAGATGGCAGCAGAGCAGACACACCGTGAAAGGGTAAGAGCAGGACTAGAACCTGCCAACGGTGGACAGATCACGTACTGGAACATCAGCGACAGACACTGACCTGATCACCCTCTATAATTAAGACATCAATCACACATCACACATGACCACAGCAACCGACACCACGTACAACGGATGGGCGACATACGAGACATGGAACGTCGCCCTATGGATAGGCAACGACGAGACGATCTACCGTCACGCTCGCATCAACCGCAACCTAGGATACAGAGCATGGGCGAAGCGATTCATCGATGAGTTCGGTGAGTACATCACAGGCGACGGCGTGGCATGGTTGCACGACGACATCGACACAGACGAGATGGACGAGATGCTGGCAGAGCTCTAGGGCACATGCCCCTAGGCAGGGCACGGGTTGCGTTCAATCGCATTTAAGTCGAACCTCCGTAAGACCTAGGGCATGTGTGATAACAGACAGGGGGGCAGTGATGCGCCCCCTTTTTTATGCCCTTATATGCGCCAAGCGGTTTCCAAAATCCATGGGTCCCTCCTAACCTACAAAAGTATCCAGACGAGCGATAAATATACTTGAAAGGTCGTTTTAAAAAAATTCCCCCAGAAAAAAATGCCCCAAAAAGTCGATTATAGTGATTACGATAAAATTCTAGAGAACTTTGACAAGTTCTGCGACGAGTTTGAATCGAGAGCATCCAATTCATTCATGAGAGGTGATAACAATGAAGGACGAGTTAATGGAGAGGTTGAACGAATTGGAGAGGACGTGCCTGTGGCAGTCCGAGAGGTTAAACAGCTTGGAGCAGAGGATATCTCAGCTCGAGAGTCCGTCGTTGATGTACAAGCGACCAACGGGTGAGGATTACGAGACTGTGGGACAGACCCTCGATTATCTTCACAATAATGTCGAAGGTATCAAGCAAGATTTACTAAACGTTGCGAGAGCAGTATAATGCCATTTATAGCAGGACCAGAGACGGTTGACACACCGAGTACAGATGGAAACTGTACATATCCTGCAGCGCCCCTAGGAGGGACTCCATACCCAACGAAAGTTGTTGCGAAGGGCGTTCCCTTATTAATCTATGATAACCTCTCTATACCTGCTCCTGTGGCAGGTGTAAAGATCAACCCATTAATTCCAGCACCATGCCAACCAGGACAGAGGGTTATACGACCAACTGTAAACACGACTGTGTTTATTAATGGCAGGTTACCTGCGGTGACTGGGGATGAAGCTCAGTTAGTGATAGGAGGATCACCTAGGCCCTTGACAGGACCGTTCCAACATCCTACAATAGTAATTGGTTCAAATCTTATAACGTAAGTATGGCGAAGATCAAAGCATCATTAAGTGGGCAATCATTTGTCGAAGCGATTCCGAAGAGGAGTCGTCAAGGCACTGGAAAGCACACGAAGTATTCAGCAACATCTAGGAACAAAGCAAAGAAGAGGTATCGCGGTCAAGGCAAGTAATGTCTGAGTACATCGAACCAATGTTTGCAGTCCCAATCTTTCATCTTTATACGAAGGATTGGGATAGTAAGAAAGAAGCTTTGCTTGATTTATCGAGAGCACAGGAATTCAAGAAAGATGTAGGTGAGTATGTTCCAAGTGACTTCAGAACACCTAAGGTAAAATGGGAAGTCATTGAACCTTTAATCAGAGATGAATTACAGAAGTTCAAAGATCAAGTCAAGATTGATTTGCAGGTTGATGCATATTGGTTTGAGAAAGGTGGTAAAGGTGATCAGCATTTATTGCATAATCACGGAGCTACAGGATTTAGTGCGGTAATGTATATCGAATACGATCCAGAGGAGCATACACCGACTCAGTTTGTGTGTCCTTTCAATAATGTGATAGGGTGGGTAGATATATACTCACCCAGAGATATACAAAGTGGTTCGGTAATATTCTTCCCATCCTTTGTACATCACTACACATTACCTTGTAAGAGTGACAAAGAACGTCTGGTACTTTCTTGGAATATGAAATGAATTTAATTTGTAATTTACCTGCGGAAAAGGTATGGGTACGTAAGGAATATCTACGCGATCATCAGGATGGTCACGGAGAATTTGTAGAAGGTGTCTGGGTATCTGCGAAAAGCATACCAGGACGCGCATTTTATTTTGAGACGTATCTACCTGCGTATGGTGCAATGTATGATAAACTTCCTATAAGTGCATTTCTCCGAGCGCCGAAAACACCGACGCCCGATATGTCTCTAGAGAACCTACAATTCTGGAATTGTATGGACTATGGGGTCATGTGTATTAACAAGGGTTTTGTTAGCTCTATGGATACAGAGATCTACACTCGTGACCATGGTTTGATGAATGGTCAGTATTTGTTTACATTAGACAACTACCATGCGAATCCAGATGTGATAGATAATAATGTGAGTGAAGTTCCTCAAGAACATAAGTCGCATAATTGTATTGCATTAGAGAATGGTCAGTATGCATTGTATCCTAATAACAGGACACGATTCTATGACCTCTCTATCACGCCTGAGCACCCGACATTCCCTGACTTTAAGGTTTCTACTATAGAATATCAAGTTGAGTCAGGAACAGACTGGGGACGCTTAGGTGACACTGACGAATATTTTTGGGAAACAAATAATGAACGAAAACAACGTAAGGAGGCCACAGAAAATGGGCAACAGTAGAGTTGACAAATCAGAAGACTTCACGAAGTCTGGTATGACACTTATTACTGAAGTTGAAAGTGATCGCTATATGCGTAAATCAGGAAAGAGGAAAGAAGTCCAAGAGGGTGAAATTTTTGACAATGATCTTGAATGGGCGGATGGATTTGTCGGTAAGTGATAAATAGAAACAGCCTTGCTGTGTCTAAATGCCCACCTTTCAGACATTTAAAGATCTGAGTATTACTTTTAAGAAGCATCCTGTGTCCAATGACTTGGTAACAGTGAAAGATAATGCAGCTATTGCACAGTCGATAGCTGTATTGCTTCAAACAAGTAAGGGTGAGAGACTATTTCAACCTGAATTGGGTTCAGATTTAAGAGAGATGCTGTTTGAACCATTAGATTTTGGTACAGCTGCACTTATTAAATCTAAGATTAATGACTGTATTGATCGTTATGAACCTAGAGTGACTATCAAAGACATTATTTGTTATCCAGATTTGGATAGCGATGGTTATAGTGTTGAATTATATTACACTATTATAGGAAATGACAGACCAGTAGCGGCAACATTCTTCTTAGCACGTACACGATAATGCCTTATACACAGGTTGCTAACTTAGACTTTGAGGAAATCAAAGTAACCCTGAAAGAATATTTGCAGGGTCAGACAGAATTTACTGATTATGATTTTGAAGGTAGTGCATTAGCAAACCTGATTGATGTCTTAGCTTATAACACCTACTATACGGCGTTTAACACTAATATGGTAGTCAATGAACTATTCATTGATTCTGCCACCTTGAGGGACAATGTAGTAGCGATTGCGAAGCAACTAGGGTACAGACCCAAGAGTGCTACCTCTCCTACTGCATATGTCTCTTTTAATGTAAATTATGGAACATCAACAACTGACACTGAACTGATTCTTAAGAAAGGAACAGGATTTATTTCAACCTATGACAACAACATCTATCAGTATGTTACACTTGACGATGTAAAAGCACAAGTTGCTAACAATGTAGCTACGTTTACTAATATTGAGATCGTAGAAGGATCACAAGTAGTTGATAATTTTACTTTTAACACGGCAGCAAATTCTCAAAGATTTGTTCTTGACAATAAAAACATTGATACCAACACAATTAGAGTAAGGGTATTCCCGAGTGGAGGAAGTTTTAACGAACCATACCTTGTAGCAGATAATATTCTAGGTGTTGATGGTACTTCAAAAGTATTCTTCCTTGATGAGATCGAAGATGGAAGATATGAGCTTTTAATGGGTGATGGTGTACTGGGTAGGAAACCAGAAGATCAATCTAGAATTGAAGTATCTTACATCACCACATCTGCTTCTGAAAGTAATGGCGTAAGTACATTTGTCTTCAATGGTGTACTAGAGAACCCTAACGGTGTGTCTCCCAACTCGTTTACTACTAACATTACTTCTAGCATTGCCTCTGCAGGCGGTGAAGAGATTGAAAGCACCCAGAAGATCAAATATACCGCTCCTAAGTCATACGGCACACAAGACCGTGCAGTGACCTCTCAGGACTATGAGGCAATTGTACGTAAAGTGTATCCTGCTACGAGTGATATCATTATTTTTGGTGGAGAAGACCAAGTTCCACCTGAGTACGGTAAAGTTTTCATTGCATTGAAACCAACTGATCAAAGTTATCTTACTTCATTAACAAAACAGAAAATTATTGCAGATCTAAAGCAGTATGTTGTAGCTTCTGTTGAACCTAGAATAATTGATCCTTCTATTCTATATGTTGAGATGAATAGTAAGATCTATTATAATGGATCTGCTACTGATCAAACAACATCACAGATTAGAGACAAAGTGATTGGTAATGTACAGTCTTATCTTGATACTAGTGATACTGAAAAGTTCAATGGTAAGTTTAGATACAGTAAGATGGTAGGTGTTATTGATGATTCTGATAATACTATCAATTCCAATTTAACAGATATTACAATGAGAAAGGATTTTTATCCTTCTCTCAATTCCACCTTCTATTACGAAGTGTGTTTTCAAAATTCTTTTGATAAGGACTGTGATGAACCAGTCCTGTCATCCACTGGGTTTAGGGTTACTGAGTATCCTACTATGGATGTATATGTAGAGGATAGGGATAGCAAAATCATCCTATATACTCTAGATAGCGTAACTGGTGAAAAGGTTGTCCTCGACAAGGAAGTTGGCGATATTGATTATGTAGAAGGTGAACTTAAAATGTACAACTTAACTATCATTAAAGGTAGTTTCTTTGATAATCGTATTTCCGTTAGAGTCAAACCCCTTTCTAATGATATCAAGGCACTCCGTGAGGTTTATCTTGACGTTGACGTTGCAAATTCCTCGTTCACTGCATACAAAGAGTAAAGTAAATGCCTGCTGTAAAGACTAAGAGAATTTCTACTCTCATTGAGACGCAGCTTCCTTCTTTTATTACAGATGAATATGAACTTTTTAGTAAGTTCGTTCAGAAGTATTATGAAGAACAGGAGGTGCAAGGTGGCACACTGGATATAATTAATAATATCCAAAAATATGCAGACATTGATTATTATGAACAAAATATTCTTAGACAGTTTAATATCTTGGACACTACTATTTCTAGTAGTGCTGATACAATTGTATTGGAAAATGCAACGAGTTTTCCAAAAAGAAACGGATTTGTAAAAATTGATGACGAGATCATCTTCTATGGTTCTAGAACAGACACTGAGTTAAGAGAGTGTTCTAGAGGCGTAAGTGGCAATACATCGCTTGGTGACTTATATGAGTCTAGCACGTTCACCACTACGGTTGCTGCATCTCATAATGCTGGACAAAAGGTTCATAACATTAGTAACCTTTTCTTATATGCATTAGTCAAAAACTTCGAGAGTCAGTATCTAGGTTCTTTCCCCCAAAAGTATCTTAGGGGTGAAGTAGATAAGAGAACTCTGATTAAAAACATTCAGAAGTTTTACAAAGCTAAAGGAACTACAAGTTCCATCAAGTTTATTTTCAATACTGTTATTGCTAAAACAGCAGATAACAAACCAGAAGTATATAAACCAAGAGATTTTACATACAAATCGTCCGAAGCAGATTGGATCAACGTTTATGCACTTAAGTGTAAGGTTGTATCTGGAGACGTAAAGAATCTGATCGGTAAAAAGATTGTACAGACTTCTACTGAAGAATATGGTTATGCTGATTCAACAGTAGATAATGTGTATGCTGATGGTACATCAGATGATGAAGTAATTTATAATATTGTATTAGCACCTGAGACAGTCAATGGTGCATTTGAAGTATCTACTAAAACTAAGCTTGAAAAAACCCTGTCAGGGACTGCGAGTTCGGGGGATAGAATTGATGTATTCTCTACTATCGGTTGGGGTAAGACAGGATCAGTATTAATTGGTGAAGAGACGATTACTTTCGATAATAAGAACGTAACACAGTTTACAATTGACGAAAGGACGGCACAGACTGCTGTTCAACATGCAGTAGGATCTTCAGTGTACAAACCAGTAACCATTAGTGGTTCTGGCGTTGTTTTACTGACCTTAGGTGTTGTATACAACTTACAACCATCTGATGCACAACCATATTCTGCTATTGGGGACAAGATTCAAATCTCAAATCCAGGATTTGAAACTTCCGACTCTAAGATTGTTCAGACTGGTACTAATCAAACTAGATGGGTGTTAAGTTCAGGTACTGCAGTCGATGTGCCTACGCTTCCATCAGTTGCATCTTCCTTAGATCAAGTTTCTACTAATGTATCAGCGATCTTTGAAGACGAACAGTATTATTATATCACAAGTTCTAGCTATCCTTCACATAAGATCTTAGATGGGTCTACTGTTAATGAAACTACACTAGATCAGAAACTGCTTCGTATCATTAGAAAGCAAGCAACTAGAACTACAGAAACATACAAAACACCCAAAAGAGATATTGGTATTGCTTTAAATGGCGTACCTTTCTATGGACATAAAGATCCAGAAAGTATTAGGTTTGGTAAACTAGAAGAAATTAAGATTGATACTAGAGGCACTGGATACTCAACACCTCCATTTGTTCTTATTGATCAAGTTCCAAGCAAAGCTAGGGCAGTTCTTGCTGGTCAGGTTGTAGAAAGTATCATTGTTGATACTGATGACATTTTTCCAAGAACTCCTGATATCACTATCACTTCTGGTCGTAATGCAGATGTAAGTGCTGTTGTAACAGGTGGCAAGGTTACTAGTCTTGTTATCAATAATGCTGGAGAATTCTATTCATCTGCTCCTTTAATTAGAATTAGAGATGCAGCAGGTCGTGGTAGATTTGCAGAATATATTTCTATTGTTAATACAGATGGTATAATTACAGGATTTGATAAAATTGCAGAAGGTAACTTCTATAATCAAGCTACTGTTATTGTTGATGTCATTCCAGTTGGTAATGGTGCATCTGGTATTCCTCTTCTTAAAGAATGGAACTTTAATAGATTTAAAAAATTAGAAAATGAATTAGATACTGAATACGGTTATATCTTTGCAAACTATAATAATGTATTAGAATACGGTTATGGATATAATGCCAATCCTAAAGCTTTACGTGTTTCTCTCAGCGACAACATCAATAGTGCAGGAACTGAACCCGCTACAAAAACTCACTCTCCTATTATTGGATTCGCTTACGACGGTAATCCAATATACGGTCCATTTGGTCATCAGGATCCCCTAGATGCTACATCATCAATTGTGAGAATGACTTCTGGTTACAGTATTAATGGAAATCGTTCTAATGGTCCATCATTAACAAATTATCCTCTGGGAACGTTTGTTAATGATTACACATACACTCACAAGAGTGGAACACTAGATCAAAACAATGGAAGATTTACAGTTACCCCCGACTTTCCGAAAGGAACTTATGCTTATTTCATTACTATTGATAGCAATCAAGTACCGCAATATCCATACATTTTAGGAGAGAACTTCTATTCTCTACCAGTTGATAGTAATTACAATTCTAATATCAATCAAGATGATATTCCTAAGAATTCTAGAAGATTCTATCAAGCAGGTATGCAGAGAAATGGCGAAGGTGTCATTGCTCAAATTGCAGAAGTAAAGCAAGGAAATGTAGAAGAAGTCAGCGTAGTAGATTCATCTACCAACTTCAGTATTAACTCACAAATTTATTTTGATAATAAAGGAACAGAAGGTTCTGAAGTAGAATCTATCGTAAACTCCGTGAAAGGTAAGAACGTTTCCTACTTAGAATGTAAAGAAGATAGAGTCGTAAAACTAACGACAATCCAAAGTGCATATCTATTTGCTGATGATACATTAAACCAACCCTCCTCAGGAGCATCTGGTTCTATTGTAGGTACAGTTAAGAACGATAACATTATTGTACTAAGAAATGTCAATGGTACTTTTGATGAAACGGGAACATTCTCTGCAACTATCAAAACGTTTACTATTCTTTTAGATCAAAGAAGTTCATATACCAAAGGCGCTACTCTAAGTTTGACTGACGGTGTTAATGCACCTGTAGCTAAAGGTGAAGTGTTAGAAGGAACTAACAGTCAAAACGTAGTTGAGATTAAAGTTACTGAGGGAACTTGGATTGTTAATGACGATTACTTCTTACAATCAGATGACCTATTCAATACTTCTGGTACAAAAGTTGTAAGACTAACATCTCTCAGTGATGGGTTAGAACCATTTGAAGTTAATCAAAGTGTTGCTCTAATTGAAACAGCACAACCTCATGGGTTAGGAATTGGAGATAAAGTAACAATTGACATCAATCCTAATGACGTAACCAAAACTAAGACCTATTATATAAGGAAGAGGTTGTATCAAGAAGCTATTCTTGTACCACCTAGTAATAAGTCTACAATTGACTTTACAGGTATTGGTCGTTATGAAATTCTTAATGGTGGAGCAGATTATACTGCTGGCACTTACACTAGTGTTGCTCTTACTAGCGGATCTGGCACTGGTGCCACTGCTACATTCACTGTATCTGACGCTGGCATAGTTTCTGGCATTCAAATTCAAGATGCTGGTAGTGGATATGCACAAGGAGATTATCTTAGTGTTGCAGATGAAGATCTGGTAAGATCTGGCGCATCACAATCTACTGCAAGATTTACAATCTATGTTGGACACATTGGTATTCCTGCTGGTGGTACAAAAGTTACAGTTAAAAGTTCATTTGGGTTCTCTGTTAATGATCTGGTTAAAGTTGGCGAGGAAATTTTAAAGATTGAAGGTATTAGTGGAAATAATCTAAATGTAACTAGAGGACAAGAAGGAACTGATGATGTTGATCACTTTGATGGACAGGAAGTAGAATTATATAAAGCACAATATAATTTTGCTGATAACTATCAGATCTTTACTGGTAATAATTCTGGATATATTCAATCTTATGATCCTGTAACTCATAAAATTAATATTGTATATGATTATGGAACTTTAAAGTCTACAGCTAATGAAGTAGTATTAAGTTCCAGTTTCTTTGATAGTAGCAATCCACAAAGACTGGTATCACTTAAGTCTGTAGAAAATATTGTTTATAATTTTGAGTTCTCAGAAGACAATAGTACATTTGTACCTAATCCAAATATTGATTTACAAGAATTCTACAAGTATAAGTTTGACACGTCTCATTCTAGTCTTATTGGGACTTACTTTGATATCAGTCCAAGTAATAACTACAATTTGATTACTGAGGAAAAAATAGAATCTACTATTCTTCCTGGTAATGCTGGTGCATTTACTGATGTTAAATTTGGATTTGGTTCTAGACTAACTGATAATAACTATCAGACAAAGAGAGGAACTGATTTTACTAACTTCTATTACTTTGACAAAAAGAATGTAGTTGATTCAGAAAACGCATTTTTCAAGATTATCACAGATCCTTTACAGGGAACTAAAATTCTTAATTATGTTACACCAAATCGTTTTGTTTATGATATTAACAGCATTCCTCTTTGGGATGGTTCTGGATCTATTTCTTATACCACTACTGGTCAGTTCGCTATCGGTAAAATTAATACCGCACAGATTATAAACCTAGGACTTAACTATAAGAAAGTACCTGTTATTATTGGTGTAGACCCAACTGCAAGTTATAGAGCAGAAGCTACAGTTAAATTTGATGTTGCAACAAAAACTATCACTGGTGTAGAGATTACCGAGAAAGGTTCTAATTATGTAAACCCAAAAGTCTTTATTACTAATGGTGATGGTTCTGATGCTAAGTTTAATGTTATTTCTAGAAATGGTGAAATTGCCTCTATTACAGTAGACAAAATTGGTAAAGGATATACATTTGCACCTGAAATCATTATTATTGAGGGTGATGTAGAAGCATATGCAGAGAGCACATCTATTGGTGTTCCTAAGAGTGTTAATATTACCAGAAACGGTGGAGCATTCCATCTAGACAAAACTGTATCTTCTACTTTCAGTTCAAACTACATTGTTGCTGTTAGAAACATCAATGGTAACTTTAGTATTGGTGAAACTGTAATTCAAAAAATTAATAATGTAGAAGTATTCAGAGCAACTGTTACAGAATGGAGATTTAGTTCTAACTTACTTAAACTTGCAAATGTACAAGGTATTATTCGTGAGAATATTTCTATTGAGTCTTTAAGATTCCCAATAGATGCAATTGTTAGTAAAGTATTTGTTTCTACCTTCCAAGAAAATATTTCTAGTTTCTATGACAACTTAGGATACTACACATCAGACAAAGGTAAGTTAGGTGTATCTAATCAGAAGATTCATGATAGTTCTTTCTATCAAGATTATTCTTATGTTGTTAAATCTAAGACATCTATTGAAGAATGGCGTGACCTTATTAAATCCACTACACACCCTGCAGGATTTAAGTTATTTGGACAAGTAGATGTAGAAGCTACTGCAAGTTCTGAGATGCCAGTTGAGATGCCAAAGGCATCACACTTTAGTGTTATTCAATTATGGGATCCAGCAAAGAATAAAATTACTGTTGAGAACACAAGTAGAATTGTTACTCAAACTGTACAAACAGTTGAGAATCAAAGAATTCGTAAAGCGGTTGGTACTGCTGCTCCAAGTGAATTTCTATTCAACGAAGTTCGTACATTTGAACTATCTCTTGCATCAGCATTTGATGGATACTTTGATACAGATGGTAGATTACAAGGAACTACACAGTTCCAAGTATTAGTTGGTGGCAATCCATTTACTCTATCATCAACATATGGTACTATTATCACTTTAGACGGTGTGATTCAAGAACCAGGTGTTGCATATACAATCTCTGGTGATCAGATTACATTCTCTACTCCACCTTTAGGAGATGGAGTTAAATTTGGTTCTGATTATAAAGGTGTTACTTTCTATGGTAAAGTATTCCAATTCAAGGATGCACAATACAATACTCGTTATCTCAAAAAGTTAAGAAACATTTTCCAACGTGGTGGCACATGGATTGATGCTGCAAATCAAATTGAGAGAAATGTTGACTTCATTATTAATGAAACTATTGGATATGGTAAATCAACTTATGGATCTTTAGATTGGGCGACTAAGCAAGATGACTATGAAAGAAACATACGAGCTATCTTAGATGCATATCAGCATGATTTAAGATTTGGTGGAAATGTAAAAACAATTGATTATTCTGCTATCTTTAATTCTGATGATGAATACCTTTATATTCAAAACAATAAAACAAAATCTATTGCTATTTTTGAATATGCAACTAGATTAGCAAAACTTGCTATCAGAAATTGGGATTGGATTGATGTAAACATCAGTTATGTCCAAGGGTCTACTACAATGACAGTTAGTAGCACTAAAAATCTTGCTATTGGTTTATTTGTAAGTTCTGGTAGAGCATTCCCTGTAGGAACAAAAATTCTATCTATTGACAGTGATACTCAGATTACATTAAACAATGCAGCACTAGCTAACTCTGGTGGAGGTGGTGGTGCTCCTAGTGGAACCACTTTACTAAGTGGCACAGCAACCACTGGATCTATTGCCACAAATACTGGTGCAGTTGCTCCTGGCAATACTTTTACTGTACCACCTGGCGTAACTGTCACAACACCTGTATCTTTCTCTGGCACTACACAAGCAGCATTCTCTTGGAGTGGTCAAAGCATTGGTATGTTCTATAAAGCAGGACAACTCATTGCACTCAACAGATCATATATCATATCAGAATCACTAACTTGGGCACAAGCACAATATCCTGCATTGAACTGGGGATCTATTGCTACTAAGTGTGGTAGAGACATCGGTCTTATTCTAGACGCATATGTCTACCATCTTAAATTTGGTGGAAATGAAAAAATTGTTGAGGCAGCACAGCTTTACTATCAGCAAAAGGATTATCCATATGGTGAAGAGTTATATTACATCTCTGGTCAATTAACTGAAACTATATCGACATTTGAATATACTAGAGATCTAGCAATTCAAGCAATGAGAAATCAATTGCCTGGTACAGATCCCAATGTATTGATCGACTCAATCTCTCCTGTATGTGCAGAAGTAGAAAGCACATTAAACACCTATCATGATATTGTTAATACTATCCTAACAGAAGGTAGAGGACTTGTAGAGAAAACAAAGCAAAATTCTAATAAGGCTGGTAACTGGACAAAAGATTTAAGTTACTCTAACTATAATATCCTTGGTGATCCTTTACTTCCTGTAGAAGAATGCACAATTGTAATTTCTGCAATGGATTCATTATTTGATAACTTAGATGATGTTATTAAAGAAGAATCTGTAACAAGATCACTTCCAGATTATATTGATGGTGAAAACAAAGAATTTGAATTGTATTGGGATGATAATACTCCTGTAAACACAGAAGAAGATGAAGATCTATTTGTTACTATTAATGCTATATTACAAAGACCTAAGTTTACTGATAACTATCCATTGCAGGATGCTTATTGGATTGATAGAACTGTAATTCCTAACAAAGTTAAATTTGACGTAGCTCCTATTTGGGATCAAGATCTAGGTGCAAAATCTATTGGTGAACCAACTGCTGTTGAAAAAGTAGTTGGTATTGGAGTTGGTAATTATAAGAGACTCACTATCGACTTTAATTTGGTAGACGGTATTAGAAATGGTCCCTTCTTAATTTTAGATGTAGAAGATTACACCGTACAGAGTATTGAATCTGAAGACAGCATGTATGTTTTCTTAGATGGTATTCTACAAGTAAAAGGAAAAGCATATACTGTATCTGGTCCTAATATTACATTTGCTAGTCCTATTAAGAAAGAACATAACGTTGATATCAGATATCTTTATGGTAGAGATGTTGGACAGGTTCTTAACATATATGATTTTGCTCCTGATACATATTTTGCACAAGGAACATTATCTTTCACAACTTCCACACCTATTCTAGATAACTTACTAGCATATGGTTGGATGGGTGATGCAATTGGAACACCTATTCATTGTTGGCAACAAAGAGCTAATGGAACATATAATGTTATTGGTGAACTTAAGAATCCAATCAAAACAGGCAACAATGTTACATTTGAACTTAAGTGTCAAAACCCTGTCATAGAAAGCGGTTTAGACTTTACCTTTACTGTTAAGGGATATTATGATCGAACATATGTCATTGCTGATGGAGACATTAGTAATCAAACACTAACCTTCAAGAAAGACGAAGCAAATAGAAAACTACTCAAAGATGATAACGGACAGTGGTCTGGAACATTCTATGGCAAAACATATAAAGCACCATTTGTATATCTTGCTAACAATGATAAGATCAGAGTAGAAGGTGAAGAGGGATTTAGAAATATTAAGAGACTTCCTACAGAAGCTACCAGTAAAGATGGTAGAAGTGGAGAAGCAACTACTGATGATATTTTTGGTACAGTCTCAATTGAGACTTATACTGGAATTACGAGAGGTGAAGGTTTATCTGTAGTAGCAACTATTGAAAATGGATCTGTAATATCTTTAACATGGAATCAACGCAGTTATGATCCACTCACACAACCAACTGCATATCAATATTATACACCACCAGTTCTTAAGTTTGAGTCACTGGATGGTAATGGTGGTGGTGCAAGAGCTAACGTTCTTGTAAGTAAAGGTCAGGTAATCAGTGTCGATCTAATCGATGGTGGTTCTGGTTATACTACCACACCTAAGGTTATTACAACCAGAAGATTTGATATTCTCAAAGAAAGAGACATTGGTGTTTCACTAATCAACATTGGTATTAACCCATATGTTGAAAGTGGTGGATTGACATCTACATCTGTTATCAGTGAAATTGATGAGTCTGGTCTTTCTGCTATTACTGGTATTAGTTCTGTACAAGTAGAAGTTGCAGGTGATGCCGAGATTGTTATTGAAAGAGAATTTGATCTCAAGGAAGTTGAGGTATTCTCTATTGGTGGTGCTTTAGATCCAAAACGAGATTATATTGAATTCTTCTCAACAGAAGAAACATCAGCTGATGATGTTAAAGTCATAGATGTATATGCTGGTGGAACAGTAGTATCTGCAGAATTGCAGGATATTATAACTACAAATTCTATTTCAACTGTTTCTAAAGCAATTACTACTACAGTTCAAGTAGAAATTCCTAATAATGCAATCAGTAATACCAATTACTTTGAGAATGCTGCATACTTGAATGTTGATCTGGAAATTGGTGACAGTATTGTATACATTCCTGATACAACTAAGTTTGCTCCTAATGGCAAACTAATGATTGGTAATGAACTTGTATTCTATAATAGAAAAATCAATGATAGATTCTTACAAGTCATTAGAGGTTATGATAACACCACAGAACAATTCTGGGCTGCTGGTGCATATCTAAGACAGATTGAAGATATAGCAGTTGTATCTGCTGCTGTTGCTTCTATCCAATCTGAATCTGATGTTAGTATGGTGAGTGCATCATCTACTGCAGGTGGATTTGAAAGGAGAGTACAGAGACAGATTTCTCCTGCCTCTGTAATGTCAGTAACAAGAGAAGCTACTGAGGTTGTTATTACTCCTCCACCAGGTGGTGTAGTTGACAAATATCAAGAAACTGCATTCTTGACTAATCCAATTGCACAAAGAGTTGGTTCTGGTGTATTCCTTGTTTCCGCAGCAGACAAATATTATGTCACTCAAAGAAATGGAAATGAGCAACTAGTTAGAAACACACTCTTTACTACTGATAGTGGGTATATTGGAAACTATGCTATCACTAACGTTGGATATACTATCGGTCACTTTGATGGCATTTTTGATGATGGCATGGGAGTATCTGGTATGACTATTGAAGAAGTATCAAGGTTCTTTGGTGGTTTAACTCTTGATGATTTTACTAAGAGAAGAAAATCTCAATATACATCTGCTGGTGATAAATTTAATCTTGCACCTCCTTCAATCCAACAACCAGTTACAACAACTACCACTGTTGGTACGATACCTACCAGCATTGCTGCGCTAAATACTGCATACTTTGATAATGCTGGTTACCTATTCACTTCGAGTGGATCAGTAATTCAATATGCATCTAAGACTGCTAATACCTTTGATGGATGCACTCTAATAAGAGGTAGTAACTCAATATCAAACGGGGATGAGTTGATTCCGTTCGCAATTACATAAATATTGCTATAAATATAAATAACTCAGGCACAAACACTACGTCGGAACAGAAAAACAATGGCTGCTATTATCTCTGATAAGTTTAGGATTTTCAATGCTAAACAATTTTTAGAATCGTTAACCGAAGGTCCTAACGATACCAGTGCGGAACGCTCTAGAATGTACTTCTTTGTGGGACGCCCACAACCATGGAAAGCATACGTAGAGGTTCACACACAAAATTCAACCGCGTTTGTAGTTGGTAACGAAGTGTATGTTGGAACGTATGGTTCCACCGCTTTCCGCGCCACAGTTGCTGCAGTTTATGATAGTGCCCTACTTCTTACCGACGTTTTTGGAAGTGCTGGCGTTAACTCTGCTCCCCCTCTTGGTTCTGCTTTAAAAGGTAGAAGTGGTGGTTCTGGCGGATCCGACACAGGTGCCACTGCAGTTTCTGGTGTATATCGCTACGCTACTGAAGATGTTCCACCCCTTCCTCTAGACAACCAAACAGAAAAGTATTCATTGTACGATGAAATGATCGCTGCAAAGCGTATCACAGATTCATTTGCTAGAACTGTTATTCGTCGTTACAACTGGGACTTGGTAGCTAACCCCAAGTTCGACATGTTTAAACCCGATTACTCTGCTACACCTGGTGGCGGTGGTCAAATCGGTAAGCAAGCTGCAACAGGTGCTGCAAGCATCGCAGATGCTAAGTTCTATGTAATGAACTCAACTTACGAAGTATTTAAGTGTCTTTACAATGGTGAAGATCCTTCTAACACAACTGGACAAAACGCAACTGAAGAACCATCTACTGCAGGTGGCAACTATGCTTCTGCTACTGGTCTCTATACTGAGACAACTGGTGCTGGTTACATTTGGAAGTATATGTACACCATTCCTACCGATGATGTTCTGAAGTTCCTTTCTTCTGACTTCATGCCAATCGTTCTTTCTAACAATGTTTCTAGACAAGCAGTTGCAGCTCTTGCTACTGCTGGTGCTATTGATGTTGCTTTAGTTGAAAACGCTGGTTCTGGTCTTCCTGCTTCCCAGACTCTCTACACCTCTATTAAGGGTGATGGATCTGGTGGTAAAGTTAAGTTTGTAACAAATGGTGCAGGTGCAATCACATCCGCTGAGATTGAAGCTCGTGGATCAGGTTACACTTATGCTAACGTTCTATTCACTAACGGCAACCTCTTCTCTAATGCTGGTTTATCATCTGCTGTAGCAACTGGTGCTTCTGCTGTTGGTGCTATTGAAGTTGTTCTTGCTCCCGCAGGTGGACATGGTTCTGATCATGAGACAGAACTCAATGGTAAGCGTGTTATGACAAACATCCGCCTTACTTACTCTGAAGGTCAAGGTGACTTCCCTGTAGATAACGACTTCCGTCGTATTGGTATTGTTGCTGATCCATATAACTATGGCACTACAACTTTTGCAACCGCTGATACTCTTTCTGGTCTAAAATCTATTAAGATTACTGGTGCTTCTGCAGACTATGCCGTTGACGAAAAAATTACTCAGACTGTAACTGGTGGTACAGCATATGGTACAGTTGTATCATGGACACTTGATAGTGGTTCTACAACTGCTGGTGTTCTGAAGTACATCCAAACTTCTGATGCACATACCGATCAAGGTATTGTACAAGCATTTGAATCTAATGGTTCTAATGCTGTTACTGGAGAGAGTTCTACTGCTTCTGGTAATGTAGATACTTCTTATGGTTCTACACTACTAGGTGTCACTTTTGCAAGTGGTCTAGCTAACCCAGAGATTGAAAATAACTCTGGTAACGTGATTTATGTTGAGAACAGAAGACTAATCACTCGTGCTCCTGACCAGATTGAAGACATCAAGTTAGTAATTGAGTTCTGATACTCTTTGGTTACTTCGCTAAATACTTCAACGAGAATACTAGTATTATTGGCGGAGTACGATGCCTCAAAAGACGAACCTTAATGTAAGTCCTTACTACGAAGACTTTGATGCGAACAAGAATTTCTATAAGATTCTTTTCCGTCCAGGTTATTCGATTCAAGGCAGAGAATTAACGCAGGTTCAATCTATTCTACAGAATCAGGTTGAAAGCTTTGGCAAGTATGCCTTTAAACAAGGTGAACTTGTCATACCTGGCGAAGTAGGTCTTAATACAAAATTAGATTACGTAAAATTATCGTCTGTTTCTGAGGTTGCGGTCTCGGAAGGAGACGATATTGTTTATAAGAAATATGATATTTCACAACTAATTGGTCAACAACTAATTGGTTTAACTTCTGGTGTTAAAGCTACTATTCTCGCAACAACTTTAGCAACAGAATCTTCCGCTGATACATTATATGTAAATTACATTAATAGTGGTAGTTCCAACACAGAGCCAACCTTCCGCCAAGGTGAAACTCTAGAAGTTGTTGATGGTGTTAACACACCGCTTCTAGTTGTTGGTACAGATGGTAGTGTTCTACCAACTAGTATTCAAGTAACAAATCCAGACACAGAAGAGACTACTTCTTTAGAAAGTCCTGCAATGGGTTACGGTTCTGCTGTTAAAGTAGAAGAAGGTATTTACTTTGTTAATGGTTACTTTGTTCGTTGTAATCAAGAACTATTAGTTATTGATGAATATTATAATAAACCATCTGCAAAAATTGGTTTTACAATTAAAGAAGAGATTGTAACTCCTGAGGAAGATGCATCTCTATATGATAATGCAATTGGTTCTTCTAACTATACTGCACCAGGCGCACATAGATTAAAAATCTCTTTACAGTTAAAAGAGTTTGCGCTAAATGCAATTACTGATAAAAATTTCATTCAACTCCTCACTGTTTCTAGAGGACAAGTACAAAGCAAAGTTTCATCTACAGACTTTAGTGTTCTAGAGCAAACTCTAGCACGTAGAACATTTGATGAATCTGGTAATTATGTTGTTGACAACTTCTCTGTTGATATTAGAGAGTGGGCACAAAAGGATAAGAACAAAGGTTTCTATGCTGTAGACGAATTTGGTCTATACAACGGATATGATGCTGGAACATCTGCTAGAAAGATGATTGCTAGTGTAGGTCCTGGTAAAGCATACATTAAAGGTTATGAGATTGTCAATAAAGAAACTAAGTATCTAGAAATCAATAAAGCTAGAGAAAGTCTTTCTTCTGATAATGTAACTCTAAAATCTAGAGGTTTACCTTCTTATTGTATTACAAACGTATATGGTAGTGTTCCTTTAAACAAAGAAGGATCTGAACTTACTGCATATCCTGATGTATTTTTATATTCATCGTTTAATGACGGTTCTATTGGTCTTAATAACACAGAACTTACAACAGATCATAGACAAACAATTGATAGGAGAGGAAAATTCTTCTCTGCAAATGATGGTATTAAAACTATCACCTTACAGATTACAAGTCCAACTACTCTTATTGGATCTGTAACTGATTCAACTTTTCAAACTCAGTTTGGTGAATTATTCTATATCAAAACTAGAAGTGATGTAGGTACACCAACTGCTATTGGATCATTTAAAACTCTTTCATTTGCTACTACAAACAAACCACTTATTAATGCATCCGAATCAGTTCAGTTCTTAGAACTAACTGTATTTGGTCCTAAAAACGAATTAGAACAACTGCTATTAGAATATGATCTATCTGATACCGAGCAGAAGAGAAACATTTATTTAACTGAAGGGGATGCTGCATCGGGAGGTGCTGAATTTGGTTTTATTGTAGATTACAGCAACACTATTACTCCTATTATTGGTAAAGTAAAACCCAATAATTTCTTCTTGAAAGAAAGAGGTTCAGGTTTTAATTCAGATTCTGATATTGTTCTTTCCAAAGGTCGTTTAGCTGCTGGAACTAATGCATACAATACAACGTTTGGAATTTCATATTTCGACCCACAATTCTTCACCAAGATTATTATTGAGACAACTCCAGCTGGATATGATGAAGGTAAGTATGTTTTTGGTGTAGACAGTGGAGCTTATGGTGTTGTAGAAGGAACACCTTCAGGTGTATACACTACAGGAACTATTCTGTTTGTAACAACATTATCTGGTAGATTTTTACCTGGTGAAACAATTAGAGATGAAGATGGTAATACTGTAAGAATTGCTAAAGAAAATACTATCTCACATTTTGTTGTGCAGAATAGAGGTTTAGGATATGCAGATGGTGTAACACTTTTAATTAATGGATTAGAATATGATAATTCTAAAATTGAATTATTAAAGAGTGTTGATGGAAAAATTTATAAAGCAGCGATTAGCAATAGATCTGCTGTTGGTGTAGAGTATGCACAACCACCAGCTGTAACAGCTAAGAATCCAGATGCTTCTGGAGCTCCAAATTCAGCTGCTGCTATTGTTCCAGTTCTTTATAGAGATACAGTAACTACTTACACTCCACAGAATGTCAAGTCTCTTGGTTGTTCCTATGGTTCAGGAAATGCAAATAGTTTCTCTGCAGATGTTGTAATTAACAGTCAAAAGTATTCACAAATTAAAACTGTAACAAATTATACATTCTTTGGTACTCAGGGTTCTACTTTTGTTGAGTCTACTAGTTTTAGTGCTGATGCATCTACTGATGTACAACAAGGAGATCTAATTCAATTCTCTGACGATGACAACAACTTAGTTCGTGCAATTGTACAATTTGCTACACAACAAGAGGGAGCATATAAATCTAGAATTTATCTAGACACAGCTTTACCAGGTTCTGTTACTAATGCAAGTATTGTAAGGTTACGTCCAAAGGTAGACAATTCTACAAGTGGCACACTTCTGTTTTCTACTGGAAGCAAGCAAATTTCTCAAGTTTCTGCTGGTGGCGATGACACCAAGATCAAATATTTCTTCCGTAGAGATTTTGTAACTACTGCATCTTCTGGTGGTGGTGTTATTACTTTTGCTGCACAATTACCATTTGGAACACAAAGGTTTGCTGCATTCAGTGAAGAAAATTTAATTATTACTGTTATTGATCCTGGTGATGCACCTGATATTGTTAAGGGTGATATTATCTTTTTAGAAGAAGATGATGTAGAGATTACTTCTTCTACTGATACATCCAGTGGTCTTACTTCTGGTAGTATTAGTTTACAGTTACCAACAACATACTTTGGTACTATTCCTGCTAATGGAACATTCCCTAAACTTAAGTTGACTGCAACTTTAGAAGTATCTAACGCAAAACCAAGACTTAAGACTGTAGTTAGAAATAAGAGAATTACAGTTACATCTGCTGGTGACCGTGTTGTACCTCTAAGAGGAACAGACTATGATACAGAAGTTGTAGAAATTCTATCATACTCTGATGCATTTAAACTTAGATATGTTTATGAGGGAACTTCTTCTCAACCACCGCAGATTGATACTGCTGGTAATCTAATTTCTGGTACTGATGTTACATCAAGATATACATTTGATGATGGTCAGAGAGATACAATCTATGATGTTTCTCGTATTGTTCTAAAACCTGGTTTTGAAGAAACAACTGGTCAACTTGTAATTGCTTTTGATTATTTTGAGCATTCACAAGGTGATTTCTGTACAATCGATAGCTATCTGCATGATGCAGGTGTTGCTGAAGATGAAGTTCCTTCCTTCAATTCTTCAGTTCTTGGTATTACAGAACTCAAAAATGTTATTGATTTTAGACCAAAAGTAGATACCACTGCTATTATTCCTGGTTTCCTTGATACTGCAATATTAGAACGAACTCAAGGATCCTTTGCTGGTTCTGGTGCTATTATTGCAAGTAGTCCTGCTCCTGATATAAATCTAGAGTTTACATTCTCTTTCAGTCAGAAACAATACTTGGATCGTATTGATGGTATCTTCTTAGATCAGAATGGAAACTTTATCATCAAAGAAGGTAACTCTTCACTCAACCCATCCAAACCAGATCCTATTGAAGATGCTGTGCCTCTTTTCTATGCACATATTCCTGCATTCACAAAGACCAGTAAGGATGTAAGGATTACTCCAGTTGATAACCGTCGTTACACAATGCGTGACATTGGTAAATTGGAGAAGCGTATTGAGCGTCTTGAGTATTATACTACACTCAGCATCTTAGAACAGCAAGCTCTTAACATGCAAGTTAAGGATGAGATTGGACTTGATAGATTTAAGTCTGGATTCTTTGTCGATAATTTTGAAGCACATAGAGTTGGTAATCTATCTTCTCTTGATTACAGATGTGCAGTAGACAGTCAGCAAAGTGTCTTACGTCCACAAGCAAAAGAAGATTCTATTAATCTCGTAGAAGTTAATACTAGAGAAGATCAAAGAACTGTTTCTGGTTATAAGAAAATTGGTAATATGGTAACTCTACCATACTCTCCACTATCTCTATTAGGAAATAGTTTTGCTTCTGGAAAATTAAATCCAAATCCATTTGTTGTTCTTCAATATGTTGGTGATAGTGATCTTTCTCCTGCTATTGATCAATGGTATGATCAAACAGAAGAACCTGTAGTTGTTGATACAAACACAGATCTCTTTAATATTTTCCTAGCTAAAGAAAATGTAAAAGAGAGTTTCTCCAGTCTCTTTAATTCTTTTGTAGTCAATTGGGTTGGAGCATCTTCGACATTTACATCAATTAATTCTTTAGGTGGTGTTAATTCTCAAATTGCATCTACTTCTGTAACATCAGCATCGGTTGGTAGTTCTTCTAATATTAGTCCTCAAAATAATGAGGTAGGAAAAGGTGTACAGACTAAAATTGTTGGTGATAACATTGTTTCTACATCTTTAGCTTTCTATACTAGAAGTCTTCCTGTTAAATTTAAAATTGGTAGAATGAAACCCAACACTAAAATCTATGTGTTCTTAGAAGGAAGAGATATTAGTCGTTGGGTCAATCCTGATTTGAGATATACTGGCATTGCTGGTAACTCACTATCTGCATTTAATGGAACAATTACTACAGATGAATATGGTAATGCATCTGGTTTGATTATTATTCCTGCTGGCAATCCTCCAACACAAAATGCTACATGGTCTGGAGATGTTGATACTGTATCTTATGATGAAGATGCAGAAGAATTAAACTTCACTACTGGTGAACTAACATTTAGATTTACTTCTAGTGCAACTAATGAATCAAAACTTGGTGTAGATTCTTATACAGAAATTAAGTATTATGCTACTGGTATTTTACCAGAAAATCCCTCTAGTATTGTATCTACAAAACCATCAATCTTTAAATCTAATGAGGGTGTTCAGTTTATTGAAAGTAACACTGACAATCCTATTAGACCAAATCCACTAGCTCAAACATTTAAAATTGAAAATTTAGATGGTGGATGTTTCGTAACTGGTCTAGATTTATATTTCAGTAAGAAGAGTACAAATATTCCTGTTAAGACTTACATCACCAATGTAGATGCAGAGAAACCTGCCAAGAATATTATTCCTGGTTCTGAAAAAACCTTATCTCCAAATACTTTTATCAAGTGTTTTGCTAGTGGAAATATGTCAGTTACCCAAGGAGAAAATGTAACTGGTGCATCTTCTGCTGCTTCTGGTCCTATCCTCAAGATCTTTGATAAGAATAATGTAGAACTAGTAGCTACTGCATCTGGTAAATATAGTCTCACCAATGAGCAAGTTTATACTGTAGTTCTAAGCAACCACAATGGAAAATCTTTCCGTCCTAATGAAGACCTAACTATTCCGTCTGTAACTCTTGCAAATGCAACAAATGCAACAGACTTTGTTCTTGCTATTGCAAAAGATAGTGGTAAGTTATCTGATATTAGAGTTACAAATACTGGTCTTAACTATGACAGTGCAATTCTAACTATTGAGAGTCCACAATTACCTGGTGGTTCTACTGCTACTGCAAGAATCGAAGTATCAGGTGGTAAGATTTACAATACTGAGATTTCGCTATCTGGTTTTGGATATACAGAAGCACCTTCTGTTGTTATTAAAGGTGTTGGTAATGGTGCTGGAGGATGTGAAATTCAGACATTCATCGAGATTGACACACCTGCAGTTAGAATGGGTGTAGCTACTGATCAAACAGGAGTAACTCAATCTACCACACCTACACACTTTGCATTTGATTATCCTGTATATCTACAAAATAATACAGAGTATGCTCTTATTGTTGAAACAGATTCGATTGATTATGAACTATGGTCTTCTAAACTTGGTGATACTGATATTGCTACAAGTACGGTTATTACAACTCAACCATCTCTAGGTTCGGTATACCGTTCCCAGAATACCGAAAGTTGGACTGAAGATATCTTCGAGGATCTTAAGTTCACTATGTATCGTGCTCAGTTTGATACAACTAGACCAGCAGAACTTCTAGTTAAGAATAAAGGTCTTGGTTATGAACTTCTAGATCAAAATCCATTCGAGACAAACGCAAGTGCTAATACCAACTCCAGTTCTAAGTTATTCAAGAATAATAATTCTATTGTTAAAGTAAATCATAGAGATCACAGTTTTGAAGATACTGGTGGTTCTTATGTTTTCTATAGGACTGCATTAGAAACAGGTGGTATTACATCATCAGTTTTAAATAGCACATTATTCCAAGTAAGTAATTCTGGTATTGATTCATATAATATTATTTCTAGTTCTCAAGCTGCTGGTAATTCTATTGGTGGTGGATCTGCAGTATATGCATCTACAAACAGAAAGTATGAAACTCTATATCCACAAGTTTCTTATCTATCATTTACTGGAACTACTTTATCAACAGAAGTTAAAACAACTGATGTTGTTCCAGTAGACTCTACTACAACTAACTATACTTCATATTCACAACCTGATTATGAAAAGACTTTCTTGAATGAACCACATTACTTCACTAATCAGAAGTTTATTGCATCTAATATTAATGAAACTTTAAACAATCTATCTCGGTCACTTACATATAAGATGACTCTATCGTCTACTGTGTCTCATTTGAGTCCAATTATTGATCTCTCTAGTGCTACTGTTAAAACAGTATCAAATAGAATTGAAAATGCTACTGGACAAGAAGATAGATTTGGAAGAAGAGATCAAGTTATTGAATTCTATCCAGTTTATCAATTTAATCTTGCGGGTAATGGTGGTACTGATCTACAAGATAACCAGACAATCAAAGGATCTACTACCAAAGCAGTAGGAACTATTGCTAGAGTTGTCGGTCAAGTTGTATACGTAAGAGTTAAGACAAGTCAATTCTTCCAGAAAGGAGAAACTGTAACTCTAGGAAATCAATTAGGTCTTAGTGCAGTTACAGTAGATTCAAATCCAACTCAAGTTCTAACAACTATTGCAGATGCTGCAACTATCGTAGCACGCAATCCATCTGTTATGTTAGAGACATATGATAATATTATCACTGGTAAAGCTACTATCTGGAATAGTCAAACACAAAAGTTAACTTTAAGAGTTGATGCGAATCCTATCAATAATAACTTCACAGATAGAATTATTGATAGTGCTTTATATAATAGAAATGCTGTTGTTGCAGATCAAATTGCTGATATCTTCCGTGTAGGAGACTTTGTTAAGTATCCTAATCAACCAGATGAAGAGAAGTCATATCTTGAGGTTGGTAAAGTAATGTATACAAATGGTTTAGACTTTGTTGGTGAAGATACATCTAAGAATGGATCTGCTGTTGCTAAGTATATAACCAAAGAAGTTTCCATTACAAGTCCAGCTACTGCAATTGATGTACATCTACTTGCAAACGTCAAAGATATTTCAAACTTAGAAGTATTCTATAAGTTTAAGAAAGCATCAAGTCAAGAAAACTTTGACGATATTGATTGGATCTACTTTAATAAAAAAGGAGAACCAGACACATACGAAATTGCAACTAGTGAAAACACAATTTCTGGAATTGTAGAGAAGCAATCTGCATATCAAGATCTTAAATATACTGCATCAAATTTACCAGAATATTCATCGTTTGCAATCAAAATTGTAATGAAAGGTGTGGATCCAGCATATGTACCTAAGATCCAAGACATCCGTGCAGTTGCTGCATTCTAATTTCCGCATATGGACTTTGTAAAAGTTGATGGACATGATGGTCTCGTAAGAGACCAAAACACTGGTGCCATCTTGAATTTGGACGATTCTGCTATAGCTGCAAGAAGGAAATCTATGCAGTTAAGTTCCGCATTGGACGACATAAATACATTGAAGAATGAAGTCTCTGAACTCAAATCACTACTGCACGGATTAATAAAAAATGCCAGCAATTAACGTAGCTAAGACTGATACCTTTGAGTCTCAAAGGCAAAAGATCAATCAACTTAGCACAGCTCTTTTCAACGTCACATCTGGTGGTAGTGATCTATCAACAGGTAACTTACAACTAGGAGACGGTCTAGTTGGCGATCCTTCACTTAAGTTTAGTACAGATACACAATTAGGTATCTACAAAGCTGGTATAAAAACTCTAGGGTTTGTCAATAGTGGTAAGAAAATTATTGACTATAAGTTATCAGAACTTACAGCATATCAAGATTTTAATATTCAGCAAAGAAAACTAGCACAATCGCTAGTTACTTTAGTTAGTGGTGGTAGTGGATATGATACTGGTACATATACAGAAGTTCCTTTAATTGGTGGTACTGGACAAAACGCTACTGCAGACATTGAAGTTCTATCATTTGATGGTTCTATTACAAATGCTGGAACTGGTTATACACCTGGCGATTATTTAACAATTCCTCTTGGTGGAGGCAATGGAACTGGAGCAACTGCTAGTTTCACGATTACTGCTCTTGAAGGTACTCTTACAACTGCTGGTTCTGCTTATTTTCCAGGAACTTATACTGCAGTACCTCTTACAGGAGGGAATGGATCTGGAGCAGAAGCTACCATTGAAATTGATGGATCATCAACACCATCTGGTACTATTACCAATGCTGGTTCTGGATACACTGACGCAGTGTATTCTCAATCATCTTTCTTCAACGAACCAGTTCAAACATTTGTTGTTACTTCTGTAGCTAACCCCAATGCGGGACAAGCAGGTGAACCAAACTTTATCTACAACATTGATGGAGCAGATAAACCTCAACTGACATTAGATGTTGGTAACACGTATAGGTTTGATCTTTCTGACGCATCAATAGCAGGAGCTAATCCAGGACAAGCAGGAAGTGATCATAGATTAACTTTCCAACTTGCTAATGGCAACGGTATTGACTTCCGAGATAAGTTTGAATGGTTTACTGCTGGTGTTCATGGTCAGGCAGGATGCTTTACTGATGTTGTAATGAAACCTGATTGTAATACAGGTACTCAAATTGTTCGTTATGATTGTGCAAACCATCCTGGAATGGGTCCTGCAGGCGGTAATATTACCCTACAAGACACATCAACTTATACTTACTATGGATGGCAAGGTTTTGCTGATGTCACTGTTTCAGGAGGCATAGTGAGTGATGTTACTTGGACTAATCCAGGTATCACATATAAAAATGGAGATAGACTACAATTAGCATTTGTAAATATTGGCGGAACAGGATCTGGATTCCTTTACACAGTTAACAACGTTGTTAATACAGGTACAGTTACTAGTGTAACAATTACTGATAGTGGTGCTGGTTACCAAAATACAGATGTACTTAGCGTAGCTGATTCTACTGTAGGAAATGGTGGTGGATCTGGGTTCCAATTTACAGTTACCAATGTTCCTGGTGATCTTACTAATTTTATTCTAAATGACAGAGGATCTGGATATCAAGTTGGTGATGTACTAAGACTACCTGCACAAATTGCAAATCAATCTGTATACTTACCTGGCGAATCTGCAGCATTCTCTGCAACTCTAAGCACAGGCAGTGCTCAGATTACTATTTCAGATACATCTAGTTTACAAGCAGGACTAAACGCAAATGGAGCTGCTGGAGACGTTGGACAACTTGATCAGGCAACCACAATCGTATCTATTGATAGTGGAACACAATTAACACTGTCTTCAAATCCAATTGTAGCTGGTGCAGCAAATGTAACGTTCTCTACTTCAAATCCAAACGAACTTACTCTTGCAGATACAACAGGACTTTCTATTGGATATAAAGTAGAAAAAGTAAGTGGTACAGGTGTATTAACAGCAGACACAACTATTGCTAACGTTGATAGTGCTACCACTGTTACATTATCAGATGCTCCAACTGCACTTGGACCGACTGTTGTTAATTTTGTTCCTGCATTTGGCGACCCAGCGGACGATTTTAGTTACACAATTGACACTCTTGGCGAAGTAGGAAGTTTCACTTTAGTTAACGTAGGTAACGGTTACTCTGCAGATGATGAGTTTACAGCAAATGCTGGTGACCTAACTCAACCTATCAGTTATCCAGTAACGGTTAAAGACGTTCAAAAGATTACTGCAATTCAAACTATTGCTGGTACAACAATTACTAGTAGCGATACACTAGAAGAGTTAGCTGGAGATATTACAAATATTTCATTTACTGGTGGTGATATTACACCAGCTACAACTGGTCCTCTTGCTTGTAGTTGTGTCCAAGGACAGTTTACTGCAACTCTTGCAGACACGACTGGTATTAATATTGGAGACCAAGTAACAGAAGACGCAAGTGGTAACATTGGAGTTAATGTCACTGTTGCATCTGTTGATAGTGCAACTCAAGTAACACTATCTGCTGCATTCCTTCAAACTGCTAGTATCAACCTAACATTCACATCAGATGAGCAGGGATCATTTACTGGTGTTGCATCAACATCTGCTGGTGGTGGTAGTGGTGCAACATTTGATGTAGAGAGAAGCACCAATGGTTTAATTATTGGCGTAACTCTCAATGCTGCTGGTCTAGGATACTCTAATAGTGATACTTTAACTATTGCTGGTAACTTAATTGGTGGAGCTACGCCTGCAGATGATATTACAATTACAGCAGACACCGTAAATGTTGCCACCCCAGTTACAATTGTAGATATTGCTTTAGATGGCAGTGGTAATATTTCTACTATCTTAATTGAAGTAGATCAAGCAACTTTATTTACTTCTGGAAATACATTTGTTAAGACTGGTGCTGCTGGAACACAATATACAGTTGATACAGCATCTGTTCTTGAATTTAGATTCTTAATTGACGTTGGATCTGGACCACAAATTACTCCATCGTGGACAATTTATGTTGGTAACACTTATAGATTTGATTTGAGTGATAACAGTGTATCTGGTCACCAATTTGCTCTTAGTGAATTTAGAGACGGACCATATGCTCCAAGTTTAGTAGAGAATGTTAGCACAACATTAGATGTAGCTAGTTATACTCTAACCGTGGCATCCACTACAGGAATTGTAGAAGGAATGCTTGTTTCAACTGTTAGCGGTGCTGGTGTATTAGCATCTGATACAAGAGTTGTTTCTATTGATAGTGCTACTCAAGTAACTGTTTCTCTTCTTCCAACTACAGCAGGTGCTGTGGTTGTTAATTTCTCTGGTGTTGAATATACTGATGGTGTAGAGAAAGGTAATGACTATCTCGATCTAACTGTTACTTCTGTAACTCCAAACCTTTACTATTTCTGTAATTCTGGTATTGGTCATGAAAATGAAGGTGGTGAAGATAATCAAGAAGCATTAATCACCATTGATCCAAATAATCCTAAAGTATTTGGTAGTGGATTAATTCTAAGAGCTACGGATATTTCATCTGTGAATATCGTCACAATGGAAGTTCTTACTGGTGAGGTAACTGTTGCTGATATTAAAGCTACTGAAGGTACTATTGATACTCTCAGTGCTCCTGATGTTTCTTCTACAACTGTTGCAGCAACCACTAGCGTTACAACTCCATTAATTACTTCAGATGCTGCTCTTACTTTAACAGGAACTTCTGTAGAGTCTACTGCAGACTTTACAGTTGGTGGATTGACTGTTACTCAGGCAGACGGTAACGTTCTTACTTCGGGTGAACTTAAGACTACAGATAAATTAAATATCAATGACAAAATAACTATTGAGAATAATGTTATTTCTACCGATGCTGGTAGTGACCTAGTTCTAACTGCACCTACTGGTAAGGTCACCAAAGTTACTGGTTTTGGTTCTATCAACATTCCTGCTGGTACATCTGCACAACGTCCTGGTGCTAGTGCCGCAGAAAATGGATCGATCAGATATAACACAGATAGTAATCAATATGAAGGTTATAGTGCTTCTTCCTCTTCTTGGTCTTCACTTGGTGGTATTAGAGATCTAGATGGTAATACTTACATTACTGCAGAACTTTCAATTGGTTCTAATGATAACACACTTTGGTTCTACAATGATGGATCTAATACTGTTAAATTTACACCAAATGAATTAGAGTTTAGAACTAATAAGACTATCAAGTCTGCAAATACATCTGCTCCAGCATTTACAGATTGGATTGCTAATGCACCTGTACTAGTTGGTGCATATCTAAAGCACAAAAATAATTTATACGAAGTTACAGTAGCAGGTAACACTGCTACAAGTGGTAATGAACCTACACATACAAGTGGTGCTGTAACTAATGGTAGCTGCACATTAACTTTCTGGGGTCTTGCAGTTGGTCCTCTAACATTTGTTGACGTTGAAGAAATTAGATTAGATCCATTAGGTTCTTCTCCTTTAGTAATCAATGGAGATTTAAGACTTAGAGATAACATTATCTCTACAGATCTTAATGATATTACTTTACAACCAAACTCTGGTAAGAAAATTGTATGTAATACAAATACCAGTTTAGCACTTCCATCTGGTTCTGATGCAGACAGAGGTTCAGTAATACAGGGTGGTGTTAGATTCAATACAACTGCTGGTCAGTTTGAAGGATATGACGGAACCAACTGGGGTTCTCTTGGTGGAGTAAAAGACGTTGATCAAAACACTTATATTATTCCCGAAACTGCACCTGGTGCAAACGAAAACATATTATACTTCTACAATGATGGAACAAATACGATGCGTCTTACCGCATCCGCACTTGAATTCTACAGCGTAGATACTATTATCTCAAGCACATCTAGCGAGTTTGAAATTACAGCAAGCTTGATGACATTTGATAATGCTGAAACAACTCTTGATAATACTCAAACAGATAGAACATTCTTACATACCAGTAAGCAATATTTTGACTTAGGTCTTTCAGGTGGTTTATCAGTTGACCCAGTTCTTAGACTTGACAATCAAGGTGATGTTTATTTCAATACCTCATTTGGTACAGGTAACTTTACTGGAGTAAAAGTTTTTGATGGAGATCTCAAAGAGTTTGAACTTGCAGACACTAAGATCTTGACAGAAAAAGTAACTCTAACAAAAGGTTCTGCAAACTCCAGTGGATCTGATATCTACGATGCTCAAGCAGCGGTAGGAGCTAAGACAGTTGTAGTTGCTGAGAACTTAAATAATAATGATAGAGAATTCTTTGAGTTTGGTATTATAGATAATGGAACAGACATCTTCCATACAGAGTATGGTAATGTCAGAACAGGACAACAACTAATTGTCCCTACTTTTGAAAGAACATCTGGCAACTTTGCTAGAATCAATTTTACAGTTGGATCAGACCTCACCACTGGTCATCAAATCGAGATCACTATCGTATCTACTATTACTAAGAAATAAAAATGGCAACTACAACCGAAAAATTTGATTCTAAAGGTGGATTTGCTATCGGCAAAACTGTTATTGTTGATGAAGAAAGAAATGCAAAAGATTTTAATACTCTAGAAGTAAAGAACAGGCATTTCACAGATAGTTCACAAACTCGTTATATTTTACGAGGTCTTAACACCTCTACTCTTGACTTGGATGGATTAGGAACAAAAATTCCTATTGCAAATTCTACTTTAAATTTTGTCACAGGAAACATCATTGCAGTTAATGATTCAGGAACTGTATATGCTGTCAAATTTGAGACTGCGGTCTCATGTGATGGATCAGGAAATGTAAATATTATGTCTAGTTTCCAAACAGTAATTAAAGATGATATTCCTACAGGTGAAACTTGGGGGATTGAACCTACTGGTGGAACAAACGTTTTTAGCTATAACACAGTAAGAGCTGGTACAACTGCAACTATTAAGTGGGTTTCATCCACAGAAGTTATCAGTATTGCATGGGCTTGATGCTAAATATAGAATAGGAAAAAAGTCAAAAGCACGGGAACACCATGAGTTTTCATATTAATTCCGATAAAGAAAAGATTAGGGGCGTAAATCCTAAACTTATCGGTGATAATGAAGCCACGATTAGAGTTGGCACAGGAGCAGACGAAAAAGAAGTCTTGCGAACTGAGTTAGACTCTACTACGCAATTACCCCGTGTCGGTATTAACCGAACTGGGCAAAGAGTTAATAATATCGTTCTCGACACTGCAGGTAGTGGATTTACTGTAAACCCAACAGTAACTATCGGACCTCCTAATGCTGCTGGTGGTATACAAGCTCTTGCTTCCGCATTTACTTTTAATGGCAAAGTAACTACAATTGCTGTTAATAATCCTGGCAGCGGATATACCATTGCTCCAATTGTTACTATTTCTGAAGGTGGTGGTTCTGGTGCTACTGCTACTGCTTTCCTTGATACTGTTGATTATGAACTTGATATTAATGGTGCTATTAGAACATCTACGTCTATCATTTCTGATACGGCAAGAATTCTAAACCTAGATATTGACAACTTTATTACTCCAGATGCTAACTTCAGGGGTCCAAACCTGAAGAATTACATGAATAACACAGGCATTTTATGGTCTGCTAATGTTATTCTACAAAAAGATTCTTACAGATATTTTGGAGCTAATGTTTATCAAGCATTAAACACTGGTCAAACTGGTTCTGAAGCTCCAGAACACGTTGATGGTATCATCAAAAACGGTGATGTTGACTTCAAACACATTGGTTTCCGCGTCAACGATCCAAATGAGTTTAGATATAATGATACTGGAGACTCTGGTGTATTCCCAAGATCTATTACACCTCTATTGGGTGATAGATCAGACAAGATTGCTACTACAGAATACGTCCTCAACCTAGCAACGAATGACGTTGGTGGTCGTATTTACGTTTCACAACAGATTGGTTCTGACCTTAATGATGGTCGATCTGCTGTAAACCCTGTTAGAACAATTAAAAAAGCAGCACAAGAGGCATGGAAAACGCCTGGTGTTAAAGAAACTATTATTGTATCTGGTGGTGATTATGTAGAAGATAACCCAATTTCACTACCACCCGATTCTTCCATCGTTGGTGATAACCTACGTTTGGTCATCATTCGTCCTGCTAATCCTGGCAAACACATTGTTAAGTTTGGTGATAAGAACTATGTAATTGGTGTTACTTATCGTGACCAAATTGATTCCAATGGCGATGCAGTTGCTACTTGGGATTTTGCTATGGTCTTTGACGATAAGCAAAGAGTTATCGTTGACAGAGAAGCTAATGGTGATTTTGGTACATCATTCCCAGTTGGTCATCAAATTTTTGGACCACAGCAGTTCCGTGTTTCTTTCCAAAACAATACAGGTCTTGCTACATTAGTATCTGGTTTAATTGTAAAAGGTGTTAACACTGGTTCTAGAGCAAAAATATTTGACGTTAAATTTGCAACTACAATAGGTGCTAGTGCATATGTAAATGGTACAATTGATGTCCAATTACAATCTGGTTCCTTTGTTGAAGGTGAGCAATTCTCATATATCACATCTGCTGGTGCAGGTAGTGCTATCAACCTTGCTATTACTGGTCAACAGGGACCAAACACTTTACGATTTACACAAGATCCAACTGGAACTATTCCTGGTGGTACAGTAGTACAATTAGTAGGAACACCATCCACAGGTAATGCTTTTACAGGATTCTATGAAGTTTCTGCGATTGATTCTACGCAATCTGCAAGTAATATTTGGGATGTAACATTCTTCCCAATTCTAAATGCTCCCACATGGGATGCAACTGGTGTTGGTGGTACATATGCAATCAATCAAGCTACTGCACAAACTGAAAATATTGACACTACTGCTATTAAATCAATTCGAGCAGAAGGTGAGGTTGTAGCAGTAGATGAAGATTACACCACAACTCTACCTATTTCTAGACTTGATTTCTCTTTACAAGGAGATCCAAGTATTACAACAGGTGGTTTCCAAAATGCTCAGTTTGGTAATGCAGAAGATCTTGGTGGTGTTGTCTTCTATACTAACGCACTAGTTGGTAGAACAAATACTCACGAGTTTAAAGAAGGTCAGGAAATTTTAATTGAAAATCTTCCTACTTCAAACCCTGACTTATCACTTCTAAATGGTAAGCAAAGAATTTATAAAGTCTTAGAAGATGCAGATGGTCGCTGCAGAAGATTTGTAATTCCTAAAAAAGTTCCATCTATCACAGATGCTAACTTAGATCCTGGTCAATTTGCAACTGTTAAGAGTTTTTCAAAAGTAATTACTCTATCACTACTAAACTCACCAAACACATTCCCTCTATCTACTCCTGTAGAAAGAAGATTCCAAGATGCTTGTGTATTCCTACGTAATAACAGAGAGTTTATTGCAGATGAAGTTGTAGGAAGAATCAATAGACAATTTGCTAAAGACTATTATCAGGTATCTGAAATCACTGGTGGTGGAGATACATTTAAAGTATTCTTAGGTCAGACTCCAGTAACTCATACTTATGTTTCTGGTGGTACAGTTAAATTTGAAAATACAACTGTAAATATTACTAACTTTAGTTACGATAATATCATAACAGGTTATGCAACTATCACAGTAGATTCTGCTTTATCAACTTTAGTAGAAGATGATACCATTAAGTTAGCAGACATTCTACTATCCTGTGATGCTGGTCAAAAAACTTACCCTTCTTATAGTTCCCCAACTAGTGGAGATAACACAGGAAGTGACGGTGATGAGCAATGCCGCCAAGACGTTATTCACTTTGTTAATGCTCTAGTAAGAGATTTAGAATTTGGTTCAAACTTCAACATTATTGAAGCAGCTAAGAAGTATATTCTTGGTGGTGATATTGCATACATCAAGGATGAAATTGTTCAAAACTTCCGTGCGATTGAATATGCACGAGAACTTTGTATCCTTGCAATGAGAAACTGGAGAACTGGTGACGGTACTCCATCAGATCCAATTTATTCTCCTGTATATTCTTCTGTAACAAGATACTTTGATGATACAGTCATCACAGCAACTGCGGGTACTCCAGCTTGTGCTGATGTTAAATCTGCAATTGATACTTTATCATTCCTTTGGGTTGATCTTATTACCAAGAATCAAAATGGAACTTATCTGGATGCTGCATACTTAATTGAAAGAAATAAGTATCTAATTGCTGATCAAGCATTACGTGATACATTAGGTCAGTTTCCATTATTCTCACTTGATAACACAAACGAAAGAAAATGTAAAAGAGATCTTGGTATTACGTTAAGTAATCTAGCAAAAGATTTAACATTTGGTGGTAATGAGAATATTGTTATAGCTGCCGAATCTTACTTTACACAAACTGCTTTAACTGGCATTCCAGAAGCACAAAGAGCAGAAACTATCTTTGCATATCAAAGAGCTAAAACATATGCTATCGCAGCAATGCGTAACTGGACTGATGGATCATATGTTGATCTCACTCCAACTAACGCAACATACAATGCTTCTACTGGTGCATTAGAGGTAATCTTCCCTGATCCTCTCATTGCTCCTAATGTAGGAGATAGAATTGCATTTAAAGAAGAAGCAATTGCCTTCCAATGTACATATAACAGTGTTACTGGAACACACTCAAGTCCATTAAAAACTGATGATAATTATGGCAAGAGTCATGCCATCACTAATGTTCAATCTTCTGGTGGTGTCACCACAGTTACTTGTAACGTTGGTAATGCAGGAGCTGCTTCTGGTTCATCACATTCATTTGTAAGTGCAGTAACAGATGGAACTATTATTGTTTACAATCCTACTGTACTAACTTCACCTATTCCAAGATTTGAAGATTGGAATATTCTTCCAGATCCAAATGCAGGCGCTCCAATAGCACAGCATACACCATCAACAGCTACCTATAATCCTGCTAATGGTGATTTCACAATGACTGTGACAGGTCATAGTGTTACTACAAGTAATAGTATTAGTCTTTCTCCAGAATCATTCACATTTACATGTGCAATGGACGGTAATGCCACTGAGCATAGTTTACCTCAATCTGGTCAAACTGCATATGGCAATGCTCTGGCAGTAACATCAACATCTGCAGATACATTTACAATTAATGTTGGCGTATCTGGTCCTGATCAACAGTGGACTCCAAGTGATGCAACTTATGATCCTGCTACAGGTGCTCTGGTTCTAACTATTGGTACTGGTCATGGACTTAGTATTGGTGAAGGTGTTGTACTTGATACTGATAGTCTATCGTTCACATGTACGATGGATGGAAATACTGCTACTAAAACATATCCAAGAGCAGGTCATGACCCATACGCATTGAGATCTATACCTATCGATAGTGTAAGTGATACAACTATTACATTAAACGTAGGTGTATCTCCTGCAAATAAATTACTTACTGCACAAACAGGAACTACCTACAATGCATCTACTGGTGAATTAGTTCTAGAACTTGGAACTCAGCATGGTCTTGATGTTAATAAAGGAATTGTAATTCTAGATAATTCTCTAGCATTTACATGTGACTATAATGGTGATGGTAATACAACTGTAGAAACATATCCAAGACCATCTGACCCCGCTTCAGGTGCATCTTTAAATATCACAGCAGTTTCTTCTAGTCAACATACAGCTACCAATGCTGTCTACACAGCATCTAGTGGAAAGTTAGTTATAACAAGTGCTGGACATAATTTTGCAAATGGAGATTATGTAAAAATTGCTAACGATAGTCTAACTTTTACTTGTGATCTGGATGGAAATTCAGTAAACAAAACATATCCTCGTGCCAACTATGATAAGTTGAGTAACAAATGGGTACAAATTAGTAATGTAACTACCGATACTTTTGAAATTAATACTGGTCTTTCCTCTTACACAGGCACACATGCTTTTGTAAGTGCATTAGCTAATGGTATCGAGAGACAAACTGGAACTGTTACAGTTAACGTAGGAGCTGGTGGTGCTGCTTCTGGTGAAGCACATACTTTTGTAAGTGGTGCTGCAGGATCAATTACTCAGATTTCACAATCTGCACATACATTCGTAACTGCTGCAACTAATTGCCTCAAGCATTTACCACAATCTGCACATACATTTGTTAGAACAACTAACAACTCTGTACTTGTATACAGCACGGGACAAACTTCACAATGTTCTAACGTTGCTTCTTCCATCAATACATCTATGGATCTTTTTGAAGATATCTTAGATGGAACAGTTCTTTCTGGTGCTACATCTAGAACTAGCAATTCTCTATATGATACTTCACAAATTATTTCGTATCCAGATAACTTTGTTTCTGATGCTAATAACAACAGACTAGCAATTCGTGGTGATTACGATGACTATCCAATTATCGAGGCATCTCCATACACCCAGAACGCATCTGTTATCTCCTTCCTAGGTGGTGGCGGTGCTGAGGTTGATGGTGCCAAGGTTAAACAACCCAACTGCCCATTCCCTGGTCTTGAGTTAGACGGAACAGCATCCTTCCCCAATCAGGGTAAGTCGATGGTTGCATCTGCATTCACGATTGTATCTTTTGGTGGTACAGGATATAAGGTTATCAACGATGGTTATACTCAGTTAGTTTCTGTCTTCGTTATCTTCTGTGCTGATGGTGTTCTTGCTGAATCTGGTGGTTACTGCTCAATCACTAACTCTGCTACCAACTTTGGTACATTTGCATTAAGAGGTATAGGTTTCCGTAAGGACCCATATGCATTTGATATTGCAACGATTTCAAATGTTTCTTCTACTCCTACTGGTAGAACTATCCTAACACTTAGTGGACTTGGTAGAGAACCATTAGAGCATTATGTTGTTAAGATTGATGGATATAGAAACACTAATGTAGATATTGAATACTTTGTTGATGTTGTAGCTGGAGTTACAGTTGGTCCTCCTTTCTCTGCACAATTAACTATTGATGATGGCACAGGTGGTGCCATGGATCTTACAGATATAGCAACTGGTCAGGCAGTATCTACCAGTATTCTGTCTGGTAAAACAATTAACTTACACAGACCATCGATTGTTAACTCTTCTTCTCATACGTGGGAATTTGCAGGTTCAGGAACTAACTACCTAGCTCTTCCTGAGAACGGTGGTACTAAAGTCGAAGCATACGAACAGGTATCTGAAAACTACGGTCGTGTATATGTTTCTGGTACTGATGAACTTGGTGACTTTAAGGTTGGTACTTTCGCTAGAATCGAAAACAGAACTGGTAACATTACCTTCACTGGTACGGTTACGATCTCTGAAGTTGAATTCTTGAAACTGAAAGGTGGTGACGTTGTTGTTACTGGTTTTGACGCATCCAACACACTTGGTGGTGCTAACTCTAGTGATTCTAAACTACCTACACAAAAGGCAGTTAAAGATTATATCACTAATGCTTTAGGACCTTACATCAACAAACCATATTCTACGAACGCTGTTCCTAGAGCATTGGTTGAACTTACTGATTCTGGTAAGATCTCTATTGATCAGATTCCAGCACTCAGACCATTCAGTGTCTTCACTGTTGCAAACCAAACAGAAAGAACTGCACTAGAAGGAGCACTTGCTGGTGACATTGCAATTCAACAGGATACATCAACATCATTCATTCTAAACAATGATAATGATAGTCTGTTCCTTGGATTTAACCCAGATCCTGCTTTAACATTCACCATCGGTGACATCCTTACTGGTAGTTTAACTACTGGACGCATTCAATCAACTGAATATAGAAAAGGTGTTGTATTCCAAATTAATATTAGTAACGGTGGTTCTGGATATACTGTTGCTCCTGTAGTTACATTTGCTGGTGGTAACCCAGAAGCTGGTGCAGTTTCTGCAGCTGCTACTTGTACTATTGCTAATGGTCAAGTTGTTACTGTTACTATTAATGACTTTGGTGGATTCCGAGGTGGTAAAGGATATACTACTGCTCCTAATATTACATTTGCTGCTCCTACTGGAGCTGGTACACAAGCACAAGGTAATGCTCTAATTGAGAGCAGAATATATGGTGATATCGTCAACAACATTAAGATAGAAGATACTGATACTGTTGATGATAGTACATCACCTACTGCTAATACAGTTAACATTACTAGAGTTGTAAATACATCTTCCTTCGATGCTAACAACTGGGTATCACTATCTTCCAATCAGATTGCTGCTTCCGATATTACATCTGGTGTTATTGAAACAGACAGACTTGCTGTTGGTGGATCTGCAAACTCCTTCACATTCTTAAGAGGTGATTCTAGCTTTGCACTAGCAATGCAGTCACTCAAAGGTGCAGAAAGCAGGTACTTTGCAAGATTGGCATCTCAGTGTACTACAGGATCATCTCAGATGATCTTTACTACAAACTCTGATGTTCTTATTGGTCATGAAGTTAAGAATACTGTAAGTGGTATTCAGACTAATACAAACATTACTGGTGTTATTACCGCAGCAGGTCTAACTACGATCTCTCTAAACAACCCAGTCAATGCAACAATTCCTCTCGGAACAATTATTGAGTTTGAGCGTGGTGCATCTCCTCTATCATTTGAATCAACATTCACTCAAGGTGGATTTGTTGATGATGTTATTATTTCTAACGCTGGTTCTGGTTACACCAACGGTCAATACTTTGATGTTTCGCTAACAGGTGGAACAGGAACTGGACTCAAGGTTAATATTGTTGTTGCTGGTAACGTTGTAACAGAAATTACTGTTACTGATGGTGGTACTGGATATAGTTCAGACTTTACTGTAACCTCTGCTCCTGGTGTCATTGGTGCTGGATCCTCTCTTGTACTAGAATCAAAAGTTTCTACGGTCAACAGACAGTATGCAAACGTATCTATTGACGTTCAGAGAGTTACTGATCTTACAATTTCTGCTGACCTTTACGGTACAATTGGTGTTTCTAGATATAAGAAATCACAATTCAATCTTGGTCAGGCAGGAAATGGATCTGTTGAACTTAAGACTGGTGCAGATAGTGGACTTGATGCTGACTTACTAGACGGTGTACAAGGTACATTCTATCTAAATGCTAGTAACATGAGTGCTGGTACTCTATCTTCTGATAGATTAGCTGGAACTTACAACATCGCAATTTCTGGTACAGCAGGTAACACGATTCGTGTTCTTACAGGTACTAACAACCCGTCCTCTTCTCCTGCTCCTAACAACTTCAGTTCTGGTATTGTTGCTAACACAATCTTCAATAGTGCTAATGGACTAACTGATGGTGGCACCAGAAACATGACTGTAACCTTCAGAAATGGTGGTTCTGGTTTCGATGCTGGATTTGGTGGTGTAAGACAACTTGCATTCACGGATAATGATAACATGTATCTCCGTGGATCTGGAACTGGTGTTGGATCTTTCGGTACATGGGCGAAGGTATGGACATCATTGAATGATGGTCTTGACTCTGGTCTTGACGCTGACAGACTTGACAATAGACAGGGCACTTGGTATCAAAATGCTCTAAACATTAATGAAGGAACTTTATCTGATAATAGACTTCCTAGATTCATTAGTGCAACTAACTTTAGAGATAACGTAAGTGTTAAAGGATTCCTTGGTGATCCTAAGTTCAGAATTTACTTCTCTGGAGTTATCCTCGACACATCTGCAACGGGAGTATTTGCTGCAGGTAATCCAATCAACTTGTATAACGCCAACGCACAAGCTGTTGGTAGTTTTGTTATTGATAGTGTTGTAACTAACGATGATACAGCAGATAACTTTAACGACTTTACGATTCTAATTGGTAGACTCAACTCTGGTAACTTTGTTGGTGCTCTTACTGCTGGTAGTGCATCTAACAGACAACCATTTGATGACTTTACTCTAGAAGATGGTAATACAGTAGACGTTGGTAAGATTGTTAATAACTCTGGATCTGGTGAACTAAGACTTGGAAGAACTGATGGTCAATCATCTAGTCCTGCAATTTACTTTAGATCTTCTCAGTTAGTATCGGCAACTCCAGATGATCACTATACTGCTAAATTTGAAGCAGCTGGTGGTAATGCTAGTTTAGGATCTGGTACTTTAGCATTGACAGTTCTAAATGCTGATGCATTTACTATCAATGGTCAGAAAGCATGGAACGAAGGTAACATTCAATTTAGTAGTGCTAACCTTGGTAGTTATGCAGTACAACGTGATTCTGCTGGTAACTTCTCCGCTGGAACAATTACCGCATCTCTAACTGGTGCTGCATCACTCAACGTTCTGAAGACTGGTGATACCATGACTGGTTCGCTTGTCCTAACTGGTGCAGGTTCTAACCTCACTGTTAGTGGAACAGCAACTGTTAACAATACAACAACATTAACTGCTGATCTTAACGTTGATAACTATACATTATTCGTTGACTCTTCTGAGAATAAGATCGGTATTGGCGAGACTGTATTTACTAACCGTGCTGGTGAGTCATACGTTAAGTTGAGAATTAGACCTTCTAACTTTAACAGTTATGGTACTGTTCATGGAATGGACATTGCTCAGTTTAATGGTAACTGGGTAGATGGTTCTAGTGGTGCTGATTCTCAGTTTGGTCTTGCACTCACTTATAACGATACTGTAAGAGGTGGTCTACTTTATGACCATAGAGGCAGTGAGAGAATGGCACTTTGGTCTTCTTATGGACGCATTGCGTTCATGGTTGATCCTGGCAGAAGTGGTAACGAGGTTCCACTAACTGTTGGAACTGAGGCAATGACCATTGATTATAATGGATCAGTTGGTATTTCAACTTCAACTCCAAGTTCTAGCTTTAAGTTAGATGTTAATGGTACATCCAGATTTAGAAATTATGTTACGTTAGATTCCGCTAATGATAACTCTGGTGCTGGTATGTACTTCTTAGGTTCCTCCAGTCAGAAAAACTTCAGAATTGGTAACCAGATTGGACATAGTGATGCATTTGAAATTACTGCATCAACTGCTGGTGGTGGACAATCTTGGAATGGAACTCCTGCATTCTTGGTTAAGGGTGACAATAGAATTGCAATTAACACTAATGCAACTTCTGGAACCGACCCAACTAATAACCAGAGTAGAAACTATCAATTAAATGTTCAAGGTGATATTAACTTGAATGGTCAGTTCTTCCAGAACAACCAAGAGTTTGTAACATCTAGATGGACAGAAGCTTCTAACGGCAATGACATCTATAGATTGTCCAAAGTTGGTGTTAAGAAACAAGATCCTACATACGACTTACATGTCCTTGGATCTACAAACATCGAAGGTCAAACTTTCGTTAACCAAGCAAACACCAGCGTTCTTTACGCTAACGGCGTAAGGCAATGGATCGACTCCTACGGTATCTTCAAAGCAAACAGTCAAGTTGTTGCTGAGAACATTACTGTTCCTAATGGAACAAACTGTGGTAGTTTTGGTCCTATCACTATAAATAACAATATTGTGATCACAGTTGCTGATGGCGGTAGCTGGAACATCGTCTAAATAGTAAAGGTAGGAGATCCTATTATCCATGGCATCAGAATTAAGAGTAGATCAACTTAAATATACCGCCGCAGGTAGTTCAACCAATCCCAACATTTCGTTGAATACGGATGGTTCATGTACCTTCGGTGGTAATATTGATATTGGCAGTAATAGTTTGCTTGTAAATGGTGCGCCATTTTCAACTTTACCAGAGCAATTTCCTGCAAGTGCTGGTGATTCAAGCACCGTTGGAGCCACACTGAAATCAGATGGTACTAACGCTTATTGGGAAAACATTGTTGAGTTTGCCGAAGGTTTTAATATTACTAGAGGATATCCAGCAGCAGGTTACCGAGGTGGTGCTGCATGGAGAAACATCAACCGTTGTACACATGCTACGTTTAGTAACGCTAACATTGGCGACAGAATTGATCAGTCTGACGCATACACAGCAGGTGCTCAAAACTCTGCTATGAGAGCATATGTTTTCTGCACAGCAAACGGTTGGAACAATACTGGTAACTATGTTTCTAGTTTCAGCATGGTCACTGAGTCCAATGCTGGTGCTGCAACATCGATGCAGACTTCAAGAAACAGAACTTCTGTTATGAAGAGAGACTTTAAGTATGCATATGTTTGTGGAAACAATAACAACAACCCAGACAGATACGACTTAACTAATGACAGTGTATCAACTGTTAGTGGCGGCGGATCTACTGGTGGTGATAACCCTGCATGTGGTTATGGCGAAACTAAAGGTTGGTATAAGCAAGGTGGTAATGGATACAGCTTTGACTGGTCAACTCAATCGTGGTCTGGTTGGAGTTCTGCTCCTGGCACTGATGGAACTAACAAGACTTGGAACTCACGTCTTAATTTCTCTTATTGGAACACTGCAGGTGGTTACCAAACCAACGCTGCACTTTCAAGAAGAGATGACACTACTGGTTCTAACCTAGGATCTGTTAGTAAACCAGCAACTACTGGTGAAGAAACATTCCATACGGGAATGACACATGGATTTATGAACGGTATGTATGATGGTGGTCAGAACAATACTGGTGGTCAAGTAAGTTTCTCCACACACTCATTTGGATTAAATGGCAGTCTCAACTCTCAGGGAACACCTGGTAGAGCATCGGGTGCTGCTATTGAATATGGTACACTAGCTAGCGGTTACACAGGAGTATAAGCATGACAAAAAGATATTTCGTTGGTAAACTCCCCGATCTAACAAAATTACTTACATACCAACCAATCAACTCTGTTCTTGATTGGTATGTTTTCTCGTTGGATTCTGAAGACGTAAATGGTATAAATTCTTTATCAGACAGATTTGTCGAGATGGATAAAGAGATGGCAGTATTTGGTATGAGAAGTCTTGGTGATATTCGTTCTACCATTAAAGTTCCTGCTGATGATTTAAAAAATGAGGCAGATTTTGATAATCTATCTTATGCTGATATGGCACCTGAAGGACCTAAAGTAGCAGTTCCTGTCACACAAAAGAGATATGATACTATTCTAAGAACTATGAAGTTCCTAGCAAAGTTAATTGTAGAACAAACTTTTGAACAAAGGTTCTTAGCTTTAGACGAAGGTGTTTCTGCACTAGAGAAAAAGACATGGGAATATCAAAATGACGATGTAGATAATAATAATGATTACATCATCAGAGAATTGTCAGTAGCAAAGGGTGTAGCTCCAGTTGATTTAAAAACAAAAATTCAAGAAAAAAGAAATGCTTACAACAGAAATGTAAAAGCACTCTACATTAAGTCTTCAGAAATTAAAAAAGAGTTCTCAGATTGCGATACAATTAGGAAGATAAATAGGTTATATGAGAACTACCTTGGTCTTCCAATGCCAGAACAACAGGCAAAAGAAGAAAATAAATACACCCAAAACGAACAGGGTGTTTTAATTAGAGATGAGGTAATTCCTGGTATCAAGTTCTAATCATTATTTTTTGATTTATTATGGGTGTAATTACAGATAAAGAAATTAGAGATATTGCTGTAAGAGTATCTCTTGGTATGTCGAAGAATCAAATTTTAGACTATGTGATCAAATCACATGTCACAGAAGATCGACAACTAAAACAAGTTTTGTTAGAGATCGAGAATCGATCACATCAATATGAAAAAATGCTCCTCGATGAAAAGAAGGGAGATATTCGTTTGCGTCGTGATAAAGCTTTACTAGAGAAACTCCAAGCAGAAGATGGAGATGAGTTTGATATTGAATTTGCTGCAGCTGAAGTTGAGTTTGCTGAACTCGATAAAGAAATGTGGAATAGAAGAAAGGGTCAAGCAGAATATGAACTTCAAGTTTTTATAGATTATATTAAAGACAAAGGTCTAACAAAACAAGATCTATTGGATTCAGTTGAATGGGATGAAGAAGATGAAAGAAAGTATTGGATTGCAAGACTTGGTAAACAAGCTGCTTTAGATATTATGGCAAATGGTAGAGTCGGTATTGGCAACATGGATTCTATTGCTATGATGAAAGAAGAAGATCAAGTTGGTATTCTTGATGTTGCATCTCAGTATGCTTGTTTGATGAAGATCTCTATGGATAAGATTCAAGGAAGAACAGAGAAGTATTTTCAAGCATATGCAGAATCTCCTGACGTTCAAGTTCCTACATTCCATGGTGTAGAACACAACCTTAACATCCCTCTCCTAGATCAAATCCGTGACCAACTCAATGACAAGCGTCTTCAGTCTGCCGATCAACCCAAAGATCAATAAAAAATTTGCTGAGGAGACTTTTATACCATTCCTCATTGAGCATAAACATTTAATTTACGATCTATATTTTACCTGTCGTATTCCTCCTTTTAATCAGGATGCGATGGGTGATATTTTTGTAGTTGATCCTGTTAGTGGAACTACAAGAAATGCATTGTTTATTTCTCAAGAGACAGGTATTCCTTTGTCTGCCACATTTAATAACATGTGGATTAGACCAGATCAAAAAAATCTAGATCTGTGGATAGAAAATTTTAAACCTTTGTATGATAAGGGTGTTCGTATTGTAACTCTACCTCATACATCATGGGTTTCTTCAGGACAAATTCAAAGAGAATTTCCTGAACTGTTTATCAAAAACACAATCCTTAGAGAAGTCACAAAAGCAAATGAAATTGTTGCTTGTGCTAGAGCAGGATTTCACTATGTAAATCTTGATAGAGATTTAATGAGAGATAAAGATGCTCTCAATAGAGTTATCGAAGCAAAAGAATATTGTGCATCTATTGATAAACCAGTAAAACTATCATTGCTAGCTAATGAAAATTGCTGGGGTGGTTGTCCTATTATGCCAGAGCATTATCAATACAATGCCACAAGAGATGATAGTCCTCAATATTTTAATTCTGAAATCAGTAGAGTATCTTGTTCTACTTGGGATGTAACAGAATCATCAGCATCTCTTAAAGCAGCAAACATTCCGCCATGGAGAGAAGACTGGCAAGAGTTTCTTGATCTAGGTATTGATGTATTTAAAATGCATGGTAGAGAAAGTGCTATCAGATTAATGGAGTCTATGGACATCATTAAAAAATGGAATGATGGTGATGAAATTCTCTTCCCACGTATGAATGTATACATGGAAGATCTTAATATGAAAGATCGTCCCATTGATATATGGAGAGATAAAATTAAAAATTGTAAGTTTGATTGCTGGGAATGTAATTATTGCGATACAGTTGTTGAAGCACATCTTAAAAAACAAGAGAGAGTATGTCACCCATTTGTAACCAGATGTTTAGACTCTATTGATAAAGCTATTGAAGGGAAGTCAAAATTTGATCACGACATTCAGGGTCTAACTTCTGATAAGGTAAGGCACTTCCTCAACAATCTATGTTCTTACGAGGATACAAAGTATCTAGAAATTGGTGTGTTTAATGGCAGCACATTCTGTGCAGCAATTCAAGGTAATGATATTACTGCTTATGCAGCAGATCATTGGCGTGATGTAGATATCAAACCAATCAGAGAAGACATTCCATGGGATGATGAAGAAGGATCTATTGAAACTTTCATTGAGAATGTAAAATCTGTATGGACAGACAACAGCAACATTGCAATTTTAAATGGTGATATCCGTGAAGCTACAGAAGAAAATTTAGATAAAAAAGTAAATACTATTTTTTATGACGCAGATCATGAATTGAATGTACAGAGAAGTTGTTTAAATCACATTCTTCAATATACAGAGAATGAATTTATATTAGTGGTTGATGATGCAAACCTTGATGGTGTATTGACATCGACAAAAGATTTTATTGAAGAGAATAAGATTACAGTTTTGTATGAAAGAAGTATTCTTACTGGTGAAATTGAAGATACAAATTCTTGGTGGAATGGAATAAACATTTTTGTATTAAAAAAATAATGAATTTAATTGATATTTTTCCTAAAGTTATTGGTAGAGAACTTTACCCAAATAGTGATGTTGTAAAGAAAGAAATTATCGACATGATGACAGGTGAAAATATGATCACTAATGCAATGGATAACAACCTACATCATTACGACAATACATCTGGTAGATCATTTCTACACAGAAAAGAAATGTCAGAATTTAAACAGTGGTTAGAAGATCAATGTACTTCTTTTGTTGCTGATGATTTGGGATATGATCTTCCTGAGAGAATGATTATTACTGATAGCTGGTTAAATTTATGTGATACTGGTGGAAGTCAGTATCCACATTTTCATACTAATGCATTTATATCTGGAACATATTATGTTTGTCATGAAGAAGGACATGCACCATTATTTTTCAGACATCCAGATGGTTCTACTCATTCACAAGCACCATCAATTTCATTGCTACCAGACATGAATAAGCTAGGGAAATATAACTGTGATGTTATCATGCACCCTTCTGAAGGAGAGGTGATGTTATGGCAATCTAATCTTACCCATGGTTATTCTGATAACAGAAAAGATGGTAGAGTTTCTATCTCTATGAATTTCATGCCTTCATTAATTGTTGATGATAAGTATTCATATAGGGTTTCTCCAACATGATAAATACAGTATACAATATCATATTTGATAATAATGACCATGGATCCCGAACAACTCAAAAAGAATTTTGAAGAACAAATTGCTACTACTGTAAAGCAAATTGGCGAACTGGAAACAAACTTAGCGAAAGCAAAAGAATATAAAATTAAACTAGAAGGTGGTCTAGAGACTATTGGATTACTTTCTGGAGAGGGACAGGAAGAACCTACAGAACCTCCTACTGAAGCATCACCTGCAAGCATCGAACCTTCCTAAATAGGAACGAAGGGATTTTTTGTGTGTAATGGCATCTCCAAACTCAAGAGCTGATCTCATCACATATTGCAAGAGGCAATTGGGTGAACCTGTATTGCAGGTTAATGTTGATGACGAACAGGTAAATAATGTAATTGATGATACCGTTCAGTTTTTTCAAGAGAACTGTTACAACGGTATGGAGCGTGCTTTTTTATATCACGAATTAACTGAAGACGATAAAACTAGGTTTGCAGCTAGTGTATCCACAACCAAAACAGATGGGGCCGATACTGTAACTTGGAAAGAGACTACAAATTATATACCTATACCATCCCATGTAACTGGTATTAGTAAAGTATTTGGTCTTGTCAGTAACTCAATCCGTTCAAATCTATTTGGTATTGAGTATCAAATGTTCCTGAATGATCTCTATGCATTTGGATCACTTGATATCCTCAACTATTATATGACTAAGCAATATCTAGAAACTCTAGATATGGTTCTAAACAATGGAAGTTTCCAGCAGTTTAGATTCACAGCACGTCGTGATCGTCTTTATATGGATCTAGATAAGGATTTCTTGAAAAAAGAATCTAATATCCTTATTGAATGTCATCGCATGATTGACCCCAATGATGCTACTGAGATGTACAATGATTTGTTTGTTAAACGGTATGCCACAGCTTTGTTAAAGAAGCAGTGGGGTCAGAACTTAATTAAGTACAACAACGTTCAGTTACCTGGCGGCATCACGCTTAACGGTAGAGAGTTATATACAGACGCACTAGCAGAAATTGAGAAAATCGAAAGCGAAGTTCTCAGTAAGTATGCAATTCCCCCTATGGATATGATCGGATAAAATGCCTACCAGTTCCTATTTTCCAACATACTATCAAGGTCACAGTGGCGAACAAGGTCTCGTTCAGGATCTTGTGGATGAGCAAATCAAACTGTTTGGTACAGATATTTACTATATCCCCAAGATAGTTCTACAAGACAGCACTCTGGATGAAGTTAGATACACTAAGTATCAAGAACAATTCCAAATTGAGATGTTGTTACAGAACGTCATGGGTTTTGGTGACAACTCTGAGTTCATCTCCAAGTTCGGTTTAAGAATTACAGACGAAATTATCTTCCGTGTGTCTACAAGACGTTGGGATGAAGAGGTAGCAGATCATAATCCCAATCTCACAGTAAGTTCTAGACCTAATGAAGGGGACTTACTGTACTTCCCATTAACACAAGACATTTACGAAATTAAATTTGTTGGTAAGGAAGAACCATTCTTCCAATTTGGTAAGATCCAATTCTATGCTATCACTGCTGAGATCTATGAGGTTGGTAGTGATGACTTTGATACTGGAATTACTGAGATTGATGCAATAGAACAACTCTTTGACAATGCAATCAAACTGGTAATGGATCCTGGTGGTGCAGGAGACTTTACTGTAGGGGAGGAAGTTGTTGGTGATGAGTTCTTAGCAAAAGCATCATCTGCTATTACAGGCGATGCTGTTACAAGTATTACAATTTCAGATGGTGGAGCACATTATAAAGTTGCTACACCACCATCCGTAACTATCACTGGAGGAGGAGGTACAGGTGCAACAGCGACTGCAACAGTTAGTAGCACTGGTATCGTCAATGGTATTACTATCACTAGTGCAGGTAGTGGTTATACCTCCGCTCCTACTATTACTATTGATTACTCACCTAAAGACAATAGAGCAGAAGTCAAGTCTTGGGATAGCACAACCAGAGCTCTGTCAGTCATCAATAGAACTGGAACATTCACCACTGCTGAAGTAATCACTGGTTTAACTTCAGGTGCTAAGTGGAGTCCAGAAACTTTCGACACTCTAAATAACGTCAACAGCAACTACGATCAAAATAGACAGATCGAAAATGATGCTGACAATATCGTAGATTGGAGTGAAGGAAACCCATTTGGTGAATTTGGTAATTTTACAGGTAGTATCTAATGTTAGGATCACATTTTTATAATCAAATTGTTCGCAAGAACATTGTAGCGTTTGGTACGCTCTTCAATAATATTACTATGAAGAGTACAGATCCTAGCGATGGTTCTGTTTTAGAAGAATTAAAAGTACCATTGGCATATGGTCCTAAACAAAAGTTTATTGTTAGACTAGAAGAGAACGCATCTAATAGAAAAGTAGCAATCACTTTACCAAGATTGTATTTTGAGATGACTAGTATTGACTATGATTCAACTCGTAAGACATCTCCAATTCAAAAATACAAAACTATCATTGATGGTAATGGTGGTGAAGTAAGAGTGCAGTATGTGCCTGTTCCTTATAATTTAAGTTTTGAATTAGGAGTAATGGCAAAATCTCAAGATGATGCATTACAAATTACTGAACAAATCTTACCATACTTTCAACCATCATTTTCTATAACTCTCAATATGATTCCTGATATGGATGAGAAAAGAGATATTGCTATTGTTCTGAACAATGTTAGCTACGAAGATGAATGGGATGACAGTTTTTATGAGCGTAGATATATCATCTATACTCTCAACTTTACAATGAAGTCTTATCTGTACGGTCCTTACAATACTGCTGACGTTATTAAGAAAGCAATCATTCATGAAACACTTGGTGATGCTGCAGTTAATCGTAGAGCAATTACACGAACATATACACCAGTTGCCAAAACAGATATTAATACTGATGGTAATATTGATGCAGCAGATACTGCATTGTTAGACTCTGGTGATGACTTTGGATTTAATGAAGGGATTCAGATATTATGAGTAGCTTAGAAGATAACATGGAGGAGATGCTAAACATCAGTGTTGATGTTGAGTCGCAACCTATCAAACCTGCGGGTCATAAAAATGACAAGGATGATCAAACAAAAGACTATGAATATACTCGCGGAGAATTGTACTCACTCATAGATCAGGGTCAGGAGGCGGTCAGAGGCGCTTTAGAGGTTGCTCAGGAGTCAGGGCACCCAAGAGCGTATGAAGTCGCTGTAGCGGCAATGAAGCACGTCGCAGACATGACAGAGAAACTTCAAGCGTTGCATAAGAATATGAAAGACTTAGACGAAGAAAAGAAAGGTCCATCTAAGGTTACTAATAATGCTATGTTTGTAGGTTCTACATCAGAACTACAGAAGATGTTAAAAGATATGAGTGGTGGAAAACGCTAAATAATCCAGTTAACCCTGATACTTGGTATGAAAAAATACGAAGAATTTAAAAGACTCGCTGAGTCTGCCAAAGCTCAGGAGAACGAGATTTTAGAAAGTGCAGCCTGGACAAAAAAGGCTGGCAAATCAAAAGAAGGTGGACTTAACGAGAAAGGACGAAAGTCTTACGAGAAGGAAAATCCAGGATCTGACCTCAAGGCACCAAGCAAGAAGGCTGGAAATCCCCGTAGGGCATCGTTTTGCGCTCGAATGAAAGGAATGAAAAAGAAATTAACTTCAAAGAAAACTGCCAGTGATCCTGATAGTAGGATCAACAAATCATTACGTGCGTGGAATTGCTGACATACTTATTAAAAGTATGTTAAAATAAAGCAATTTTACCCACACAATCTATAATTACATTATGAGTTCTGATATGACAATGCGTTTAAACGATAGCGACATCACACGTTTAGTTAAAGCCTGCCAACTCTATCAAGAGAAGACAGGTTCTGAATACATGTGGGATGAATATAACGACTTAATTCAGAAACTTAACACTTATAAAGAACAATATTCTGTATCAAAATGAAAGCTTTAATCACGTTTCTGGTTGTGTTATTTTTTGCTGCGCCAGTATGGGCAGTAGATGTAGCAATGGGTGCTAATGGAAACCTAGCATTCTCACCAAATGAGATCACAATCTCTGCTGGTGACACAGTTCATTTTATCAATGAATCACTACCTCCTCACAATATTATTGTAGAAGCTCGCCCTGATCTTTCTAGAGAAGCACTATTGTTTGCTCCTGGAGAATCACAGGACGTTGTATTTGCTGACGCAGGAGATTATAACTTCTTCTGTGGTCCTCATCAGGGCGCAGGTATGACTGGTGTTGTTCACGTAAAGGGTGCATGAAAGTAGGACTTATAGGAATTATTGGAGGAATATCCTCTGATATAATGAAACAAGATATTGAAGTATGGGGTTATACAAATGATTATGATAAGACCCAAGAATATTATGAGAAAGGAGATCTTAGTGGATGTACTACTACACTAGAATATCTTTCACAAGTAATCCATCATGATGGAAAAGTACATACTGGTGCTGGAAAAATTCCTGCTGTTTTTATGATTAATCTACCACCAGAAAATATTGATAAAACAATTAATGATTTGGTAGAGCATTGTGAGAACGGTGATATCATTATCAACCACTGTAATTTTAATTTTAAAAACTACACAAAAAGAAGCAAGGAGTTATCTAAGTTAGGTATTCAACTAATAGATTATGATACCTCTAATGACAGTATTGTTGTTAGTGGATCAAAGGTTGCTATGGGAGTATGCTCTACTATTTTTAGATCTCTTGCACCTAATTCTAAATGGGATGAAGTAGCTATCTGGGGAACATTATAATAGTGTTTGTAAGTCAACACACAATTGCGTATTAATACTTATGTGATATACTATATAAATTTAGTATGGGATTGAAAGATCATGCCCCCGACTCAACAAAAGCATTACACAATTGGTTATTACGACAAGCAACATATTCACCACGAAATGTGTGGGTATGCGATGGACGTACATGAAGCCATAGAGAATTTAAAAGAGGATGTAGCTCTCCTAAGAGCGCATCCTCATTTTATTGACTACTGCAAACCATAGGATATTGATAATGGATAAATCAAAAACATTCAAATTTAAATATCTACTACAAGGATGGTGGTTGATATTAATTGTAGCAATGATTGCTTACGTACCTTCGATGGCATATGCAGGATGACACATCATATTTTATTATTTGTTAGACACACCATGGATAATTCATGGTCACTTGGATTTCTATCTTTGTCATTAGTAGTAATTCCTATTATAGGAATGGATCTCGTCCATAAACATGGATGGGAACATTGGGAACCTTTTGCAAAGGGACACAAATGATAAGTGGTATATTCGTATTCTCTTTTGTGTTATTACTCACGATAGGAATGGAAATTACTTGGCCTGTTAAGAAATGAATTTATTACTACGACCACTTGAGAACGCCAATAATCCTGTATGGTCAGTGATTATCATGGTAATCATTGCTGTTGGAATGGCACTAGGTTATGTCATATACATACTAAGACAAGCTTTTGCAGAATTAAAAGATGGGAGCAATGACACCACCGAGCAGGAAGTCCTGCTACAACTTCCGAGTGACGGAGATCAATCGTGTTCTTGACGGTGATACTATCGATGTCACTATTGACCTCGGGTTTGATTTATACAAGAAAGAAAGAGTTAGAGTTGCAGGAGTTGATACGCCAGAGAAAAGGACGAGAAATCTAGAGGAGAAAGCACTTGGA
>Ga0181400_1000025_pt1 | contig 52514 bp, 71 predicted proteins | sample 23SPOviralmetaG_FD_130129 | JGI IMG/M metagenome (GOLD analysis project Ga0181400, IMG submission 130129) | Marine viral communities from the oligotrophic San Pedro Time Series (SPOT) site, San Pedro Channel, CA, USA - 23 SPOT_SRF_2011-06-22 | ecosystem: Environmental > Aquatic > Marine > Strait...
CGTTCAAGAACCGCGCGAAGTGTTGGTAGTGCCACTCTCATGTTGAGTTGATGTACACACTCCGAACAGACGTTCTTCGTTTAAAAACAGTCCATTTTTGACTGTGTGTGCCTCACCTTGTGTGTCTCTGTATTGCACACGTGACACTGGAATGCCTCGATCCCCTGGAAACACGATAGAGTCTCCAGGTTTGACATTTTTGCACCCGTTGCCGACCATCAACACTCTACCCACTCTCCAGGCACGTGGTGATGTGTTCAGAGGAATATAAATTCCATCGCGTTCGATAGCATTACCGTCAGGTGACACATCTGTGAATTCGGCGAGGATTATATCATCGAACAGTGTTGTTAGTTGGTGGTCCGGGAGAACAAACTCGTCTCCCACGTATTTGGACAAATCGATTAAACTTTCAGTTGGTGTTATTTGATCTATGTTTGAGCTCATGTTGTTGTAATAGATACTTAACCTCACGAGTCGATAGTTCAAGTGTATCAGCTAACAATTCGATATTTGTTTCTGGTTCACTGTCTTGTTGTTTTTCGTTTTTGTGTTTTTTAATGTATTGTATGTATCTTTTATGATACGAAGGTAAAACTTTGAGCAAGAATTTGTAGTGCTGTTGTTTCGTTTCCAGCACGGGGTACATCCAATTGACAGTGGCATTAACAATATTTGCGGTTTCGTCAGAATACATGCTGACCCACCGATTGATCATATATTGATTGTAGTCTGACTCATTGTCAACGTTACCTAGACTATTGCCTCTTTTGTGAAACAATATGTCATTCAGATGTTCAAACATCTATTTGCTTATGATTTTCGTAGTTGCGATGAACATATCATCATTGATTGCATAGAACAGATCAATCACATCTCGCATGAATGGTTCGATTTGAACATCAGTCAACCCGGTGCTGAAGGCATGCGCGGGTGCTTTGCTACCAGCAGTGACATTTATACCTGTATGTCCTAATGCCGCACCATCTTTCGTGTACGTGATACTCACACTACATTTGCCTTTGTTTTGCACAATACCACCTTGTGTGTGTTCTCGGTGTACGATCATGTCATCACCATCAAGTTCAATTGGAGCATTCAGATACTTCGAGCTCAGTATGTGAGCTATTTGTGTGTTGAGCAATCTTTGATATGCAACAGCACCAAACGAATCTAAATTCGGAATCTCCCAACAAAAATTTATAGCATCATCACTATAAATAAATTCACCTTTGATGATGTCTTCTTCATCTATCATCCCATCTGCTTCAACGAGCATGGGGCTTCTGAAAGCCACAATGTTGCCGATAGGTAGTGTTCTGTCTCTGAAATGTTTGTATGCAAATCTGCTGTGTATCAAGTCACCGTTGTATGTTTTTTGATCGATAATCATACTACTATTATAGATTATATATCGGTAAAATCAACCACACGATCTTGCCTCAACCCATCACCATTTATTTCCATTCTCATCAACACTTTATTGACCCATAATGTTTTACGTGACAATCTGTCGCATTGCTTGATGACCCTGTAATCACCACACTTCCAACCATCCCATTTAACTTGTTTTAGCAGCGAAGTTCGAGCAATAAAGCAACCAGTATCAATCGCACATAATTTGATTCTTCTCATGACACAATCTTGATACCTGGGTAACACACCAGCAAATGTATCTGCTCGTGTGATCAACATGTCAACATCATCTGTTAGCAGAGACATAATCATATGAACACTATCAGGTAACAAAAAGTTATCATCATCTAGATGGTAAACCCAGTCACTTTCTATATGATCATAAGCTATATTGAAATATAAATTGTGAATGGCATGCTTCTTGGGAGATGCAGACTCAGGTGCCGGTTCGTTGTATGAGCTTTGTAACGAGTCTCTATCAACTTGATGTACCATTTGAATATCGTAATCACACACATAATCTTTAGATGCTTGATTGTCAACTATAACATGATGCTCTATATCAATTTTTTGTTGTTTCAGACTCTCACAACATCTGCTAAATAGATTAGGTCGATTGCTAGTCCTCGTTACTACGGCTAATTTCACGTAACTCCTTTAATCTTGTCGAAAGTTTAGTAACCTTCACTGGTTTTTTACATGTAAATTCACTCAACAGTTGTTCTTTACTCACTCCACGTTGTATGGACCAGTATCTTCTATGATAATGTACACCTAACCCATGTACCAACTTTTCATGCTTATCATGGCCATAAGCACATGCACCTTTGATTGTCTTCTCAACAAAATGATCATATGACCTGATGTTGTAATGTAGTAGTGCTAGATTGGTCCATAAATTGTCTCCAGATCCTTTGACTCTACCATGATGATTACCTTGATCTGTTGCAACAAACCAATTACTATGATAAAATGTCTTTGCATACCTGTTCTTCCAGTTAATATCTGCAGTGATGTTTTTAAACAACGAGAGTTCAGTTATATCTGTAGGTTCATTACTTGGTACAACATCTAGTTGGTTCAATTTGTACCTGTAACCGTTCTTCACTGGCAACCGGTTGAATTCATTTAAGATTTGACCACCATCAACTCCAACACGTCTGTCTCGGTATGTCACGACAAACTCATCACAATCCAGTGGCAGAACAAAACAATCATCACAATGTTGTTTTATTTTATCAGTAATAATTTTATGTTTGTTTTGAAAACTACTTTTGTTCAAAAACACATTGACACCTCGATCTTTCCACTTCTTAAGTATGTGGTGAGTATTGTCAGTTGAGCCGTTGTCTATTATATAAACATTATGTGGATCAACAATATTGGTATGATGTAACAACCAATCGTTGATAACATCTTGTTCATTTCTAATGAATGAAAATATTTTTAACACATGTAATTATACACTCTTCGAGAGAAATTTCAACGCTTTTTGCATCTCTCTTAAAACTGTACCTTTGCCACGACCTGGTGCTTCAACTTGGTTACCATCTTCATCTTCAGTTATTGTAGATGATGTTTGTCGTTTAAACTCATCGCGAAACGCGTTTACAAATTCGTTGCTAAGCTTAAGTTTCCTAGGAAACCTCTCTTTGACAATAGTCTTTAACACGCCGTAACGCTCTAAAAGTGTTTCAAATTCTATGTTATATTTGCTCACAATATTATTTATTATATGATGAGCTTATTTACGTCTTTTGGATCTGTATAACCGTCTTTAGTGTTTCTGAACTGTGCTTCAATCTTTTCCATTTCATTAATATCTAACAATCCTTGCTCGTCAATAGACTTACCTGTATCAGGGTCAATATACAACTGGATCATATGTAATCTTTCTCTAGGATTACCAAAGACTTCAATTATAGCAGGTTTGTCATCTTTAGGAAAGAAGGTTGATGTCGGTTGCAACCACTGCTGATACATAGCTTTATATAGATTATCAATTTCCTTAATGTATTTATCATCAGTTTCGCGTTGTGATCTACTCACAATATCAACTGGTGCTACTGATGTTATAGGTATAAAAAATATTATGTCTATAAACTTCATAGACTCTCTTACTAGTGGTACACACTTGTCAATGAATTCTCTGTCAAATCCATCTTTATTTTTATCATGAGACCATAGACTATACACGATATTATCTAGTGGACATCTATCAAAAATAATATTTTGACCACTATGATAATTCATTAGTTGTTCAGACATAAAATCTAAAATCTTAAATTGTTGCTCGATTGTAGTGTCTTTGCTATGACACTCATCAAGTATGTCTCTATAACTAGTTTCTGGTTGTTTGTATGATGTATATGTTTTTAAAAAATCATTAATCAAGGTTGTTTTACCTTGACATGATGTACCTGATACTGCGATTCTCATGTTAATATTTATGTACGTTCCCACGGGAACACAAGCCATTTATTATCACAACGGTTACCAGTGTAATCAGGAACAAACACACTCCGATCTTTACAATATAATGCAGCTGTTGATATACTAACAACACCTTTATGAAACTTCTTATACATACGATTAACTAATCCTTTCATAGTCACACCTTCGTCGCATAGATCATCAACTATCAAGATGTTACGACCTGGTAAACCTTTCATGAGATCGTACATTACATCCTGGTACATCATTCCATGTACATTACTAACATCTCTCTTTTTAGTTTCATCGTCATAACTATGATATCCATGTACCATAACTTCTCTGATTTTAAGTTTATGTGCTAAGATTGTAGCTGGTACTAAACCACCTCTACTCAACCCTACAATGCTGTTGATAACAAGATCATCATTAGATATTTTATCCGCAATAATATTACAACATTCTGTAATCTCATCCCACGACAACATAGATTTACAATCTAAACCGTTAGAGGTTTGAGTATCTGAGCTCACTCAAACTCCGGTTGTCTGATCCCAGGCACTTACATGAAGCCGGGTGAGACCTACAAAACCATACTTCTTAGCCATTTCCATACAAAACAATGTACGTTCATGATAATCTTCTTGTTTATCTAAACCAGGCATCATCAATACTCGTGTAGGTTCAATGTCGAAAGGTATCACAAAATCTTCAACAATTTCTTTTATGTCATCTTCTTGACTTATTACAAATTTAAAAAAGTGATTATGATGTTCTTTGATACGCTCAAGAGCCTTGTTGACAATTCGACGATCTTTACTCATGCCACTATTTTCTAGCTTAACGGAGCAATTGATTTGATGTAATTTACTAAACAAATCATTCTCAATGAAGATTGTACCGTTGGTTTCAATTTCATTGTAAACACTACTACTTGGGTTTTTTGAATAAAACCATTCTAAGAAATTGTTTATGGATTGTTGGTTCTTAGGGATGGTGGGTTCACCGCCAGTCCAGATGAGATGTACTCGACCCTGTTTAATCCAGTTGAGTACATCATACTCTTTCCATCTATCGACAAGGTATTCAAAAGGCTTTTCTAAACCTTTCTTCCAAACATATTCAGTATCACACCACCAAGTGGCTTTACCTTCTTTTACCAAACTACCATCTCTACCTCCACACATCAGATTACATGCTTTTAGTCTGATGAAATATGCTGGTACACCAGTAGTAGCACCTTCTCCTTGAATAGAATAAAAATCCTCGGAGATGTTTAAAGTCTCGTACTTATGCATTACTGCTTCCGCTTTCTTCGCTTGTTGTATTATCGTTTGCAAAATATTTTTGTATTGTTGCGATCAAAGAGTCTAACTTGTCTATCTCTTCAATCTTGGTTCTTATTTCTTGTCCAATGTCGCTATGTTCACCGACACCTACAGGTCGTTCAAGATACACGGTCAAGTCCGCGATCACTTCATCTTTTCTACCAGCATATTGTGACAGTATTCCGTTAATGTGTTGTTTACTCATAAATTAAAATCCCCAGGTAGTCTCACCGGTGAGCCATGTGTTTTTTTCTTTCTTAGGCCAAAGATTAGTCTTTGACTTATCTCTTGTATCATTTAACACTGCAGTTTTATTCACTTCAACTACTTCTTCGACTCGTTCTTCAACTGCAATTGGCTCATCCATATTTATGATATTACTTGCTTGAGTATCAATCGCAACTGTTTTGTCTACCTTTTCAAAGATCGCTGAATTATTTTCATGTTCAAAAACTTCAACCTTGATACATTTACATCTCTTGTCTGTCAATCGTTGTACATGTTCATCTGCTGTACCATGGCACCATTCGGCAAATTTTTCTATACCAACTCCATCCATGATTCTAAGATCACATAACTCATTATCTCGCAGTTGCTCAAACAACATGATTTTTGGATCAGCTCTGGATATACATGTTGTGTGGTCGAATTGGTTTTGTAAAATATTTTTCAGTTCTTTAAGACCACCAAAATCCACTACCCAATTGTTTTCATCAAGACTACTTGCTTCAAACCAAAATTTAGCTGTGAGTCTATATCCATGTAGATATTTACAATGAGATGTAGCTGTAGGTTGGCGGAATGCGCAGCTACCTAACTCTATAATTTTAGTACTTTTAAATGACATGCTTTAATTATAGCATATCATTTTCGAGATTCAAGGTCTTTATCCAATTTTATTTCAATTGTTTGTATCATGTTGTTGAGATTATCTGCGAACCAGCAGCAACCTGCACTAGCGAATGGTAATAATATAAATGTATTATATTCCATGAGGCTGTTGAATATTAAAACCAAACAACCGGCCCAGAAACCGAGACACAAACTACATGATAACAATTCCTTCAACAATTTACATTTACACAGGAATACCCGGGGCACATTAAGTATAGTGCCATATTTTAGTATAAAAACTAAACCGATGCAGGTGAGTAAGTCTATTGCTTTTCTAGCTTGTTGACCGCATCAGTAACCATTTTTGCTTGGCTTTTTTCCATTGTGACAGTGTTACCGTAATCGTCTTTGATCTTGACTTTACCGTCATCGGTGATGGTTAGTTCAGGGCAGCATTTCTTACCACCGCATAATACAATTGTTTTGCTCTTTTCGCTCATACAAATATTTATTATAACTTCATACGTTTTCTATCTTGATAACGTTTAATTCAGTACCTGATTCTCCTGTATCATAGAAATCGATGTTCTTACCTAAAAAAGTGTCTTGCACGCGACCTTGGTCGTCCATCACTGTGACTGAAATCTCATCCGATTGTGTGGAGATAATCTGTATCAGTTTATTATTGCTCTCATCTCTGGCGATCAATGTTGTTGTGTCGTTTTGTGTTGTTGTGTTGATCACTTCTCCTGAGTATGGTCTCTGAATCGCACCATTTGCTGGTCTGATATAAATGTGTATAGTGTCAATTCCATATTCATCAACTTCAGGTTGTGTTAAGTCATCGTCCTCATGTAACATACACATAGGTTCATGTGACATGTTCATGTAGATATCAGCAATGGTGTGTATCTCGTTGCTCATCAGTTTAGTAAAATATTTATTACCTGGTCTTCCTGATCTGGAGATAAAAATCCAGGACCATTGAATTCAGCACCAGCACCAGGCCCTGGTAACAGATTTCTCAACGTGTCAGCATCTTTTATACCAATCGCGATATCATGTATTGCACCTCTTGTTTCTGTACCGGAAGCATATCTAGCTACTGGTCTAGCCATAACATCTGTCACATGTGAACCTTTGTATAATACACCATCTTTGAAGAACGCGGAGTATCTTCCTTTCAGGTCTTCGGCTCCTGCGTATAAAGAAACCTGTAACTGTTTACTTTTAGATTTGTTGTATATATCTTGGGCATCACTATGTACGTCAATCTGCTTGTCAGATACTAATTTGCCGCTGTTGTTGAGCAAATTGACAGCTTGATATGTAACCGCAACCGGGCTACCTGATACAACTTTGATTTCAATGTTAGGTTTTTGCATTGCTTCAAGATAAATCTTCCATATCGCTACCATCTTCTCAACAGTTATATTAGGGTCTCTACAACTGTCAGATGCAATTATATAACAATTGGTATTCTCTTCACTCATTTGTTTAGCAGTCATATAATGACCTTTGTGAGGTGGTGAAAAGCACCCTGGGAAGAAACCAACGCTTGTCTGTTGTTGTTCGTCAACAAAAGATTCAAAAAATTCTTTAAATGTGTTCATTATGTTTTGAAGCTGTTTCTGTAAATGTTGAGCAACTGCAAATCACACAATCCGAATTGTCCTAAATACATCTCAAGTTGTTCAAGTGTTTCTATTAAATCTAGTTGTTTCAATTCACATTCAGATTCGATATGACCATGTTTGATTAAACATTCCATCGCAGCTCCCTTGAGCTTACATAAACTAGATTCAACCGGCGGTTGTATCATTTCTATAGAATCAGCTCCAACATTCATTATTCCATCCATCAAACCTGGGATGAATATAGTAGCACTATTTGATGTTTCATCCTCTTCAAGTAAATACCCTTCATAACTTTGCATGGATTCATGGTTACCTGGATCACGTTTGAATCTAATTTTCTTAAGAGATATCGAGCCTAGTGCTTGTTGAATTATATTATTGAGACTACTCACAACATTATTTATTTAATAAAACAGTTGAAATACTCAATTGAGCAGTTATAATTGTGTTTATGAGTAATGTTATGAATTTAGATGGAGTGAAGCTAACCTTTGCAAATGGTAATCATCCGCGGTCAGAAGAAGAAAAACAACAGATTATTGAGAATGCTGCTAAGGCGTATGAAGCGTATATGGATGCCCTAGGATTTGATTGGAGAAATGACCCTAACAGCGCTGATACACCTAGAAGAGTCGCGAAAGCTTTTGTAAACGATTTGGCTGCCGGTTGTTATGATGCCCCTCCGAAGATTACGACTTTTGATAATGTGGATCAGTATGATGGTCTTGTGTTTCAAGGTAACATCAAAACCAACTCTTTCTGTTCTCATCACCATCTACCTTTTATAGGTCAAACACATGTAGCGTATATACCAGGTAAGGATGGTCAGGTTATCGGTTTGAGCAAATTGAATCGTATAGTGGAGTGGTTCTCTCGTCGACCACAAGTGCAAGAAAACTTAACCATGCAGATACACAAACATATTAATGAGGTGTGTGTAGGTAACAATGGAGTGGCAGTACTTGTTGAGGCTAACCACACTTGCGCTGGTCTTAGAGGTGTCAAACATGACAGTACAATGAAAACTGCGAGAATGAGCGGAGCCTTTTTTGACAAGAAGGACATAAACACCAGACAGGAATTTTACGATTTTGTGAGAGATTTAAAAAGATGAAAACAATTATAGATAAAATAGACATTAAGTGTGCTTCAGGTTTATGTGAACACACAATACATAATTACAACCTAATATCATGGTTTGCAGTGATAGCAATTGCCACAATCGTGTTTAAATATACACATGAGTACAACAAAAACAAAAACTAAGAAACCAGTCGATCAAACAGAAGATGTTTCAGATTTAAATACTATGATAAATTTATCATTATCGTTCACGAAAGAAATCGAAAACATTATGACTGTTGATAAACTTACTTTCACTGAAAGATCTAGCGCACTAGGTACAGCTACAAAATATTTTGTTGAGGCTGTTAATGAAGTGGCTGAAAGAAATGCTTGAAGATTGCATTTACGGCTTAACATCCGCGCGATACAAAAAACTAAAACGCCCGGCACAGTTAGCAGCTACTAAGCCAGATACATGTGTCAAGATTTTAAACAAAAGCGCATATTATGTTATTAAAGATTGCGCTGAAATAACACTAAAGTATTTACCACATTATATTTATAGTGGTATACGAGACCCGATATCTAAATTAAGAGGTAACGTACCAGAGCAGGATATAATAGATTTTGCTAATAGATCTAGTCGTGAGGATCACACACAACAATTATTAAGATTAATACTTGATGATATCACCCGCGAAACAGTTGCTGTTAAAACAATACAACAGGAATCAACATCAATTGATTTCACATTAACAGGTGAAGAGGATGATGTGTATGGTGATTATGAGTATGGTCCGACTGAAGAACTAGAGCCTATTGAAGAAGTAACTCCAGTGAGTGACAGCGTCAATATAAATGATGCAAGTTCGGTAATATATACTCTAAAGCAAGCCTTGTTATAATTATACTTGCTCGTTTTTCTTGTCTTGTATTTCTTTCCTACGACACTTGCTCAACTTATTAATCTCGTTCAACGCTTTACGAGCTCTTGTACCAGCTGCTTTGTTGAATTTTTCTTCAAACTTCTGGCTTTCTGCGTGATAAATCTCAATTTGTTCTATTAATTGTTCATGAGTTGTCATGATAATACTTAATATTTTATGTGTGTAAATATAAATAATTACGATGAATAAATTTGATAAAAAATTTAGTAACCTGTTGTCAGATGTATACTCAAGCATGTGTTTGAACGAATATCAAGAGACAGAAGAAGAGGACAAAGATGCAGCACTAGATGCAGCAAAAACTGCGAGTGATGGTACTGAAGTTTCTCGCGCTAAAGAGAAACATGACAGAGAGTTAGAGAAGGTACTTGATCAGAAGACTAAAAATTTAAGACAAGCTGGTAGAGATTTGAAGAAACCTCAAGCTTGATTATTTTTGAAACTTACCTGTTGTTAGATTCTTAGCAGAGAAATCTAACCGGTCAACAATCTTGACTTGATTGTCACCAACAAACAACACGAAGCCTTCGCCTCTGCTCAAAGCAAATGACCCATCGTCTTGTGGTATAAAACTCTTACCAATCTTTCCTCCAGTTTTTTGAATCTGTGTCTCAACTTGTGTGAACAAATCAACAATCACTCTTTTCACGGCGATCATGTAGTGTGTAGCAATCACAAAATGCTGGAAGCTATCATTCTCAAACATGTTCTTGTAACCAGCCATTCGTTGTTTTGCATTCCCTATACCACGCTCACCTTTACCTGCTGATTCTTTATCGAAATTTTTCTTGAGAAATGTGTAAAATCTTTTGCTAAACACTTCTTCTTTGAAATCGTTACCATCAAATGCTCGTGAGTATACATTGTTTTTGGTACGTTCAGCCTTCTTCACTTCATCGTTGAGAAACCGCTGCACGATTCCCATGAACTTTTTGTTATTGACATACGCAGTGTCAAATGTATCCGTTACGTGTTCGATGTGCTGTTGTGCATGTGCAAGCAAACTGTCTAGCTCCACTTTGACCTGTCTAGGTAAATTGAGATTGATTTGTTTTTGATTGTATGTACTACTTTCAATGAACACATTGTTGGTTTTACCTGCTTGAACCAACTGATCAATATTTTTGTTCGGAGCGGTGAAGCGAATGTTAGTTCCATCATCAGTAACTCCCTTGAAACTGTCATGCACTGCGATTCCAAAATCTGCATTGTTCACTCGATGATACAACTCGCTTTGATCATCGACTGGTACAGCGTACTTGATCAACTGAGGTTGAAACACGACGTGCGGTTGCCCGTCAATTGATTCCGATTTCTTCACATCGGGTGTGAATATGATGTCACCTTGAAATATTCTGTCTGACCCGATGCTTTCGTACACAGGCTTGAGAGACAGTAACGCTTGATTGAGCTTCTCAGCTAACCCAGGAGCATGTCCGTGATTCGCAGCAATCTCTTCTGATGTGTGGTTGATCTTGGGTGTTTTATTGAACCCGCTCTTGCTCGCTACAAAGAATTGACCCTTGTGATCTGGTCTAGGGTCAGCACCAAAATACAATGCTGGTGCTCCATCTACTTTGAGGTTCACAACAGTTTCACTATCCAATCCATACACATAGTTCTTAAGGTTGGTTATATGATCAACAAAATTAGCAAAACCTTGCTTGCCTTGTTCGATCACTAGATCTTCTAGATGGCTCAAGTGTAATTTAACACCCGGGTTAATTTTGGCTTCTAAGAAGAGTTGATAGTATTGTTTAAATGTGTTCATGTAAGAGTTATACCCATTCCTTTGTTTCTTGAGTCTACACCAGCTGCACCAGCTATCAATCTAGGGTGCTTTTCAAGTTGAGAGAAAACTGATAAATACACATCACCTAAATTCTCACCAGTGAATTTTAATGATATAGCGTCTAAATGTCTTTCGGTGTTTATTATTAGCAAGTATGGAAAACCGTGTACGGCTTGGTACGAAGTCGCGTGTAGTGCTAACTGCATCCGTTGTAAGGTTCTTTGTCCTAGTGATTGTATATTGCCTTTACCTGGCTCTTTACCTTTTAATAAATCACGTTGTATATCCGGTCTACTAAACACTTGTTCGATTCCAGCGATTAAATTAGTTACTTGTGCCTGGTCGAGGGGCTCAGTCCGCATTTCAACAAACGCTTCCGCTAGTTCAGCGGGTGTGAAATTCCATTTATTGTTAAACATATACTGAGCTGAGTCTTGCCACTTGTATGCATCGGCATTGATTTCTGATACATTTACTAAAGCCTTCTGTAAACATTGTATCACATCATTCATCCATGTATTCAGTTTTTTGATCCCGGTAGTAGTATTAACACCAGCCATCACCATAAACCCACTCCACATCTTACTCAATGTACTGTATGCCAGTTGTATATCTTCTCGGTCTTGCAAGCTCTCTTTATTAAGATGAGAGATAATATCTCTTATTGATGTTAATTGGTTAATGTCAATATCACCTCTCTTTGTTGCATTTGGCATGTATGATTGATCGATATACTTCCCGGCTAGCTCAGCAGTTCTGGATACAACATCAATACTACGTCTTGTATCTGCATCTGCAAAGTGCATTCCTTTACTTTGCAATATGTCGAGATATCTGTTGGTTTGTCCTGTTCCACCGGCTCCAGCTGTAGTGATACCTTTTGTATAATCTGACGAGCCTAATCTCCCGGAATCACCTTTAACTTCAACCTCGCTTCCACCAACATACAGATCTCCAGATTGTTGTTTACCGTTCTCATCTAAATCTGCTTTATTTGCGTTTGTAAATAGAGATATACCAACTTCACCTCGACCGACACTAACATTGTTTATTTTAGGTTGTACTTCATTACAAATTTCTGTAAAAAACTCTTTCCACGTTGGTGTCAGTTTTTTAATTAGAGGATCTAAGCAATTTTCTAGAGACCATATACCATCGCCTGTTAGATATTTTTCAATGCTACCTAACGTACCCTCCTTCTTTTTGTTTATTATCTGTAATAATACAGAATTGTTTATATCATGGTTGAGAGAAATATTAATTAAATGATCATCAATCACCGGGACTTGTTCCCATTTTGCTAATCTTAATAACTGAAGAAATAGCTCTTCAGTACCTCCAACACTCTTAGACAGTATTGTTCTTTTTAATTTGTTATAATAATCTGCCGGTATTTCTCCTAGAGACTCTTCTGGTTGACCTGTCGGTATACCGATGATTTCAACATCTTCATTCACAAACCGACTACTGATAGTATCAAATCTCTTGTTAGTAACAGATTTAGAATAGAGTTTAGCTATGTCTCGATCACTCATCAGCTTACTCCTGGTCCGGGATCAATATCGTGCATCTCAAGATCCGGGTAATGGTCACGAACCAATTTGTTCAGCAACGTCTTGAGCTCTCTAACATTACTAGCGGATACTTTGGTTGTCAACTTGCTATACGACACTGAATCAATATCATTTGGATTGATGATCAATGCTTGTCGCACCAATTCTAACATGTCTATTTGCAACTTGTCCACATCATCTGGTTCGAATTCCATGGTGTCGTCAACTGGTGGTTCCACAGCAGCTTGTTCTGGTTCAGCAGGTACTTCAGCTGGTGGTGCTTCATCTTCTGGTGCTTCCATGATGGGCATGCCAGTGTCTCGTATGATCTGTTCGAATGTTTTCATTTTTAAATTGTTTTCTAGATTAATGATAGTTTGAAGCTTTTGTAGGTTGTTGAGATCCAAATCCCCTTTTTTAAACATTTTTAATATTTTTTCTCGTTTATCAGCATCTACACCACCTGGATATTCTGCCAATGCAGTTAGTAAACCCTTCTCATCTTTTGAATATCCTTTTTCGTCCCAAAATCGATCAAGCTCTAGTTGTTCATTGCCCTTGTCTACTTGCTTCATCTGTTTGATATTTCTCAACGCTTCACCGCGTGGACCGTATAACAAATTACCAACAACCTTCGCTCCCTTCATACTACCGGCTGCAATTTGTTTGGCACCTCTAGCAGCACTCTTGACACCTTCCTTACCAGCTGATATATTGCTTTGAAATTCATCATTATCTAAACCGTATGGATTTTTATCTGACTTCTTCCCTCTGCTCAGAGCACCCAAACCTCGAGCCACATTACCCAAACTCTTGACAGCTTTAACTGGAGACGATCTGGTCATTCTGTTCTTGATAGTATCAAAAACACCCTCGAGCTGAATGTTGTATTCTGGAAATGATTGCTGTATCAGCTCTATCAATTGAGTTGAGTTGCTGACCAGCATCTCGATCTCGTGATCTGGTATCTGTCTACCCAGCATGCGTTTCAAATCCGCACGATCTTCATCACCAACCGGTGACATTTCTTGTATGATGTCTGTGAATTGATCAACAGCTTGTTCATTTGTTGTCTGTTCTCCCCAGGTGAATGGTTGAGGTGACACACGTTGCAACAGAGCTAGAAACTCTGTTGGATTGGTTGATACATTTTCCACTGCATCAATGTTACTAGCGGATGGAGCATCTCTTCTGGACGAAACACCTTCTGATTGAAAAAATGTGGTGAGCACATCCGCCCATCTCTTTTTATCAGTACCTGTAGTAAAATTCTTTACTTTGGCCTGTTGCATCTGATTTTCAGCAGAAGATATCATGTTATCGAATTGATCCATTGATATTATTTATAAAAAAACCAGATTCTTTATTTTTATATTGTTAAAATACTGTTGAGATAGATATGTTAATTCGTATTTTTCAGCAAACTTTTTAGCTTTTTCGAAATCGAATCGTTTGTTTTGTTGTTTGCGCAAAAATTCAGATATGACTGATGCTCTGGCGCGCAATTCACCTCGACCTTCTTTACATCTATCAACAAATATATCGAAGTCATCCTCATGGTTATATATCTTGATAGGTAACAGTTGTCTAACTTTGGCTGTCAGGGTGTTGATGAAGTTGATTACTTGTGTTCTAGATGAGTGTTTGAACAACTCTAGCTGAATGTTTGACAAGTTGTTATACAGTATAACCTTGTTCGTGGTATCTATGCTCATTACTGACTCACATATTTCATGAATCACATGATGATACATTACTTTCTTAGTATCACTGCTCCTCATGTTCAATTTATTTAACAGATCAAACTGATGTAGATCATCAATTATGTTAGTTTCGCAATTGATTAACACTTGTCGATAATCAACCAAACAAAAACTCAATGTAGGTAATTCAAAACATTCAATCGGCATCACGCATCATCATGAGTTGTTGTTTAACATCTGTAAAAAAATCATCATACGAAACAATATAGTATTGTTTATATTTAAAGTGATTTTGATGTGTCATGCAACTGTTTAATTGTGTGAACGTGTTATCACTCATCAACACAAATGACCCTCTGCGTGTTATCTTGAATATTAAAAACCATGTCTTAATGTCACTCCATGCTTGTTCAATCCAACTGTCTAAGGTTTTATTTTCTGTCCATAGTTGATGAAACGCAAAATCACCATAATTCTTACACTCGATCTTCAAGTGATCAATTTCATCAGGTACAAGTATATCACCTTCGTATATCAACTGCTGTGATTTAGATAACTGATTGTATCTCACGTTGTTTTTCCCACCAACAAAAGCGCCAGAGTTAGGCACTCGTTCAAAATTGTACCCAAAAACTTCAGTTAATTCTGTGGCAATTTGTCGCTCAAACACATTACCTTTGTTTTTTGATTTGCTTGGCATGTACTAAAACTTATTCAGTTCAACTGCCAAAACCACTCATGGATCCTGACGAACCAAAACTAGCACCTGTTGTGATGCCACTGAATCTCGTCTGTACCGGGAAAGCTTCCCCAGAACTCATATCTATTTTTTGACTTTGCTTTTTCTTTTTCTTCTTTTTACTTCTTTTTTTCTTTTTACTGATACTCTTGGCACCTAAAATTGATGGTATTCGAGTATCTCCATCCGCATAACCTTGACCTGATTGATTACCAAACACACCACCAGCACCGGCAGTATTGTCTTCATCAAGAAGGTGTAAAAAAATTGTTTTATATAATGACATGTGTTTAGACCTTGATTATTTAATATAGTAGTATATACTTATACTTATCGCAAGTGATGAGTAACCTTATTGAACAATATGTCAAAGAAATGGAGAAGGATGTATTCTTCGATGATTTCAGTATCAAAGAAACTCAAATGAAATTACCTGCTATCAAACACAAGTGGGTAGGTAGATTGATCAGACATAAACGTGATTTGAATATCAAGCGCGATGAATATAACAAGTTGAAAAAATATTTGATTGACGAAGCTAAAAAAAATAGTGCGTACCAAGTTTCAGCTCCTGCATTGGAAAAGATAGTTGTGCGCCATGACAAATTAATTACCAAACAACAAGAGATAGATGACTTTTTGCTGGTAGTTGAATTATTAGAAAAAGCTGAAAAACTTTTCAGTAGCATGTCATTTGATATTAAAAATCTGGTTGAAATAATGAAAATGGAGACGCTATGAGTATAAAATTTACATTAGATAAATCAGGTCAAAAGGGTGTTATTTCTGGAGATCGTTTCGAAGAGATACGTGAAGCATTCAGTGTTGCAAATGATGCCGCAAAATTCATGAGATATCGCTCACGTTTCGCGCCTTCACGTAGATATGCCATCACACCAGGTGGTAAGTTTGATATCGGGTTATATTATGAAATAAAAAAATATCTTGTATCACAATCAATCACTAGCAACATATTGGTTGAAGATGATTTTCGTAAAGTTGTCACGCCAGGTTATAATAACAAGCAAACAGCCAAATTAAATTTGTCGTTGAGAGATTACCAGCAATCGATTGTCGATATGTGTCTACGAGTGGGTAGAGGTGTATGTGTGCTTGCTACTGCAGGTGGTAAGACTTTAACAATTGCTAGTCTAATTCAATCTGTATTTGACACAAACAAGACCATCAAGTGTTTGTTGTTGGTACCGGATCTAGGACTCGTGAATCAGACGTACGCTGATTTTAAAGAATACGGAGTTTCATTCTTGTATAGCAAATGGACAGGTAATGAACCTTTAAATCTAGGATCTAACGTGATTATTGCCAATATGGGTATATTGCAAAGTAGTAAGAGTGATATATCTTGGATCAAGCATATAGACATGTTAATAATTGATGAAGTTCATAAGCTTCGAAAAACGAACAAAATTAATAAAATTATAAAGAGTATACACACTCACAACCGGTTTGGTTTCACAGGTACGATGCCAGAAGAAAAAATTGATCAATGGAATATAATTGGTCAAATCGGTCCGATACTATATGAGAAAAACAGTTATCAGTTGAGACAAGGTGACTATATAGCTTCTGTCGTCGCACAAGTTCTCAAGTTGGAATACAAGGGTAAACCTAAAGCTGGTAAACCTGGAGCTCCTACTGATGGATATAGAAAAGAACATGATTTTATAATCGAGTCAGAGTTCAGAAATAACCTGATTGGTAAACTGTGTTCCAACTTCAACAACAATTCACTAGTATTAATAGACTATATACGTCATGGTGAAGTGCTATATGAATACGTAAAACGAGCATCTCCAGACAAGCAAGTGTTTTTCATACAAGGTGAGGTTGAAGTGTCACAACGAGACGCGATCCGCAAGTTAATGGAGCAACAAACAAATGTGGTTTGTATAGCTATATCAAAAATATTCTCAACAGGTGTGAATATAAAGAATTTACACTTTATTGTGTTCGCTGGTGGTGGTAAGGCTAAGATCAAGACACTACAATCAATAGGACGTGGTTTGAGAAAACATGACACAAAAGACCGGTTAACAATTATTGATATTGCTGACCAACTCAAATACGGTTATCAGCATATGGTCAAAAGACTGACATTTTACAAAAAGGAGAAAATCAATTATGGCATTAAAAAAATCAACGAAAACTGAACAAGACGAAGCTCCACCGGCCAAGCCAGTCAAGAGACCACGTGGTAAGAAGAATGTTCATTATGTGAGTGGTAAAGAGTTATTACAACAAATAACGGACTATTATAAGATGGATGCAGAAGTTACAATCCCAGACTTGTTGGGTTCGAATGTATACAAGATAGCCAAAGGATTATCATTTGCTCCAAACTTCATAAACTATTCATACAAAGATGATATGATCGGTGACGCTATAGTAAAAATGTTTTCAGCACTACAGCAACACAAGTTCAACATCGACTCTGGATACAATCCATTTTCATATTTTACTACCATTGCTTATCATGCTTTTATCAACAGAATCAAAAAAGAAAAGAAACATAGAGAAGCATTGACAGAGTATCAAGAAGCAGTTTATGATGAATTGTTAGGTTCAGATTATAGTGAGGTAGGAGATCAACCAAACCTAACAAATCCATATTCTAGCGAAACAGATGAACAGTAATATCACATTCACACAACCACAGGTGTGTTGTGTGTCTGATATACATATCGGTGTACATCAAAATGGTACTCTCTGGCATGAAATAGCTGTCAGTTGGGCTCAATGGTTACGCGATGAGCTAAGAAAAAACAAGATACATGACATCATAATATGTGGTGATTTGTTTCATTATCGAGATGAGATAGCTGTAAACACGATACAAGTAACTACACAGATATTAGAGATGTGGCAAGAATTTAATATAGTGGTGCTTGTAGGAAATCATGACGCATATTACAAAGATAGATCTGATGTAAATTCATTATCTATACTCAGAGGATGGACCAACATAACTGTTATAGATAAATTGACACAAATTACATCGTATGATAGAGACCTGCTCTTTTGTCCATGGGGCACAAAAAAATCTGAACTAACAAAAAATGATATAATATTTGGTCATTTTGAAATTGAATCGTTCAAGTTAAACCATTTTAAAGTTTGTACAGAAGGGATAAAATCAAAAGACCTACTAGCAAAAACAGATCTTGTCATAACCGGTCATTTCCACCATCGTGAGGAACGTGAATATAAAAACGGTAAAATATTGTATTTAGGTAATCCATTTGAGATGGATTTTGGTGATATAAACACTATAAAAGGCTATTATTTGCTGAATTTATCAGATAAAAAATTTAATTTTATTGAAAACAAAAGCTCACCCAAGCATCACAAAATATTTTTATCAAACCTCGCAAAGGACACAACAATAACTAAAGCAACAAGAAGTAAAATAAAAAATAATATAGTCAGATTCATTGTGGATAAAAACATAATGTCAGATGAAGCTGATTTTGTTATACAGAAGTTACTTCAATCGAAACCAAAAGCTTTTAACGTTGATTATGCGATCAATTTTAACAAGTTCAGCGATGGTGCAGAGCAATTCGATATGTCAGGTTTTGATATTGTGACAGCCATACATGAGTTCGTTGATCTATTAGAGATTGACAACAAGCAAGATGTTGTCAATCATACAATTGAACTGTATAAAAACTGTAAATGAAATATATAAAATTCACTAAATTACGTATCAAAAACTTTCTATCAGTTGGAGAAGAGCAGGTAGATGTGGACTTCTCTACTGGTATTAACATTATAACTGGTATAAACAAGGATAAATCAAACAGGCGAAACGGTGTGGGTAAGTCGACAGTTGCTGATGCAGTTTATTTTACTATATTTGGCTCTACTCTCCGTGAGATAAAAAAAGAAAATATAGGTAATAACATAACCACCGGTCAAACAGAAACAAGTGTAGATTTCACAGTCATTGAGAATCAAACTTCAACCGAATATACAATAGTACGGTTGTTAAACCCATCCAAGTGTTACATATACAAAGACGGTGTTGATAAGACTAGAGATTCTATATCCAACACAAACAAGTACATAACAGACATTCTTTGTAGTTCTCCGGATGTGTTTCAAAACTGCATCATCATGACACTGAACAACACTGTACCGTTCATGGCGCAAAAGAAAACAGACAAGAGAAAATTTATCGAAGGTATATTAAACTTGCAGGTATTCGGTGACATGTTACAGTTAGCGAAATCTGACTATAATGAGCACGTGAAAAATTTAGAAGTTGAATGTTCGAGATATGAAACAACATCAAGCCAGATAGAGTCTTTAACGGCTCAAAAAAACCGGCAAATTGAAAATATAAAAGATCAAATAACAAAACTTTACACTCGGAGAAAATCTAATGAACAAGAAATTGCAAATTTAAAAAAATCTACAAAGACTACAATAGTCAAAAGTATTGCTGACTATCAAAAGAGTATAGACGAGATGAATGAAAATGTAAGACTGTGTAACGATAAACATATTAGACTGATATCAAAAATTTCTAGAATTAAAACAAACAATGAACACCTGAAGCAAACACTTGATAAAATGACAACCGGAGAAACAACCTGTCCTGCCTGTCGTCGACCAATTGAGGATCATGATAGAAAAATGATCGAAGAAGAAATATCATCATTACAACAGCAAATAGATAACAACAAGTTATTACAAAGTGAATTTAACAAGAAGTTAAACAAGGTTGATGAGTTAAAAGACAAAATAAGGTCGAAGATTGCATCATGTGAGGATCAAATGCATAAACAAAAGATAGAAATAAAAGAGAAGGACAACATATTAAAACGTGTGAACCAACTTGAAGATTTAAATCAGACAATTGATCATGATATTGAGGAAGCTGCAAAAAATAAAACATCGTTCGATGAATTGATTGATCAATCTACAGAATCGCTTGATGTGACACAACGTGATATTGATAAAGTTAAACAGACAATAAACAAGTTAGATGTTGTTAAGTTTGTGGTATCAGAAGAAGGTGTTCGTTCATACATTGTAAAAAAGATATTACAGTTACTAAACGGTAAACTAGCGTACTATCTGAAGAAAATGGATGCTAATTGTATGTGTGTATTCAATGAGTACTTTGAAGAGCAAATAATAGATGAGAAAGGCAAGATATGTTCATATCATAACTTTAGTGGTGCAGAAAGAAAGAATATAGATTTGGGTTGTCTGTTTGCATTCATGGACATCCGTCGAATGCAAGGTGATGTGGCTTTTAATTTTAGTGTATATGATGAGTTGCTCGATTCTAGTCTAGACGAGAAGGGAATTGAACTTGTGCTCGAAATTCTTCGTGAAAGAGTTGAGAAATATGATGAATGTGTAATGGTCATCTCACACAGAAAAGAAAGTGTCAAACACGCGACTAACGGCGTTATCTTTTTAGAGAAATCTAATGGTATAACAAGAAGAGTCGCACCACAATTAGCAGAGGATAAATAGAATGATGATAGGTACATCTATAGGATCTGTGTTTGGTGACCCAAAAAACGCATTTAATAAAGCTCGTAGAGACGGCAAACAAAAGACTCAATTAACATCCGCTTCGCAGCAAAAACAATCTGAAACTAGAGGATTAAATTATTATGCAGATTTCAGTGGATGTGGTCACTGGAGAATGATCTGGCCGGAAATAATTATGAACGGTTATCAACATTGTACAGTACATGGATCAACAAGCATGATTTTAGACCCTAGATATTATGCTGGGTTGGACACTGTGAGAATACAAAGACAGGCTAGCCCAGCTCAATACAAGTTTATAGAATTCTTAAACAACATGAAAAAGGGTCCACAACAATTCAATTTAATATATGAGATAGATGACGTGTTGTTGTACGAAGATATACCCATGTATAATAAATTTCGTGAAGCTTTTGCAAACAACGAAGTTAGAAACACGGCAATAACCATAATGGACTCATGTGATGAGATAACAGTCACATGTGATTACATGAAAGATTATTACGCTAGTAAAATAAACAATAAAAATATAACTGTCATACCAAATTTTGTACCAAGATTCTGGATGGGTGATTTGTATGATGCTGATCAAAGATCTCGCGAATATACAAAATCAATAAAACATAGAAAAAAACCAAGAGTGATGTGGAGTGGTAGTGGTGCGCATTTCGATACAACAGGTAAGCACAAGATAGACGATTTTTCTCATATAATTAAAACGATCAAGAAGACACTCAACAAATATCAGTGGGTTCTGTTTGGTTCATTTCCAACCGAATTAATGACAGAGATATCAACAGGTAAGATTGAATTTCATAAATGGGTACCAATTTATGATTATCCACGAAAATTAAAATCACTTAAAGCTGATATATTCATTGCACCGTTACATGACAACCCATTCAATAACTCCAAGAGCGATCTGAAGTACATAGAAGGGTGCGCCATGGGCACCCCGGTGGTTTGCCAGGATATTGCAACTTATAAGGATACACCTTATAAGTTTAACACTGGTGAAGAGATGGTCGATTTGATAGACAGTATTGTTAAATCTAAGGATGTTTACATGAAAGCCAGTAGAAAATTTGCAACTCAAATTGAATCTCGTTGGTTGGAACCTAATATACAAACATATGTAGAGTTATACAAATATCCATACGGTCATGAGATGAGAAAAAATATTAATAAATTTAATTGCACATAAAATATAACTACCCTACAATACACGTATGTACAGAAACATAACATACGATCAACGATCGCAAAGCGTGCAAATCGGTACGTGGGATGAAACCGGTGAACCGATAACTGTAACATGTAGTTACGAACCGTATCTATACACGGAAACCAAAATGAAGACACCGTATAGGTCCTTACATGGTACATACCTTGAGCGAAAAGAATTCCGGTCAGTTTCTCACCGCAATAGATTCCTCCGTGAGACAGGGCAAAAAAGAGTTTTTGAAAATATCAGATGGGATCAACAGTTCTTGATCGACAGGTTTGGAGATGTAAATGAAGATCTAGAATTCAGTAAATATCCACTTCGAGTATATTTCTTCGACATAGAGACATACAGTCCTAATGGCTTCCCTGTACCGGATCAAGCAAGTGACACAGTTAATGTTATAACAATTTATGATACAATAACTGAAAAATTTACAACATGGGGATTGAACAAGTTAGAGAAGAGTATTGACAATTGTGAATACATCCACTGCGAGAATGAAGCAATATTGCTAGATAAGTTTGTGACGTTTATGGAAGAAACACCACCGGATATCTTATCGGGTTGGAACAGTGAATTTTTTGACATACCTTATATAATAAATCGCATCGCACGTGTGTTGTCTGAACACGATGTGAAGAGACTGTCTCCAAGCAAGAATGTACACTCTAGATTGATACAGGCAAAATTTGGTAAAGAGCAAAACAAGTGGTATATTGAAGGTGTAGCATGTATTGACTTCTTAGACATCTATAAAAAATTCAGCGTAGGTTTAAGAGAATCATACAAACTTGACGCGATTGGATCTTTAGAATTAGGGGAAAGAAAAGTAGATTATGGTAACACAGACCTGGTAGGTCTAGCGGATAACAACTGGCAAACTTTTGTAGAATATAACGTGCAGGATGTAAATTTACTCGCTAGATTGGAAGACAAATTAAGATATTTAGAACTGTTGCGTATGCTAGCATACACAGGGTTAACAACGTTAGAAGGTGCGATGGGTACATTGCAAGTGATCACCGGTGCTGCAGTGATAAAAGCTAGACAAAAAAAGAAGATCATACCTACTTTTGTAAAAGATTCATCAATCAAAACAAAATATGAAGGCGCATATGTTGGAGAACCTGAACGTGGCTTCCAGGATGATGTTGTATCGTTTGACGCGAACAGCTTGTATCCTAACACAATGATATCATTAAATTTATCACCTGAGACAAAAATAGGTAAGATAATTGAAACATCTGACACACATGTTACATTAAAGCTTGTGAACAACCAAACCATGCATATATCTCATGCTAAATTCGCAGAGTTTGTAGACAAGCATAAGGTGGCAATATCCAAAGCCAAAGTGATGTTTAGTCAACTTGAGAAAGGCATCATGCCAGAAATCGTTGATCGTGTGTATCAGCAACGTGTTAAAATTAAAGATCAATTACAAAAGTTAAAGAGAGAGAATGAAAAATTGCCCGCGGATGACCCCAAGCATATTACAAATACTAGACTCATAGGTCAACTGGATATCAAGCAATTCACCATGAAGATTTTGATCAACACTGTGTACGGGTATTTTGGTAACAAGCATGCCCCCATGGGAGATCCAGATATTGCTCGTAGCATCACCTTAACTGGACAGGCTGTGATCAAGCAATCAAACAAAATATTGACAGAGTATATCAAACGGGTGTGTGGTATTGAAGATGATAAATACACCCCGGTGATATACAATGATACTGATTCAAGTTACATAACAATCGCTGAGTTGATGAAGCACCATGGTGAACCATTCAAAACCAAGACCGGAAAAGTGAGCGTTTCAGCCAAGAAGGCTGCACAAGACATAGAAGACCATTTGAATGTTGAGATAATCAAATGGGGTGAAAGTGTATTGAATAGTAAAGATTGTAGATTTGTGTTCAAGCGAGAAGCCATGGCTGATGTTGGTATCTTTATTGCCAAGAAGAGGTATGTATTACATGTGATAGATGACGAAGGATTCGCGTGTGACAAGTATAAATACACCGGTGTTGAAATCGTCCGAACCACATTACCCGCAAGCTTGAAGCCATCAATAAAACGTATTGTTGAAACCATGATGGAAACCAAAAACTATCAAGCTACAAATGATATGTTCCTTGAGACATACGACAAATTCAAATCATTATCCGTTGAGGATATAGCGTTTGTGATGGGTGCTAAAGAGTACGATAAATATGCAGACAAATGCTCCGGTTTCAGTTTTGTGAAACGTATGCCAATCCATATAAAGTCATCGTATATATACAATCAGTTACTTGATAAATATAAATTGACAGAAAAATATGAATCGATTGGAAGTGGTGACAAGATTAGATATTTTTATGTGATGCAGCCTAATAAATTTGGTGTTGCAACACTTGCTTACAAATACTATTTCCCGGAAGAATTCCACCATGACTTTAAACCTGACGTAGAGAAAATGTTCGATAAAATTGTGTATAGTATTGTCGAGAGATTTTATGAAGCAGTCAACTGGAAGCTGAGACGACCAGGTTTACAGACACAAACTGACTTATTTGAACTGTTGGGTGTATGAATATCTCAGATCGGGTCAAGAAACTTAGTTGACTTCCGAATATTATACTATAATATAATGGTATGAGCAACAAAGTTATTTCATTCGTAGATAGTGTAGGTCGAGTTATTGTCGGTCGTGAAGCCCAAGAGAAGAATACTGATTCTAAACTGGCTATTTCAAATCCATCTGTCGTGAACATTAATGTCAATCAGGAGTCTGGTAACATCTCCGTACAACTCTTGCCTTATATTTTCCGTGAGTTTATTTCGGCTGAGGCGAGATTTGAGAGTCATGTTTGGTTCTTTAACCGGAGTCAAATCACCACTGCAGAGAGTTTTGATATTGACTCATCTGTAGAAAATCAATACATTCAAATTTTTGAGACGGTACCAGCTCCAGTTGAAAATGTTTCGACAGAACAAGCGGAGGAAACTGTCGAGTTGTTCGATGAAGAACCAGCCGTAGAATCAACCTAGTTTACAAACACAACAATTAACCAAGCCTAGGTACTCCGGTCCTAGGCTTTTTTTATTTGCCTTTGTCTAGCTAGAATCTATAATATGTTATATGACTTCAATAGACAAAGACACATTAAAAATTTTTGATAAATTAGACAAGCTAAACCCGGAAGCAAAATTTCTCTCAGAAAGCGCGCTATCGAGTGTGACCGAATGGCATGACACAGGTTGTATGGTGTTGAATGCAATATGTTCTGGTAGTTTATATGGAGGTATACCCAAGGGTCGCATTGTCGGCTTCGCAGGTCCAAGCCAAGCCGGTAAAACATATATCACTAATAAAATTTTAGCCCGGGCCCAATCTGAAGGTCTCATCCCGGTAATTTTCGATACTGAAATGGCGGTTGATGAAGCTGCTTGTAAGAGTAGTGGTCTAGACTCATCGAGCGTCAAATACGTACCGGTACAGACCGTTGAAGATTGTCGGAATCAGCTCGTCGCATTTCTGGATAGTGTGATTGAAGCCAAAGCTCAAGGCCGGTTCATCATATGTATAGATTCACTTGGTAATTTAGCAAGTCAGAAAGAGATTGATGATGTTGAGAAGGGTAAAACAGCGATGGACATGGGAACTAGAGCCAAGGGTCTGAAGAGCATGATGCGGACACTCACATTCAAAGCTGCACATGCAAACACAACTATATTATTTGTCAATCATACATATGACGACCCAGCGGCTATGTTCCCTACTCTTGTCAAGCAACAGAGTGGAGGTAAAGGTCCAGTGTATCTGGCAAGTGTTCTTGTACAACTGGCCAAACGCGACGAGAAGCAAGATAAAAATAATGAAGATGATGAAATGCTACCGGATGCTAACAAATATAGTGGAGTAACATTAAGAGCTCTAACAATAAAAAATCGTTTTGTTCCTCCGTTTTTAGAAGCTGAAATGTATCTAAATTTTAAGACTGGTTTAGACAAATACTCTGGGTTGAGAGAAATGGCTATCAATCACGGAGCATTACAACAAAATGGTAGTACATACTGTTTACCAGACGGTAGCAAACTCGGCTACTTTAAAAACTGGTGTAAAAATACAGAATTATGGGACGACAAGATATTACCAATACTTGAAGAAAATCTTAAGAAGTCCTTCCGGTATGGTAGTTAATCTTTCTTGACATCCTCTACACTTATCAAACCTTTGCGAATAAACTGCCCGGAGCTAGGGCAAATCCAATGAGCTTCAGAATAAATTTTTCCCAAGTATTCACGTTGTCTTATTCTAGGCTTGACGAGGTCTCCCGTGTATGGAGATCTGATAGGCTGTGGGTTTACTGTATCCATAAGAATATTTAGTCGCAAACAATAAAAATTATACTATAATAAGAATATGAAGAAATGTGTGGTACCTGTTAGCGGTGGAATAGATTCAACAGTAATACTATATCTTGCTCTGAGCGAGGGGTATGAAGTGTTTCCTGTGAGTTATGATTACGGTCAGAAACATAAAGAAAAGGAATTGCTCTGCGCGGAACGTAATGTGTACCGAACAACAAATCAAAATACAAAAGTGTTAGATTTACGTTTCTTTAAAGATATTGTGACTACTAGCGCACTCACAAACGATGATATTGATGTTGCTAAAACAAGAGATGTTCTAGGAGATCCTCAGACAGTAAATTATGTACCAAATCGTAACATGATGATGTTGTCAATATGTACTGCATATGCAGAGTCAATCGGAGCTGAGACTGTGTTTCATGGAGCTGCTCTTGTGGATAGCCAGGCTGGTTTCTGGGACGGTTCAAAGGAGTTTTTAGATGCAATAAACAAAGTGAATGCTCTAAACAGACGAACTCATATCAAAATTTCAGCACCACTGATATTGAAGAGCAAGAAGGACATAATACAAATGGGAATGAAGCTAGGTGTTGACTTTTCATTGACATGGACATGTTACGAAGGAAAAGCACAAGCTTGTGGTGAGTGTACTGCATGCAGCTCGAGAATACAAGGATTCATCGATGCAGGTTATAAAGACCCGGTGCAGTATAGCCGTGACATACCATGGAGTAAGTTTAATTTAACAGAAGTGTAACATGTGTGGTATATTCGGAGCAAAAGATTTTAAACGATTTGAGAAGCTATATATAAAAAATTGTGATCGAGGAAATTTCGCTCATGGCTTTGTGTATGTCAACAGAAACGGTTCTATGTATATCAAGAAAAATAGAGGTGTATGTTCATTGACTGGTCAATACGCTTGGCAACATCAATTACAGTATGATATGTATCTAGGTCATACACAAGCACCAACATCTGCAGAAAGAGATTACACATCCTGCTATTCACATCCATTCGATGTTGGTAATTTTATAGTCGCACATAACGGTGTATTAGAAAATCATCTCGATTTAGCCATTGAACATCGAATTGACCCAAGTGAAATCAAAGTCGATAGTCAAATATTCCCTATGCTGATGGATGATTTGTTTGTTGGTAGTGATGTCCTTGCGATACAAGAAACATGTAGTATGATAAAAGGTATATTCGCATGCTGGGTATTTTGTAAGCATACTAAATTAACATATGTTGTAAAAAATGGCAGTACACTTTACACGAACAAAAACCGAACTACATTTTCATCGATAAAAGTTGAAGATGTTGATCAGGAGTTAAATGACGGTATCGTATACTGTTTCACTACTGAAGGTCTAGCAGAAGTCGGTGAATTCAAGACCGATAATCCTTTTTTTATATTATGAATAATTATGCTATAACATACGAGCTACAAAATTATGACCTGACATTTGTTAGATACGTCCAATCACAGAATACTGATGATGCGATTAGACAGTTTAACACTACATGTCGATCAGAACACCCGAACAAGCTTACAAAAGTTTTGCGGATCCGTAAAGTCAAGGAGCAACAGGATAAGATAGTAGTATCACAATGAAACCAATATTAATAGTAAGCTGTACTAGAGGTACAAAATCTAGTACTAAAATTTACCAAAGCATGAACATATTGTCAGGTGGTGAAGTCAAGCTAAATATTGTTGAGAATAATGACGAAAGCTTACCTGTAGTATACAACAGGTTTCTAAATAAAAAGACACAGAACAAACACGACATTGTGCTGTTTGTACACGATGATGTGTATATTGATGATTTAAAACTCCGCGGCAAGTTGTATAGTAATATGTGTGTGTATGATATTGTCGGTCTCGCAGGATGTATCAAGCCGGTTATTAAAAAACCAACCTTGTGGCACCTGATGACGTCACGAGAAAACCTAAGAGGTTCTGTTGCTCATCCAGTTAAACCAGTTACTAAGACCGGAACAGATGAGTATGTTATATCAAACACGTCGTTTGGCTACACACCATGTCGAGTGGCCATAATCGATGGTTTGTTCATGGCAGTTAATCTCAAAAAGATTCTTAAAACCGGGTGGAAATTCAATGAAAATTTTGATTTTCATCATTATGATATTGCTAGTTGTCTAGATGCAAATAAATTGAGATTAAAAATAGGTGTTGCGCCAATACATGTGATACACGATTCTCCAGGATTGCTCGACGTTAACGATATATCATGGACCAAATCACAAGAAAAATTATTAGAGTTATATGGAACAACAAACAACAGCGATTGACCTAGATTTTTATGAGAGAGTGATAATATATCACTGCTTGACAGATGAGTCATATCTTGGTACAATAATTGAGTATATCGATTCAGATTATTTTACAGATAGGAGCATAAAGGATATAATCCGTGTCGTTGTAGATTTCCACAGAGATAGAGACCAGGTACCTACTCTGACAGAAATCAAAGCTCGGCTTGTGACGACTGATCTAGTTAGTAGTTTCAAAGTAGTCGTTGAGTATATCAAAACATTCGATCAAAAATTTAATAAAGACGAATTATACTCTAACACTGAACAATTTTTTAAGCAAAAGGCAGTGTATAACACCATGCTGTCAGTTGCAGAGAAATGTGACACAGGAGAGGTCGACACTAGTGATATTTTGAATAAGTTTGAGAGTGCATGTAACATTACATTAGATGTCAATCACGGGTTGGATTATTTTAATGAAATAGATACACATGTAAAAGATCTGTTACAGCAAGACAGCACCATTTCAACCGGTTGGAAGTGGTTGGATGAGAGACTAGGTGGTGGGTTTTTAGAGAATGGTAGAGCAATATACGTGTTCGCTGGTGAAACAAACATCGGTAAGTCAATATTTTTAGGTAACATAGCAGTGAACCTGGCCGAGCAGGGCAAAACAGTGTTGTTGGTGACATTAGAAATGTCTGAACTTGTTTATGCCAAGAGATTGAGCACACAGATAACACAGATACCAATCAATGAATTATCAACACAAACAGAATTTCTTAAGGAGAGTGTTTTAGAATATAAACAAGATAAACCAAATTCTCGTATATTGATCAAAGAATTTCCTCCTAGCACAATAACATGTTCACAATTACAAGCATATGTAAAAAAACTACAAAACTCTGGAATTAAAATTGATGCAATTGTTTTAGATTACGTTAATCTGTTAACAACACAAGCAGGTGTGAATTCATATGAACGAGTAAAATATGTTACAGAGAAATTGAGAGCACTTAGTTATGTATTTTCCTGCCCTGTAATCACTGCAACACAATTAAATCGTACCGGTTATAATGAAATTAACCCGGGGTTAGAAACTGTAGGAGAGAGTTACGGTCTAGCAGCAACAGCTGATTGTATGTTTAGTATTTGGCAAGAAGAGGAAGATGCTGAACTCGGCATAATTAAATTGGGTTTGATGAAAAACCGTTTCGGTCAGAACTTTGGTAGTTGTACACTAGCTATTGATTATTCGACCTTGACCTTAAGAGAAGATCCGAGTTTAGCAGAATCACTACCAGAAGAGTCTGATGCCACAAAGCCAACAGAATTCACACAGAGTGACGGAATCTTAACTAGCACACTAGATTTTCTCAACGATATAAAGTGAGTTGATATTCATCATTTTACCTAGTAAATATATCGATAATGCCACACAAAAACAAAATACATGTTTTTACCGATTGTGATTTAGATGGAGCCGGCGCATACTTAATGCTATGTCTAGCAACAAAGCAAAAGTTACCATATACTACCCTCAGGGTTGTTGATGCAGCTGAAAAAATTGGCGCTTGGTTGGATAATAATGACTTGCAAAGTTATGACCGAGTTTATATCGCTGATCTTGACATAAGTCAATCACCCGGTTTAATTGAAAGACTCGACCATCCAAATGTGACTGTGATTGACCATCACAAGCAACATATTGATTCCAAGGACCGATACAATCATGCAGATACAATGATAAGAACTGACACATCGACGACAAAAATTGTATACAAGATGTTCAATTTAAGTGAGTCACTATCTAGTGAACAGAAATTATTAGTGCTGATGGTTGATGATTATGATTCGTATAAATTTAAGGTACCAAAATCTCATGAGTTGAATATAATATTCTGGTCATATCAGGGAGACCGAATCGCAAAATTTATAGATGAGTTCGGTATTGGTTTTGTGTCATTCAATCAACAACAACAAAACATAATACAATTTTATAATAAAAAACTTCACAACATAAAAAGTAATCTTGACGTACACACAACAAGCATCAGCATTCAAGGTAAGACGAGAAGAATAGTAGCCGTATTTGCTGATTCATGTATCAATGATGTCGCGGATTACATTATAAAAAATTATAAATGTGATATCGGTATGGTTATTAATCTCAGATCAAATAAGGTGTCTATACGTCGATCTCAATCCGATCAAACAGACCTCAACAAATTAGCGGAAAAGCTGTTTGATCAAGGAGGTGGTCATGTTGATGCATCCGGGGGTGTGATATGTGAGAAATTTCTAGCATTCTCAAAACTGTTTGAACCAATGAAAATAAAGCAAATCTGATGGGAAAATTAACACAGAGTATATTAGGCGGTGACCCGACATATCAAACATATAAAAAGGAATATAATCATTTGTTTTTGTCTTTCTGCACACTGGTGTGTCACATGAATAATAAGAAGCTAAATCTCCCGAACATATTCATAATAATTTTAAAACATAAAGACATGAGAGAGTTGTACAAGAGTATGATGTGTATAGATAGTGACTATGATGCATGTAAGAAATTCTTAGAATATGATCCCACGTTATACAAGTCAAAGTATATTAAAAATTTCATCACAAATAACAATATAGAAGAATTAATATAGTGAAAATAACCGAGTACGAAAAACTAATATACAACAAGTATTTGATCTCTTCGAGAACAAACCAAAACAAACCGTTCAAGTTGAGAAAAGATTTTTCAGATATTGATGAAAACACATTACACTTATTAAAAAAGTTGTCATTATTTTTCAACAAATTTACACATGTATCTGTAGATGACTTCTTCAATGCACCATGGGCAATATATCCGGACCATAATGTGTTTGACCTCAAGTTTTACTCAACACAACGAGCATTAAAAATATACACGCTATACATAAATAGAAGATCCGCGTCAAGACCAGATACAGAAGAACAGTTATATGACATAAAAAAGTCTCTACAATACATTCTAAAGTTTTGCATATCAAACAAAATACAAGTTTCTGAATATATAGACCATAAAACAAACAATGTGTACACATTCATGTTGCACTTAAGAGAGCATAAAGTTAATATATACACATTATTCGGATTTAATAAGTTTGAAAGCAATATGAACAACATTGACCAAGATCACATCCAATTCATGCTAGGTGAATTGCAGCAAAATATGAGCACCTTTCGCACCAATTATATATCATCCACAAAAGCAAAACATTTTATTCAATTAGGAATATCAAAAATACAAACAATACAAAATAAAAGCACAAAACAAGTTGAAAATTCAAACAAATAATCTATAATAAAAACTATGAGCACATTCACTACATCCATGTTCGCAAGCATCAAAGGTGCTTTGCAGAAAGACAACAAACCTGCAAATGCAGTATCTGACATTTTAAGATTTACTAAAGGTAACAGTTACGTCGTACGATTAGTACCAAACGTCTCAAACCCGGAAAAGACATTTTTTCATTTTTACTCACATGGCTGGGAAAGCTTCGCAACTGGTCAGTATATATCGGCCGTGAGCCCTCAAACGTTCGGTGAACGTGACCCTATTGCAGAGTTTAGATACAAGGTGAATCGTACTGGTACGGAAGATGATAAGAATAAAGCTAAATCTATCATCAGATCAGAAAAATGGTTAGTTAATGCATATGTTGTTGATGACCCGATCAACCCGGAAAATAACGGTAAGGTGAAAATTCTTCGCTATGGTAAGCAGCTGCACAACATTATTATGTCGGCTATTGAAGGTGAAGATGCTCAAGAGCTCGGTCCACGTATATTTGACTTGACAGAAGTTGGTTGTAGTCTACGGGTCAAGGTTGAAGACCAGGGTGGTTACCCGACATATGTTTCAAGTAAATTCTTGATGCCTGGAGCACTGCCCGGTGTTACAGACGGTGCTCGGTCTAAAATTGAGCAAGATGTTATTGATTTAGATCAAGTGTTTAAGATTAAGAGCTCTGATGAGTTACAAGAATTGTTAAATGAACATTATCATTGTACTGATTCAACTCCTGTACAAGCTACACAACAACCAGTCACTCAAACAACTGCAGCAGATACTACCAAAGTAGATTTAGGTGAAGACGTTGACATGACACCAAGTTCACCTCAACCAGCCACAGAGGACGTTGATTTGGATGATGATAAAATAAAAGAATTGTTGCAAGGTTTAGATGAATGATCAAAAAGAACATGTATCAATTGACACAACTCGACATGAAAATGATTCTGGTATCACCCCTGATGATGTTAGTCTGTTAGCAGCATTTACACAAACAGTAACAAAAGAGTTAAGAACCGTTGACCATAGAAATGTCGGTAGTAACAGTAACATCAAAGCTTTACAACTGGATCAAAAAAAAATTCTACAAGGAGTTGATAAACCAGTGGGGGAGTCTCAACCGAGTGCTCCACCGGTTCAATCTGTTGAAAGTTCATCGATGGAAAAACCGGTCAAGGTAAAGCCTACTCAAGAGCATAAACACCAACCACAAGTCGCGCAAGTTACAAGTACATTGGATCAACATGAGTTAATAGACCTTCAAAAACGTGTTACAAGAATTGAAAACTCACTCAATATAATTAAAAAGTCTCGTCGTATAAAGCGAAACGCTCGATACACTGTGAGTTCAAACAGTTTCAAGGGAGTTATAAAAGATGCTGAACTGCTTGCTGAATATGTTGTTTCTGAAGTTGCAAAGGGAGTAAAAAGTATTACTATAAAGATAGATGATTGTAAAGATTAACAATAGATCAGAATTCGTTGATAAGTTTTTATCACCTATCAGCCGGATTAATGAGAATGCAGTAATTAAAGTATCTGATACAAAGATATCTTCTTTGGCTACTACTAATGACGAAACCATGATATTATATGTTGTGTACAACACACCTGATGGTTCCCAACAGATATTTGATCTAAACATACCAGATATAAATCGGTTAGTCAAAGTGTTGAGTTGTATAGAAATGGATAATATAGAGATTGAATTTGATAAAAACAAACTCAAATACAAATCTAACAATATAAACTTTAAGTATCACCTGCTTGAAGATGGTATAATATCCACACCAAACATAAGTTTTGACAAAATTAAAAAGTTAAATTTTAGTACGTCATTCAATCTTGCGTCAGGTAGTGTTTCAAACTTAATAAAAGCATCAACGTTCACTGTTGATACAGATAAAGTTTATATTTATACTAAGGATGGTTCAGTTTATTGTGAGTTGACCGATCATCAAAAACACAACATGGATAGCTTCTCAAGAGTGTTAGCTGATGCTTTCACTGGGTCAGAACTAGCAACACCAATACCTCTAAATTTCGAGATATTTCGATTGATGAGTAGCTTACGTTTTGAGAGTTGTAGTGTAAACTTAGACCCAGAAAAGAAGGTGTTGTTATTCGTCATCACCTCTGGTGATTATACGCTCAACTTTGTCACAGTCGGTCTAGTAGGTTAATTTATGAAGAACAAGATATCAACATTAAGCTATTTTATAAAGAGGTTGAAAGACAACAATTTTGTTGTGTGGAAGATGTTTGATAAATACAACATCGGTGATCCGCGCAAATGGACTGTTCTTATAAACCCTGGGTTCCATTCTGTTTACATCACATGTTACATAGACAATCAAAGCTTGAAAAATGAACCTGTTTTTTATTTTGATGATGGTGGAGCATGGGGAATAAAGCCTAATGAAAAATTACAAACCAAATCAATTGAAATAGTTATAAACAAATTGATCGAATGTGGTGTTACACAAGATTCAACATTCTATATTAATAACCAAGAAAAAAATGACTGACGGAGATGCTGAGTTTGATGGATTGAGTGATTTTGATCCGGATGAAGATTATGAACACCTGGAGAATGATATACCACCAAAAAAGAAGTCGAAGAAAGTGTCACGAGAGTATGAGTTGATACGTAGTGCACTTGAATCACATCTAGTAGAGTATAATAAAAGAAAGCATGCAAAAAAACGCAATGTTGATCAAATAACTGGTATAGTTGAAGAGTATCTTGGATCATTTGTGTTACTCGGTTACAATTATGAAGGTGAACCTGTGACCATTGTCAGTGCAACGACGCAACAACATTCAGATTCGCTCAGTACACTGCTCCAAAAATTTATGGTTGATGCCTCTGGTAACACACCAGGGGGTATGATGTAATGAGATTGTTAATCTTAGGTAAGGGGTATGTGGGTACTCATTTATATAAAAAAGTGTTACCAGTTGAGCAAATAGAAACAGTGATGTTTTACAGTAAAGATACACTTGACTATACTAACAGAGATATACTGATCAGTTTCTTAAATGAACATCATGTGGATGTTGTTGTGAATGCCAGTGGTTTCACAGGGAGACCCAACGTTGACCAGTGTGAAGAGATGCCAAATGAATGTTGGTATTATAACGTTGTAGCGCCGTGTATAATACAGGGTGCGTGTAAAGCAACAAATACAAAATTTATTCAAATATCTTCAGGGTGCATATATACAGGATATGAGAAACAGTGGTCAGAACATGACACACCGAACTTTGGTGTGTTTGATCAAAGCAGCACTTATAGTAAAACAAAACATGCCAGTGAGATGGCATTAGACAAAGCATACACAGTGATACTAAGAATCAGAATGCCATTTTCAGAATGTAGTTCCTCTCGCAATTTTATTAATAAATTATTACGGTATGAACGATTGATAAGTTATGACAATAGCATGACATGTGTCGAGGATTTTTGTCAAGTATTGTTATCAAATCTACGTACAGTGAAACCTGGTATATATAATATGGTGCATGACCAACCATTATCAGCGCGGCAGATAACAGACGTAATCAAGATGCACAGTGATAGAAAATTTGAGTTTGTGGATATAAGTGAGTTGGTTTTGAAAGCTCCAAGAAGTAATTGTGTGCTCTCAGCCAAGAAAATTCAACAACACGGGATGTCGTTACCACCAGTTCATGTCTCTCTCGACAGATGCCTTAACAAATTGATGAATGCTAGGTTGGCTGAAAAGAAAAAGTCCTGATAAGCAGCAGTCAGAAGTAGAACAAGGAGCTGCATATGGTGTGAGTGCAGGTCGGTATGTTGGTGAATTCTTTATATTAATGGAACAGGATTCAAAAACTATCACGTTCTTATCATTACCTGACATGAAGATTAGAGAAATTACAGTTGCACAATTCAAAACAGGAGTTGATAATAAAATAATTGAATTCCAAGAAGTATTACCAGATGATATTAAACAAGTATGTATAGAACAATATGACACAGCAAAGAAATCTAATAATTGATTCGAACAATTTGTTACACAGAGTACACTGGGTGTGTAGCAAATACGATAACATTTCCATACCAAAAATGTTCTTTACATGTATCAGGAGTTATATAAATGATCACATGATAACTCCAGGTGATGTGTATATGGCATGGGATGATAAGCTGGTGCGAGGCAGTACAAATCATCGTAAACAGGCGCAAGATGTTGAATATAAAGCGACACGTGATCATGAAAAAAATGCAAAAGTATATGACTTGTATAAACATCTACACAAGATGTGCAAGTACATCGGCTTCAAGAACATGCACCCGGGTGTACTAGAAGCCGATGATGTGATCGCATTTCTTTCAAAAAAATTACCAGGTCATTCTGTGATAGTGAGTGTAGATCAAGATCTCTTGCAGTTGATAGACGAATCAACAGACGTATACAACCCCATAAAAAAACACATAATATCACATTCAAACTTTCAACAACATCAACCAGTACCTATTGAGCAGTTCGTATTTTACAAAGCTGCTATGGGTGACAAGTCTGATAACATCACAGGACTGAACAAAGTGGGTCCTAAGCGCGCAGTACAGCTTGTGTCAAGGGGTATAGATAGACTGTCTCCTGATGATAGAGCCATAGTAGATAGAAACATACAGTTGATGGATTTAAATTACAGCTTGCAAGCGTATCCCGGTGAAATTAAACTGTACAAAAAACAATTAGACATAAGACAAAAAGAAAATGAAATCGATTATACACGTGTGATTGATGTATGCAAACAGATTGAGTGTAAAGACATGACTGAAGATTTTATAACAAGCCTGCATGCTACGAGCAACACACCTACCGTGACGCAAATTTTGTCGTGATTGGTATACCTGAAGATTATGTGCTCCAAAAATTTTATGAGCATGCTGGTTACCCTAAACACAAAAAAATAACAAATGTACACGAGGCCGGTTGCCCAACTTGTCAAGAAGGTCACAGTTGGGGTAAGAAGAGACGGTTATACTATATACCGAAAGAGAATGTGATATGCTGTCATAATTGTGGTTGGTATGGTTCACCTAAAAAATGGATACATCAAATCGCAAGAATGTCATATGAAGAAATTGATTACGAGTTAACTACCGGTGATTATAAGTACATTGACATGTCTCCAAAAGCAACACCAGTGTTACATAACATGGTAGTAGAGCCATTACCGAGAGATAGTATAAACATGTTCGATACTCAACAATTGAGATACTATAAAAATAACCAAATAGTAAAGAAGTGTTTGGATCTAATCGCATCTAGAAGGTTAGACACAGCGGTCAACAGACCCAAGGCTTTGTATCTCAGCTTATCCGACAAGGTACATAAAAACCGATTATGCATACCATTTTATGATGTATCTGGTAACGTGACACATTATCAAACGCGAGGGTTTGTTGAGAGAGATCTAACAGAGAAACCTAAATACTTGTCAAAAATAAACAGCGCTAAAACTTTGTTTAATATAAACAATGTACGTGTTGATGCGGACCACATGTACATTTTTGAAGGTCCTATAGATTCATTTTTTGTAAGAGACTCAGTAGCAACAGCAGGTATACAAGAATCATCAGACGCATTATTTACAACCAAGCAACAACAGATGATAGAAACTAGACCGTTCGCGAACAGCATCTGGATACTCGATAATCAATGGGTGGATCAAGCCAGCAGAAACAAAACAAAATTATTAATAAAAAACAGTGTACCGGTTTTCATTTGGCCTAAATCTATCAAAGATTTTAAAGACTTCAATGATTTGACAATCAACTACAAGCTGGATGAAATTGATTCAAATTTTATACACAGCAATACTTTCACCGGCATGACCGCTCGGTTGATGTTGAGTAAGATTAAATAGTACCAGCTTTAGTTTCTTCGCTTCTTGCAGTGAGTAAATATTGCTTCAAAGACTCACTAAGACCTGATAGGTCTTGAGCTAACCGGGAGATTTTCTTAGATTCACTACGTTTAACATCCGCTAAGATGCTGTCACAATCTGTTCTGTTTAATTGTGAATTTATTGACCCGTCCTCCAGACCGTTAAGATATGCAATGAATGATTCAACTTCGGTGATCCATGTTTGCAGTGTGGTGATTGTGTTCGCCGTTTGTTGAGCTTGAAACTGTGCAACAGGATTGTCTGGTACGTCATTAAATGCTTCAGGGTTGGTCCCATCATCTAATCCTGATTGAAATGCTGCAGCATCACCAGCTGGCTCGTCTTGGTCTTCCTCTAGTAAATTGATAAACTTGTTTTGAAACACTTTCATATTAAAAATATTTATAGCTGCCGGCCATAAATAATTAAAATGAGCACAGATAAAAAGTTGTTACTCGAGGATCTAACACAACCTGGTGGTGAGTATAATAGTCACAAACACAACCCAGCGGGTATGAGCCAGCGGCCAAAGCAGGTCAGTCTAGCAGATTTAGTTGATTATCAAAAACGTATTGACAATTTAATGACAAGGGCGCCAAATGTCATGCCTTTTCCGTTGACAAGCAATTTAGTAGAACACATCGGTGAAATATACGTACAGGCCGCAAAGGTTCAATCTGAACTAGGTCAAGCGTATCAGAGTCCATTAATCTCAGATGATGAGCATGCGACTAAAACATTAAAATCACTATATAAGAAATTACAAAAAATAAAACTAATTGTAAAATCTGTAGCCGATGAGTTAAAACAGCTTGATATTGAGTAAACGTCTATTATAATAGATACGTGAGTATTTATAGTTTAATAAGATCTGTGATGATCCTATGTGTAATTGGATCAATAGGATCGGTAATTGCATATAGTTTATCATATTCAACGATAAAGGGGTTTTTGTTAACACTGGTTGTTCAGCTAGTATTATATAATATGTTCAAGTATATAAGAGACGGTTGGATGACAGTCAAAATTAAGCAGATGGAGCTTGAAGAGATAAAAAGTTTTGAAAAACAGGGAATGGATTTAGAGTGTGCACATTGTAGGCACATCACATATGTTCCTATCAGGTTTGATCAGCAGAACGTGCTTGAGTGTCCTGATTGTAATAAAAACAACGCTATATATTTGAATGTGACGGTTGCGCGTGAGACAGTACCACTCAACACTGAAGCGATCACAACCCGGTTATTGATTGATGAAGAAGAGAGAGTCAAGCAAACAATACGAGAATCAAATGACGATGAATAATGAAGAGTTAAAAATTTCAACCGAAGGTGCTAGCACAGCAAGTTCGATAAACGCACCATCCAAACCAGAAAAGGTAAACCTAGATCAAGTGTTGAGTATATTGCAGAAGTATTTTAAAGACTGCTCTTATGATTGTGGTAAAAATTATACTGATGGAATGAACGTGGAATTAACTAGAGACAAGTTAGATTCTACAACATTGTTGACATGTATAATACGTATAGTATTTGATCAAATACGCTTACAGTCAGATCTCACAGAAAATAGAAAAATAGAACTCTCATTGATTTTGCAGTCAATAGAGAAACAGCTACAAATATTAAGGACTGACGATAAAAATGTTGCATGTGTCGATGTTTTATGTAGAATAATAGGATACTGTATGAAGAATTACAAGATATACAAATAACTAAATTATGATAGACTGCGACAAATACAAACAAAAAAAAATTAAATTAACAACGTCTGGTGATGAAAAATCTGAGATGTCATATTACGAGATGTCTAGATGGATGTCGCTGATAGAAGGAGTTGAATTTGTTGATAAAAAATGCAAACAGCTCAACATACCAGACTCGAGTAACAGTTGGATCAAGCCAAATGCCTTGCAAAAATATCTCGATGAACGTACACCTAGTATGTTGTTTGAAATAACAAACGACGACACAATTTGCTAATATGCATTACATAATCGGATCAACACAATTAATTTTCCACCGAAAACCACCTAGAGTCGGTATTACATCTTCAACAAAGATGAACACCAAACCACAGGAGTTTGAGTATAATAAGGTATACACGCTATACAATATAAAAAAGGTAGATGACGAATGGTGTTATGTATTTAGAGACTCCACCGGTAAATTAATTGATAAACACTTCGAATCAACATCTCAAGCGGATAGTTGGATTGCAGAAAAGCGAGGAGATGTACTACCAGATTATAACAAATTTTATGTCAACAATAGCAGTTGATCAAACATAATCACCATATATGTCATCATTGGCATTATACTCATCATAATCAAAAACCTCTTTTGATAGTTGATCTACCAACGGATCATCATCTACTTGTTCGCTAGCACCTTCAGGTTCTAGACCTGGTTCATGGCTATAATCGTAGCGTTTAGCTTTTATCAACCAGACATAATGACCTAGTAGCGGATTTATTTGATTAACATCCTGATCCAATCGTTCTGTAATTTCAAATTTTTTCCCTGTTCTGTCACCTGGACGTGAGATACCAAGTTCAGACAAATCAAACACATCCCCGGATTTGGGTTCAGCACCTTCACCAAAAATGGTATAGTATGTGTTGATGTGTATGAAGCCAGTTATCTCATCATCTGCAACCAAACCGAATTGTTTCATAACAACAGCATTCTCATTTAATGTTAACGCTAAAATGATTCTTTTTGAGTCAGCAAACTGAGCTGTTGGTTGCTCACCATAAATCTCATCACTCGCGGATAATGAAAAGGTGTTTACAAAATATTCGACCTCGGTACCATACAACTGTAATTGTTCCTTCCACCAGCCATCATAGTTCTGCCGTTCATTGACATTTACACTTTTGTCTAGAAATCTCAGACCTGAGTTAAATTTAAACACATCACTCATTTCCGTATAGTCCATCCTCCAGTGGGTAATTGTACGATCTTTATCCCTGTTGTGCCTAATTCTTTGCCTGTTTGAATGTCTTTTATATTGTATCGTTGTTTAATATAATTGATGTCACTAGGAGACAGCACAGCGCTGTTAGAACCTCCATCACGCTTCCGTAGAGATTCAACTTTGCTATTCAAGTCTCCACGACCTTTAGCGTACTGTGGTACTTGATTGAGTCTCTTTCTACTCAAACCTCTAGTAGCTCGCACTTGATATGGCTTCAGGTCTTCATTCAGACAGGAAAGAAATATTTTGCTGTAAAGCATATCTATATTTATAAAAAAACCCTGCGGCTTTCACCACAGGGTTTCAAATTGAGCGTTGTTGGTTACTTAGCTTAAGAGACCTTGGTTGCCGCCCTTGACGTGTCCGTCAACTTTGTTGCTAGAACCTGAAGTCATTTTGCTAACTGTGTCGGGTAAGGATTTTGGTTTGCCACCGTCCTCTTGACCGCTTGTGTCTGCGCTAGCGCCACCGGTTGTAGTTTTGCTGGCATGCCCAGGTACCTTATTGTTGTTACCTGTAAGACCGGATGGATCATGACCAGGTTGTGAACCGTCATTAGTATGCTGTGCTTCTACACCTTCTGGAAATGGATTCTCATTTTCAAAGCCTCCATCCTCACCACCGTCGAGATCTTCAATTTCATCTTCACCTTCTCCTTCGATCTGGGAAAGAATCTCTTTAAGAGCACCAACTTGGTCTTGCGTTAATGTAATGGTAACGTCACCGCCCTCGATGCCGTCATCCATACCCTCATCACCTTCATCACCGAATCCAATGTCGAGAGAGTCACCTAACTCATCATCAGCTTCCATGATTGTGGAGTACAATTTATCGAAAATATTTTTATCGCTCATAACACTATTTATATTGTCATTCACTGTTTTCACTGTTTTTTCAACTTTTTTTGACTTCGGAGCACCCTTGACAGTCTTATCTTTCTTATCTACCTCTGTTGGTGTGTTGATACCATCAACATTCTCTGGCCCGCTATTTTTCGGATGTACTTGGTCATCGACGTTCTTTTCTGTATCAAAACCTTTGAGTTTAGTACTTTCTTGAAGAACATCTTCATAAAGTGTTTCAAGATCTTTCATGTGCCTGGTTAGATTTCTAGATTGTTTCACGTAATTATTTATGTCCACAGGGAAGAAAAACAATTTTTATGAAAACAAACACGAGAGACTATTATCTTGGAAACAAAAACTTACCAACAGATTCAGCTAGATTTGAATATACATCAGGGATGGTTCGACAGCTCAAAAAAGCAAGTACAAACTTGCTATACTTTGCAGAGAATTTTTTTTACATAATAAATCTTGACACTGGAAGACAGACAATCTCATTGCACAAATGTCAAAAACGTGCACTCCGAAAGATGAGAGACAATCGATTCATAATATTATTAGCAAGCCGACAGTGCGGAAAAACAACAATGATGACCATATATGCCCTCTGGAATGCATGCTTTAATGATGATCAAAGAGTGTTGATTGTAGCCAACAAAGAAGGTACAGCTATAGAAATATTCCAAAGGATACGATTAGCATATGAAGAATTACCTAACTGGCTCAAACCTGGGGTGAAGGAATATGGAAAAACTAGCATGACATTAACTAACGGTACTCGAATCGGTATTAGCACCACAACCGGTACAGCAGCAAGAGGTCAATCGGTCAATTGTTTGATATTGGATGAGCTGGCGTTTATCGACACGCATTTAGTGGAGCCGTTCTGGAAGTCTGTATATCCTATTATTTCGAGCTCCAAAAAATCAAAAATTTTCATAGCTAGTACACCAAATGGAACGGAGAACTTATTTTATAAACTATACACCGGTGCAGATACCGGTGGTAACGGATGGACACCTGAGCGAATTGATTGGTGGGAAATTCCTGGTAGAGATGAAAAGTGGAGAGACCAGACTGTCAAGACATTAGGAAGCTCTGAAACATTTGATCAAGAGTTTGGTAACGTGTTTTTACAGACTGGTGAGAGTGTGATTGACGAAGAGTTGTTAGACATATTATCTCTAACCACAAAAACTCCAGAACATGTTCTTGAAGACGGTCATTATAAAATCTGGAATACACCAGAACCAGAACACATTTATTGTGTTGGTGTAGATATTAGTGAAGGTGTAGGTCAAGCGTCATCTGTGATTCAGGTAATCGACATAACAGATTTGACTAACATTATACAAGTTGCTACATACGCTAGTAACAAGATCAATCCGTTCAACTTCACAACAAAATTATATGAAATATTACAACAGTGGGGATCTCCACTGGCATTGATAGAGAGAAACAATTGCGGAGCTCAAGTGGTTGATACACTCAAGAACAAATATTCATATGAAGGTATAGTCACATATATGCCAGATAAAACAAAGGTTTCTAACAACAGGATTGGAGTGATGGCACACACAAATACAAAATACAGAGGTGTGGTTAATATGAGATACTGGATGAACGAACTTAAGTGCGTTGCATTGCAGGATAAAGCCACAGTACATGAATTGAAAAATTTTGTGAGATATCCAAACGGTACATGGAAAGCTCGACAAGGTGCGGATATACATGATGATCGAGTGATGGCATTGATATGGGCTCTGATGATTTTAGAGACAAGCATAACACAAAGATATCTCGAGATAATAAAGACAGATGAGAATGACAAACCATTGATCGTTAAACCGCTTGATTATGGTATACAGGCGTTTGAGCAAAAGGACGGTCCGATAACAAGTTTTTTACAAGATAACATGATGCCCGCCATGTTCAGTGATTATGACACACCAGCTGACTTGACGGATTTAGAGTCTCAAGGTTGGGAGTTATTATAAATAGTTTACATGACAACTGAAATTTCTCAATCCGTCTTGAACAAATCAAGAACCGATAAATTCTTGATGGTGCTGACACTACCAAAAGCGTTACGGGATGTTAACACGAAAAACGACCGGCAGAATACTAACGTGATACAGGACTCGCTTCAGTTTAGTATTTACGGAGTTGTTATACCTAAAGTAATGGTAACAGATGTGGAAGGGCGGTACTCCGGGCAAACATTTCATTTTACAAGTCACAAGCGACCGGCATATGAAAATGTCAGAGTAAAATTTACACTTGATAACAAATTTAATAACTACTGGGTGATTTACAAATGGATCAATCTCCTCAACAATAACCAAGAAGGTTTCTTTCATGCGGATGATATACCCATCGTGGATCAACCTTATGAGCTGTATTCAACAACAATAACTGTTTATGGGTTAGATGAGTATGATAATAAGACTATACAGTTCGATTTTGTTGGTGTTATACCTGTATCTCTAGGAGAGATTGACTACAATTATAGAGATGCTAAAGAGATAGAATCTGAATTTGAATTCTCTTTTTCTCAGTTAATAGCTAAATTATTGTAAAATGCAGGTAGAAACAAATAAATAATTTTAACTATTTATATATTATGGCGCGTACAATTCAATCACCCGGTGTAGAGATTAATGAGATTGATCTTTCCTTAAGACCCGATCTACCAGTCGGTACAAACATATTAATACCAGGCTTTAGTCCTACAGGACCTGTGGATGAAGTCCTTCAAGTAGCAAGTCTGTCCGAATTCGAGCAAGTTTACGGGCTACCGACTAATGCTGCAGAGAGGTATTTTTATCACACTGTCCGTGGAGCATTTCAAAGCCCTGGAAACATTTATGTATCTAGACTACCATATGGTGCAGATAGGGGTGACACATTTGAAGACAAACATTATTCAGCGACAATATATCCAGTCCGACCTGTAAAGCATACATACAATGAAGGTAATGTTGTATCGACTGAGTTTGTTGATGATTATAAAAACTATAATGAGATCAACGGGTATGATATTCACGCACCAGAATTCATCGAGCTCAATCAAGACCAATATCAGAAATTAATAGATGGTGAAGTTGAGTGGAACTCGACATACACGACCAGCAATGCATCACTCTCAGGTGACAGTGATGGTACGATAATGCAGCGTATTGGTAATGCTGGTATTGTTATACTCAATCATCGATCCTTTACAGTAAATGAAAAATTTGAAGGATATTATGTTGGTCTTGCCGATTCTGATGATTTCTTTCCTAACTCAAATTATGAGAGTGTTAAGAGTGTAAGAACTATCAATAAAAACTCAGCAACGCAATCAAAGTCACTTGAAAACGCATATCGTGATATACCAACATCTAGATTGTCATTTGGTTTAGATTGTGCAAATGAAACTGCAGAATCAGCTACACCTGGGTTGAATAGATACGCTGAAGGTACAGTTTCTGAAGTGGTTGAGAACTTACCATCATTTGATATATCAACAGATGAATTTACAGATATATTAGTGTTAGGTTTATTTAAATTGCGCAAATCAACTTTAGATCCGGATACAGAAAAACTAGACTATGTACTGTCTGAGTATCATATTGGTTCATTAAACTCTAACAGACAGCAGTACGATCCAAACGGAGGCACTCCGGTGTCGTTCGCATTAAAAGACCTGACAGACTCATCACCTAATGTTCAGTTGTTTATCAACAAACATATATCCGAATCAGGTGATTGGGTTGACCGGTATGGTGACTCTAGAGAAGACAAATATGGTACCCGAACTTCACCAGGTTCTGGTGTTGAAGTTGAAGATTTTGTATCTGAATCTGTATTGTCAAGAATCAAAATGACAGTCAAGCCAGAGGCAAAAGCTCTTTTTGCCCATGGGTTGTACAAGGAAGCAGCAGTCACAACCAATCAAGTAGGAGCGATACCGACTAAACTAGAACGTATATTTGAGTTGATTGACAATCATGAACTATTCCCGCTTGACCTCACACTTGAAGGTGGGTTAGGTACAATCTTCGCCGCTACTAACGGTGGTAGAGACACCGCGAATTTTGATGACGAAAAAGCGTTAAATTTGATGAGCAGTGCCGCTAATGGTGGACCTTCCTGGGATCCAATAGATGGTCCATCACATGCATGGGATTACAGTTATACTGACGGAGAAGGCAAGACTCAAAATTTACTATACAGTGCCGGTCAACATCAATTCCTAGGTGGTCCTGTCATTTGGTATCGTAATGTAGCTAATCGATTCGTTGAATTCGCAGAAAAGAAACGGAAAGATCATATGTGTATTCTAGATCCGATGAGACATATTTTTGTACAAGGCGTCAATTCAACAGTTCTGAGTGACAAAAACAAAAATTTTAGCCAACATGTATACTGGCCACTGCGGCATATTTATTCAAGTATCAACACTAGCTACGGTGCAGTTTATGGCAATTGGTCTAAAGTGTTTGACGGTCAATTAGGTAGAAATGTATGGGTGCCAATGAGCGGTTACATGGCTGCTATGTATGCCAATACGGATGCTAATTACCAGCCCTGGTTCGCACCAGCTGGTTTCACTCGAGGTGTACTCAATGGTATCGCTGATATCGCAGTTTATCCAAAACAAAAGCACCGTGATCAGTTGTACAAAATCAATGTGAACCCGGTAGCAAATTTCCCTAATGATGGGTTTGTAGTATTCGGACAAAAGACATTGCTATCAAAACCAAGTGCATTTGACCGAGTCAATGTACGTAGATTGTTCTTATACCTTGAGAAAGCCACGCGTGCCACAGTCAAATACTTTGTTTTCGAACCTAACACACTATTCACACGTACACAAGTGGGTAACGTGTTAGCACCTATCTTTGACCGGGCCAAAAATACACAAGGATTATATGATTACTTGTTAATCTGCGATGAGAGAAACAACACACCTGATGTGATTGATCAAAATGAGATGGTGATTGATATTTACATCAAGCCAGTACGAGCAGCAGAATTCATCTTAGTCAACTTCTACGCAACTAGAACAGGTCAAGACTTCAGTGAATTAGTGTCCTAACCATAAATAATTTAACCATGCCAGACGTAAATCAAACAATAACGGACTTCTATAGAGTATCACAAGAGAGGGATTTTCAACGCGACTTCCAGTTCCGGGTGCTGAACATTCAAGGAGGCGACGGTACGAGTGTCGAGTTCTCTGAAGACGACTTGGTGTACATCAGGACAGCATCACTACCTGGTAAGAGCATACAGAACAAAACAGTACCATACATGGGACTGCAGTTCAATATACCTGGTAGTGTACAATATGATGGTTCATCTGCCTGGCAAGTACAGTTCTACTGTGACCAAACCAGTGCTCTTCGACAAGCATTTGAAAATTATCTATCAGATGTGTTTGATGACTCAACAAGTACTGGTAATTATTTCATGCCTAAGGCGGATGCGGTTGTAGATTTAGTGCAGCTAAACACACAACTGGAAGCAGTTGCAAGTTATCAATTAGTCGGGGTGTACGCACAATCAATTGGTGCCATGAATTACAGTCCAGCAGACGGTACAGGTGACACAATGAAGTTTGATACTACATTAGCTTATCAATACTGGAGAAGAACCACCCCGTAAAAACAGAATTGATGCATAAGTATTTGTATGGGTAACATACTCAAGCAAATACAAAAAGGCGCTCAACGAGTCGGAGACATCACCGGCAAAATAACTGATGTTCTAGGTTTTTTCGGTGCTGATGTTGTTGGTCTGGTTGAAGGTCGTAATTTCCCGTATCGTGATCACTTCCATCAGATGCTTGATACATGGGATTTCTCAATACCCAATAGAACACTTTGGGTGGTTCATATACCAGTATTTCCTCCAGGGTTATTTCACGAGACAAACAACAAATCACTAGTCAATCTATTAGACATTAATGGGTTGGGATTTGACCATAACGGTCGGAAGTGGAAATTCGCAAAAAATAATAAAACGTTGACACGTTATGAATATCAAGACACACCTGGTGGTTGTGTATTTGCTCAAGGTGTTGCAATACCTGGCGAAAGTTTTAACGTGCAACATGTGAAACCTGAAAACAATCGCGGAATGATACCCGGTCGGGTTGCCACGGAGCGTGGAGCACCTGACAATCTGGTGATTGAGTTCCGTGAAACAAATACATCTTTTATTGACAACATTGTTAGACCTTGGTTAATCATGGGTAGTCATTACGGCTTTGTCGCTAGAGCGGACGACGATATAAAAAATGTAATGTCAACAGTCTACATATATCAGTTGGGTAAGACATTCGCGGGATCTCCGAATGTTCATCGTAAGGTGTGGGCTTATCATAACTGCGTACCAACTAGACTCAACCCAGTTCAGCTCACATATGATATAGATTCACAGAATGAAATCACCTCAACACAATGGTCGTATACACATTATACTGTGGAACAATTACCAGATTTACCTATGCAACTCGTGTTGGATCAAATCATGGGTGGAGGAGTGATGAAAATACTAGATAAAGTCACAAGAGGAAAATCCGGAGATTTGATCGGAAAGGTGACTAAACCTTTAGACTCAGTCAAAAACGCAGGTAAGGTTTTGAAAAATTTGTTTTAGGGTATAAATTTTTATGTGAACCGTTTTTGTTACGATGTGTATGTACCAAGCATACAATCCAATGTTAAGTTTTATGAATTGATCAATAGTGATTATTTGAGCATGCTCAAATTCTTGCAAAACAATGATGATGAAGGTCTTTCAGCATTTATAGAGTATTTACTTATACAATTGATCGTTGACAAGAAACATCACCATCAATTCGATCGACTGGATAAATACTGTATCTTACTCACTGTCATAATGATATCCTCCGGGAATGTACTAGAGTTTACAACGACATGCGCAGAAACTAAAAAACAATACAATATAGAGGTTGTACTTGGTGAAATCATATCTGCTATAAATGATATTAAAATTTCCGGTACGGAGGTAAACGTGGATAACAACATAAAGATAAAGTTGAGTCCACCTCGGTCATTACGAGGACCGTTTAACACACCAATAACGAGTATAACTATTGATTCGATTGAGCAAGACACTACCAATTTCACAACAGATCAATTAGACGATTTAATATCCGTACTACCTTACAACGTTTTTACAGACTTACAACAGACATATAAAACCATACATGATAGCTGCACCGGTGTTGATTATTTCAGTTACATAAACCCATATCAACCTGAAGCTCAACCTATTAAGTATACATTCAATCTGTTTGATGATAGTTTTTATCAATTTATCAAGCTTGTACTCAAAGAAGATTTATTGAATTATTACAAGGTTATGTATACATTGACGACAAAATTCAAGTTAGATATGTCATATATCCAAAGCATAACACCCAATGAGACCAAAACATATCTATCACTAATCAAACAAGACATAAAGGAGATCAAAGAAGGTCATCAACAAAATCAGCAACAACAACCACCTACACAACCAGTTGCACCTGATCCGGCTGGGTAATAATTATTATAGTGAGTGAGCAATACAATAACCTGTTAGAGCAACTTAAGCAGCACAGCGAGTCGTCTCGAGTGTCTATATGGATACCAACCATGAATAAGTCTGTTGAATTCAAGCCGCTCACCGTGAAGCAGCAGACAGATATCATTGCCGGTGTGCTGTCATCCACCAAGCAACAAAACATATATGCGTATCAAAACATTGTAGATCAAATAATATTAAGCAATTGTGATGAACAAGATAAGATATCATTGGCTGCGATTGATAGAAATAGCATTCTAGTGCAGATACGTATGTTTACCATGGGAGAGACATTGCAGATAGACGGTACATCACATGACCTGAAAGAACATGTTGACAGTTACTCTAACCAATGTCTAGATACAGATCGCTTAGACACAACAGTTGAGTATCAAGGTATAAAAGTTTATGCTTCTGCTCCGAGACTGTTAGATGAATACACACTCAACAACCAGGTGCCAGATTTCTTCAAGAACACAACAGATCATGATTCTGTTGGCAAGGTGTTTTTAATTGAGCTCGCCAAATATATAGTTAGTATTGATTTCGATGGAAATGCAATCAAGTTTGAAGAACTGGATCTGAAGCAAAAGACTCAAATATGTGAGATGTTGCCAATGACACTAAGTCAAAAAATTGTTGAATTTGTTGAGAACGTCCGTGAACTTGAACAACCTTATCTCAACATCACAACCGACCAAGGATCTGTAGAGATACCGATCGACTCTCAACTATTTGATCGCTGAATAAGTACTTTGTAGTACTTATTTCATGAACGAGCGAACATTTGAACAGATTGTGGACCGGTTACACCGGTATGTAGATGTGTTGTCTACTGAGTCAATCGATTTGGAGCAGGTTATATATCAGTTAATACAATCAACAGATATTGTATTTGCTAACGTGGTACCGATCGATTTACCATCACTAGAACAAACACAGCAACAAACAATAGGTCATCAGTTAGTTCATTTCAAAGGTGATCTTAGAGTACCAGAAATTGAAAAGGATCATTTGATACAGGCTGACGAACTAGCTGAATCTGCAGATCCATTTGACGTGAGTTCATTCTTCAGTACACCTTTTGGTTGGCTTGGTTTGAAGTTGTTACTCACCAGGATGAACAAGCACCGTGCTAGTCGTTATAACAAAAAACCCAAACCATACAATTCCTTAGATGTAGGTGGTAGATCTAAAGACAGCCGCCTGAAAAAACAACATCCTCATAAAAAACAAAAAAACAAACCTGGCACAAACATTAAGTCACGTAAACGTGATGCTACCGGTCGGAAAATAAAACAAACGGCAACCAGACCTACTCCTAATAAATTGTCTAGTAAATCGAAAGATTTAGCTGACATTATCGAGGTAGAGAGTGATCGATCCGTTGACAAGATTAATAAACAAAACAAAAACTTTCATGAACAGTTTAAAAATCGTTTAGCCAGCGATTTCCCGGATAGGTTCAAGCTGAATCAAAATAACCACTTACTGGAGGTTAAACCTGACAATACATACAAACCAGTTTCAAATAAAGATCTTGTAAAACATATGGATGAATTAGTAGTCCTGGATGTAAAGTTCCCAAAAGCATTAAAAGCTCTGAAAGCTCTAGCAACTGTGGCTGGTGTAGTGTTCACAATTTATGATCTATATAGAGTTTATAATATTGTCACAGACGATACATTATCGAGAGATGAAAAAATACAAGGCGTTGTTCCAATAATTGGTGAACTTGTAGGAGCAGGAACCGGTGCTTTGGCTGGTGGTATACTTGGTACTGCTGTCACAGGTGGTCCATGGGGCACCTTTGCTGGTGCTATTGTGGGAGGAATCACTGGTGCTTTTGCCGGTGATATAGTCGGTGAAGTACTCGCGGGATGTATTGTCGACAATATGAATGAAGCACCATCTCACCCTTCAGGTAAGGACTGGGACAAACTCACTCAACAAGAAATTGAACAGTGGATGACGAAAAGAGCTACCCAAACTCAGCGTAAGTTTATAGACTCTACAAGTACTCAGGAGTTGGAATCACAGCCACCTGTTTTCAATCAACCAGAATTGCAATTCAAACTGGATGCAATGCCTGATCGACCAGTTGAAAACACAACAGTATCATCACAACAATTGTCTGACGAGAACGTATCACAATTGATAAATCAGTACATTATTGATAAAAATCGTATAAAACAACAACGTCAACAAATGATACGAGATATTGAGCAACTAGTATGAGCGACTTTGCCACAGTCTACAACCAATTTTCCGCGCATCTGGAAAATAACCAAAATATACAATCAAGCGAGAACGACCAGTTTGAACAACAGCTAGCTACGAGACTGGCCAGCATAACGCGACATGTTATAGTTTCTTCAAAAACATTAATAAACAACATGGATATTGTAAGAGATTACCCGCGAGACGTATATATATCACAACCTGGTGAAATCACAAGCTTCACCGGCGAATTTCCAGAACAAAAACCAACAGAAATAGACATAACGTTACAGCAACAGGCGGGCGATACATCCATGCCATTCTTGCCAATGTTATTACCATTCCTCCCTGGACTGACATTACCAACAACCTCAAAAATAAGCAACCAACCAAAACCGCCAGTCAAAAAACCAGTACAGACGGTGCTTGATGACAAGACAAGCAAACAAATACCTCAAAAACAAATAGAACACCCGGACGAGCAACAAGTAAAACAACAAGAACAAGTTGTGATACAAGAAACTGTACCACTGGTGAAAACAACACCTGATGAAACACCTGCGAGGATACCTATTGAAACTCAAATCGAACCGGAAATCGAGGTAAAGCCACCTGTCATAATAACACCTAAACCACCACAAGAAACTACGTCACTTAAATTAAAGCCTGCAAAACCATCTACGGTTGAGATTAAGAAGCCAGTGACTGCCGTTCCACCGAGTTCATCTCCAAAACCAACACCAGTTAAGCCAAATATAACTCTCAAACAAATGAATCC
>Ga0181400_1000027_pt1 | contig 52386 bp, 37 predicted proteins | sample 23SPOviralmetaG_FD_130129 | JGI IMG/M metagenome (GOLD analysis project Ga0181400, IMG submission 130129) | Marine viral communities from the oligotrophic San Pedro Time Series (SPOT) site, San Pedro Channel, CA, USA - 23 SPOT_SRF_2011-06-22 | ecosystem: Environmental > Aquatic > Marine > Strait...
GCAAGGAACGGTGTTGCGTAGTGACACAACTTGGCTAGTAGCTGTAGTGGCAACATATGAGTGTAGAGATACAAAGATATGTTTTTGGAAGTAACTATCCGATACTAGGCTCCTCCGAATTGAGCGAGAGCTACTAGGAGGTTGTTGGTATTCTCAAAGTCCAACCTATCACATTATTATTAAAGGTCTACCCACTAATGCGGTAGGCCTTTTTTTGTGACTTAAACTGCATTGCAGTGTTTTCTCTATGTTTGATAAATACTTATGAAGGTAAATGCTTCTATCAGAAGCTTATGCTGTAACCCGCAGCGTAGACCTAGAACGTCATCACAAGGAGAAACAAATGGGACGTCCCTTAAACAAAAGATTGTTCGGTAAAGCAGGTGTAGGACCTACAGCCGACGGCAACGAAATCAAAGTAAACTTTCACAACAACACAGCAGTTAAAGAAGGTTATATTGTAAAGCAAAAAGCATCAAAGAAATTTGTATGTGAAGAAATTGAAACAGCAGGTGAATTCACTTGTGTACTAACAACTGGTAAACTACCAGCAGCACTAGCAGCCGGCGAAATGGCTATTTCATTCAAAATGGACGATGGTGAAACATACACAGTAAGTAAAATTGCTGGACGTAAAGCAACTTTATCTGCTCCAAGTGGAACAGGTGCAAACGCTTATGACGGCAAAAGCGTTCCATGGAACTTTGAAACATCGTTAGTAGACGGTGCAGCACAAGTTGAAGAAGCAGGTGACGACAACACATTAGTCGGAACTGATGACGACGACTTCACAGAAGACGCATAAGCATTTCCATAAATGAATATATTGGAGTAATCTATGTCTAGTTCAAGAATCGTATCATACGGTGTCGATAACTACAAAATTCGATTAAATGACGGCGGAAACTTTTTTATCGATACCGGAGACGGTATCGGTAATGTTAGAATTACTGGAGACTTAACAGTAACCGGCGAAATTACACAGACTGAAGTTAACGAAGTTGTTGTACGTGACAGAACTATCACGGTTAACGACCAAGAAAGTGCAAATGGTATCAGCGAATTAGCAGATGGTTCTCAATACGCTGGTATCATTATTGACAGAGGTAATCTTGCATTTGCAAAAATGATGTATGATGAAGATTTGTCATTCTACGATTCGCAAATTGGATTAACAGATCCAAATCAAGGTGCATTTGTATTTAAAACAAAAAGTGGAACCGATACCGGTGGTACACAAGGTCAATTACAAGGTATCTATACTAACTTTGTTGGTACATTTAACGATGCTGACTTAACACTTATAGGCGATGTAAATAGTACAGCAAAAGTAACAGTTACTAACACAGTAAATTATGAAAGAAATATCTTTCCATATGTTGGCGACTTTATCGAAACTAATAATTATTCGCCAGATAAACTTACACCAACAGCTGATCCTAATTTTGACGATGATGCTATTCCTAACGTAAGACTAATGTTAGATTATATTAGAGATTATCATCAGTATAATTTCCAAGACAAAATTGTTAGTCCAGGTGACACATCTATTAGTGTAAGCGACTTTGAAACAGACAGTAGCGCAATCAGTAATGCAAAAATTACTATTGACGGTACTGATATAGCAGAATTTTACCTCAATAAAATTAAATTTATTAATTTAGAATTTGAAGACAATGTTATTAGGCCTATAGTTGCCAATTCTAATCTTATATTAGAAGGTGAAACAGAAGGCCTAGTACAACTCAACACTCCTGCGTATTTTCCAAAATACAACGATGTTAACCCTGGAGATACAGATCCAGATGTTCCTACTGATGGTATTGTAATATATGCCAAAGAAGAAGCAGACGGTGGTACAGGTTTGTTTTTTGTAAATGAAAACAGTACACAGGACGAAATTATAAGTAGAAATAAAGCTCTACTATACAGTATTATTTTTTAAGGAAGTAAGTATGGCAATTGAAACAAACTTAATAGGCGCTACAGATACAGTGGTGTTAAATACTCCTCCTGGCAAAAAGTATGCTGTTACTACAATCTTAGTTTGCAATTATGCAAGCACAACTGCCGCAGCAAACGATAGTTCTTTTGATATGCATGTTATAAAAACAGCAGGCGGGGTTAAAGGAAATGCAAACAAGATTTTAAACAGCATCAATATGCCTGCGCAAGAAACTTTCAGCTTTAACACTGAAAGATTAATCTTAGAAGAAGGTGATAGAGTTGTATTAATTAGTCCAGACTCGGACAAATTAGCAGCAACAATTAGTTACTTGGAAGTATAAACTATGCAATATGTAAAGAAGCAGAAATTACACGAAAGGCAGATTGGAGACCGTCAGCTACAAATTATGAGCGATGGCACAATTGAGTTATCACCAAAAGGTGGTAAAGTTGTTATCACAGGAGACTTGGAAGTTACAGGATCAAGCTCAGGTGTTACAGATCCTTTAATTTATTACGTAAGTACACAAGGTAACGACGAAAATGATGGTTTAGCAGGCGGCGCTGATAGGGCAAAAGCGTCAATTAAATCAGCAGTAGAAGCAGCACCTCCAGGAGCAACTATTAAAGTTGCACCAGGCGATTATTACGAAAATAATCCAATTACTCTTAAAGAACGTATGACAGTACGTGGTGATAGTTTACGTAACACACAAATTTTTCCAAAGAACTCATCGTCAACAATTTTTTATATGGACTGTGCATGTTATTTGTTCCAGTTAACATTTAGAGGACTGCAAGATCCGGGCTGGTGTGCAGAAATTAGACCTGGCGCTCTTGTAACTGTTTCGCCATATGTACAAAACTGTACAAACATGAACGGTCCTTGGTTGAATGATGGTACAGAATTTGTGCCATTCCAAACAGTACAAATTGAAGGCGTTCCGGCAGGCGCAAGACCAATTGAAAACGATCCAGCTGTTCCACTAGCAAAACGTATTAACGTTAATGGCGGCGGTAACGGTATGTTAGTTGACGGTAATCAATACGATCAACGTTCTCTTGTATTCAGTTTTGTTGCTGACGCATTTACACAAATTGCACAAGGTGGTATTGGTTTCCACATTACCAACTTTGGTTATACACAGATTGTTAGTTGTTTCTCTGTGTTTACACGTATTGGTTTCCAGGCCACAAAAGGTGGCTATCTGTCAATCTCAAACTCGGTATCTGACTTTGGTACATTTGCTATTATTGCCGACGGCGTATTTGATAAAGTTTATACAACTGCCCGTCCTATTCAAGATTATACTTCTAAAGTAGGTAGTATTACAGTAAACAGCACAGGTGCAGGTTATCAACAAGCACCAATTGTTGAAATTGAACCACCATCATCTCCCGGAGGAACTACAGCTACAGCTACGGCAACAGTTGATTTACAACGTGGCGAAGTTACTGGTATTACAATTACAAATCAAGGTGACGGATACACGTCTCAGCCAACAATTACATTTATCGGCGGCGGATTTACAGTTAGTGCTAGTGCTACTGCAAACCTACTAACCAACAAAAGTATTATTGTAGACAGTTTACGTGATATTCCACAAACAGGTAGTATAATTAAATTTGACGGCGACCCTATTAAATATTATGTTACTGGCAATGATATTACACAGCAACCATTTATTTACGACGAAACAATTTGTAGAAGAGATGTAGCACGTATTATTGATGCAGTAATTGGCGATATTGTTATGGGTACAAACTACCAAGCAATTAGTGCTGGTAGAAGTTACTTACGTGCAACATCTCAAAAAGTACTCAATCAGCAATTAGCTCCAACTATATACGGTATCGAAGCAGCACGTGATGCTATGCTAGAGAGACTTCCTGATAATGAATCAGGTAACATTGATGTACGTTATGACATTATTGAGCGCTTTGCAGAAATCACAGCATTTATTGCAAACGAAGATAGTAGTGCTGCTCCAGACATTCTTTACAACGATCTTACAGCACAGGATCGCGGACACAGCGATGCTAAAGATGTATTGTTATTGAACAAAGACTTTATTGTTGAAGAAGTTATTGAATATGTACGAGATCAATTTACTGAATTAAGTTACAATCAAGAAAAGTGTGAACGTGATGTAAGACTAATTTGTACAGCTATTGGCGACGATATTAAATTAGGTACAGATTATAATACTATTACAGCAGGGCTATCTTACCTAAGAGCAAATAGTAGCGTAGTTATCAACAGACAGTTAGATATAACAAAAACTGCATTCCAAGAATTACAAAGAAAAATACTAGAAATTCCAGACGTTTTGTCAAGCGAACTAGCTACATTACGAGTAAACAGTTTGTTTACAGAATTTTTTGATATTCTAAATGGTAGCGATTATAACACAACAACTTGTAGACGAGACTTAGCATACATTTTTGATAGTGTACAATATGACTCATTACTTGATACAAACTATAATAGTATTACAGCAGGTTTAAGTTACGAAAGAGCACCGAGTTATTATGTTATTGGTAGTCAATTCCAACAAACTGTAGGTGCTATAGAACGTGCTCAAGAACTAGCAGTAACCGCAGCAGCAGCAAACGTAACAGCAGCAGGAAGAGTAGATGATAACTTCCAAGAAGTATTAGACATCTTAACAATTGCTGATAGTTCTCAAGATACTTCAACTATACAGAGAATTACATGGAGCGAGCCAGGTGCTCTGTACCAAAACCAAACAAACGCAAGAGAACAAATTCAAAACAACCGTGCGTTTATTGTAACTGAATTAACAACATGGATCGATGCACAGATTGCTGGTGCAACACCAGGAAGCATCTGGGATGGATTTACATATAATAGTTCTAAATGCGAAAGAGATGTAGGATTTATTCTTGATGCTGTAAGTTTTGACGTACAGTACGATGGTAACTTTGCAACACGCAGAGCAGCAGATGCTTACTTTAGTTATAGTGCAGCACAGTTGCCAACTAACCAACAAGAAGCAACAGCTGATTCTTATTTACAATTAAGCACCATTGTACAATCTATTATATTAGAAACATATCCTGGTCAAGATACAACTGCACAAGCAGGTACAGCAACTGAACAAAGTGCAGCTGATCAGGCAATTCTTATCATTGAAGGTGTTGTTAGAGCAAATAGTTTAGCAGGTTTACCTGCACTAGTTGAACCAACTACATCATGGGTTGATGCAGGAATTGATAGTGCTATTGACGATGTACTTGCAGAAGAAAGTACTATCGTTGACGAAGTAATTGCAGAAATTGGTGTAACAATTACCAATGCTGATACTATTAGCTTTCCAAACCCAACATTAGTAGTACAAGCAAAAATTAATGCCAAAGACCAATTGCAAGCAAACAAGAGATTTATACAAGAAGATGTAATTGCATACATTGCAAACGAATTTCCAACTTTAACATATAAAAGAGATAGATGCTTTAGAGATGTTGGATACATTATTGACGCATTATCATATGACATATTATATGGAGCAAATACAGGAACACTTACGAGTGCAAGAGCATATTATGCTAATTCAATTAATCAACTAGGAACACAAGATGAGATTGATGCAACATTAGATGCATACAAGCACTTGCAAGGTGTAGTTGTTGGTGTGCTTATTGAAGCAGCAGTAAGTAAACAAACAGGCAACCCATTAGAGCAAGATACTACAAATGATCCTGCTACAGTAATTGAAAGCACTGCATCATCTGATTTAATTCAAATAATTATAGATGTTATCTCAGCAGGAAATTTAGACGATTTACCAGGCGATGATACTCCAGATTTAAGCTGGGTATCACAAGAACTTATTCAAGCAGGCGCTCAGGTTAATGCATCAGGTACAGCATTTGCTGAAGATATTACAGACTACATACTTGTTAATTTTCCAGACTTTACTTACGATAGAGAAAAATGTAAGCGTGATGTTGGTATAATTATTGACTCTGTGACACGTGATACTAGACTTAATACAAATCATAATAGTATTACATCAGGTTTAGCATATCAAAGAGCTACTGCTTCTACATACAAAGCACAGCAAATGCCTGCAACATTAATGAGCATTCGTGAAGCAAAACGATTGTGTTTAACTTATGTTGAAAACAATGCAATAGCAACAACACGTATTACAAATAGATTTGATGACTTACTCGAAGCAGTCGAATACGGAACTGTACCAAGTGAAGGATATACTTATCCTGCTCCTGGTCCTGCTCCTCAAGTACGTATTGATGCTGCTAGATTGCTACAAGCAAACAAAGACTTTATGGTTGAAGACACTGTACAGTACATTAACAATTTATATTTTGTATACGATAGTGCAAAATGCCGCAGAGACAGTGAACTAATTCTTAAAGCTGTTACAGACGACTTACAAATGGGTACAAACTATAATAGTGTTGCAGTAGGTCTAAGTTATTATAATGCTAATGCAAGTGAAGTTATTAATTCGCAATTAGTAGAAACTATAGCAGCAATTACAAAATTAAAAACTGAATCATTAAGTTATATTACAGATGACGCTGCGAGTACAACAACTGCTGGTGCATTGTTTGACGAAGTAATTGATATTATTCAAAATGGTACAGCCAACGCTGATGCATTAACATTTACAAACCCATTAGCAAATGCCGCAGCAACTAATTCACGCACACTAATGCAATTAAACAGAGCATTTATTATTAATGAATTAATTACCTGGATTGGAGATAATTTTCCAAATCTATCATACGATGAAGCAAAATGTCGCAGAGATACAGGTTATTTGATTGATGCAATTAGCTATGATATTCAATATGAAACCAATCAAGCTATGCGCTCTGCTGCAACAATTTACTTTGAAGGTACAAATGTAAGCCAATTACCTTATACTCAAAGACACGAAACAGCAGCATCATATGTACAACTTGGATCTATATTAAGTGATATTATCACAGAAAACTATGCAGGTCAAACAGGCAACGCAGGTCAACTTGGTACAGCAACAGAACAAGCTCTAATTGTAGGATTAGCTGGAGAAGTTGCGCAAGCAATTACAGCAAATAGTTTAGAACTATTAGAAGCACAAATTGATTTAGATACTTCAGGTACAAGTGCAGCAGCAATTGATAGTGCTACTGATATCTTTGTAACAAATAAAGTTCAAATACTTGATGAAACTATTACATATATTAATAATGCTCTAAATGGATTTAGTTATAGTCAAGACAAGTGTGCTAGAGATACTGGATTTGTTATTGAAGCTCTAACTCATGACTTGTTATATGGCGGTAATAGAAGTATACTAGTATCAACTAGAAGTTATTTTGACGATGGTGAAAATCAAGTTGCTAACCAAGAAGGTCAAACAGCAGCAGCATTTACACATTTACAATCTATTGCAGGCAACATAATCGAAGGTGCTGCAATTGTTCCACAGACTGGTAATACACTTACACAAGAAATATCAGGAAGTTTTGGAACAGGTGATGAATCAAATACTTCAAATAATTTGCTACAAATTATTATTAATGCAATTGACTCAGGTAGCTTAGAAGGAACGCCTGGTAACGAAGATCCTGATATTTCTTGGATTGATGCAGTATTAGAATTATCGTGTGCAGCAGTAGATAACGCAGCAGAAGCAACTAAAACTGCAATTATAACATTTATTAACACAAATATTATTTCTTTCTCATACAACGAAGACAAGTGTGCTAGAGATACAAAATATATCTTTGATGCAGCAGTTTACGATATGATGTACGGAGGTAACAAACAAACACGCCGTGCAGGCGAAGCATATTATAGCAACAGTGTTATTGTTGGACAAGAAGCGATTACTGAATTTACATACAAGCATCTTGCATCTATAATGGGTAAAATTGCTCAAAACCAAACATTTACAAAAACTCCAACCAACACGTTAGATCAAGTTATTGGAGATAATGCAGGTACAACAACTGCTGGATTAAGTTTATCTACCAACTTACTAAAAATTGCAGAATTAATTAATTTTGGTAGCACAACTTATCTACCAGTTGAAATTGATCATAGTTATGATACTACAGGTGACCAAGATTTAAATCTTAAGAGAATTGAAGTTCTTGCAGATGCACAAGCAATTGAAGACGAAGCAATTAGAGCATTAAATTTAGAATTTGGTGGTATTGCTGAATTAGATTTGTTCCCTCAGATTACAAGCGTCCAAGCAGGCACACTTGGTAATATGCAAAACGTTTCAACTGTAAGTACATCAGGACATGCATTTGAATATGTAGGCGCAGGTGTTACATATAACGCACTTCCATTCTTTGGCGGTAGTGCTATTAGTGAAAATGAACGTGTAGAAACAAACGACGGTAAAATCTTTGCAGGTGGTACAGTTGACCAAATTGGTAACTTTGCTGTAGGTAACTTCTTTAATGTTAACGCACTTACAGGTAGTATTACACTTAATGCTGAAGAGATCAGTCTAAACGGTATTGCAAGTATTGGTCCGTTTAAACGCTTTGGTATTCCAGTTGGTGTTGAACTTAAAGAAGTTAGCAATAGTTTTGACTTAACATCTTCAACTGGTTCTGCAGATGTAAACACAGTACCGTCACAAGTTGCTGTTAAAAATTATGTTGAAAACAGATATCTAAATAAACTAACAGGTGGCACAGTACAAGGTGACGTTATATTTGATACTGATATTGCAATCAACGGTGGCGATATAACAACTACAAGTACAACATTTAATCTATTAAATGATAATGCTAATAATCTTAACTTTGCAGGCGGAACAACTAATCTTGTTATTGGTGCTGAAAATATTGGTACTACAAGTATTAGACACAACTTTAATGTTGCACTAGATGTAAACATTGACGGCGATGCTATTACTACAACAGAGCTAGGCGACTTTGACTTGCTAAATGAAAATGCAAGTACAATCAATGCATTTGGTGATGCAACTACAATGATACTAGGTGCAGTGTCAACAGACAGTTTGTTCCAAGTTAACAGTGAAATAGTAATATTCAATAGCGTAGGCACATTACAATTGCCAGTTGGTACAACAGCACAACGTGGTGCAGATAGTACAGCAGCAGTTGGTCAAGTTCGTTTCAACACTGACGATGAGACATTTGAAGGATACGATGGTGCTAACTGGGGTACACTAGGCGGCGTTAAAGATGTTGACCAAGATACATTTATTCGTCCAGAAACACTTCCAGGCGCTGACGAAGATACACTTCAGTTCTTTGTTGAAGATGTAGAACGCATGAGTTTGAATAAATCGTTGCTTACAATTAATAGCACAGTTCAAACACAGTTTGATAGAACAGAAGAAAGTATTGATTGGCAGACTGGTGCAGTAACATTACTAGGCGGTATGGGTATTGCAGGCAACTTGCATGTACAAGGATACATCAGCGGTGATAGTAACAATGTTCTACAACTAACAAGATATGCTACAGATAAAGTTGTTATTCCTGCTAATATAATCGAATCAACTGACGGATTTAAGATTATTACTGATGCAGGAGATAGTACTGTAAATGATCTAGTAACACCAATTACAATAGCACATCACAATCAATCAGGAGTAGCACAAGCAGGACAAGGTGTTGGATTTGCATACGAACTAGAAACAACAAACAATAACTTTATACCAGTAGCTAGAGTAGATGTTGTAAGTACTGACGTAACATTTGGTCAAGAAGATGTTGATATGATTTTCCAAACAAGGATCGAAGGTAGCCTTGTTGAGAAACTACGTATTAGCGAAAACTTGTCAACATTCACAACAAGTTTACAAATTGACAAAGATTTGTTTGTTACAGGAATACTTGATGCCGCTGGTTTCAGAGGTAGTTTCTTTGCAGATGATAGTACAGAAATACTTGATGGTATTAACAACAAGATTACAGTTGTTGACGGTGATATCGGAACACTTATACTTACAACTGATCTTGAAGTACAATACGGTGGTACTGGTGTAAGTACATTTACTGAAGATGGTATACTTTATGGAGATAACGCAGATCCAGTAAAAGTTACTGATGCAGCAGGTACAAGCGATGCAAGTGATAGTTTCCAAATATTAACTGTAACTAGCGATAGCGATGCAACACCTATATGGACCGATACTATCGACGGTGGTGCATTCTAAGCACCACCATTTACTATCCTTGATAAATAACTATACAACGATTTCTATCGTGAAGACAGGGCGTCTATATAGACCTGACCCGTACCTAAATAGGAGGCAGCCTTAATGGCAACGAATATCAGACACAAACGAAGTGCGGTCGCTGGTAAACAGCCCATCGTATCTCAATTACAATCCGGTGAATTAGCAATCAACACAGCAGACGGTAAAGTATTTCTGCTACGTGATGATAACACTGTACAAGACATTACACAACGTATATTTGACAACGACACTCAAATCCTTATAGATGATAAGGGCGATAGTAGTCAAGCGCAGATTAAAGTTGATGTTAACGGTTTTGAAAAAGTAGTTATCACCGAAGACGAATTTAATATGAAGATGCCTTTGGACATGGAAAATGCCGAAGCTATCACATTCAAAGAATTATCTGCATCGGGTGCTGACGGTGTAAAAATTAAAGCTCCAGACACATTACCAGGCTCGTATAACCTTACATTGCCTCTAACACCTGGTACTGTAGGACAACTTTTGAAAACAGATGCCTCTGGTCAACTTGCCTTCACTGATCCAGACGTATTTGGTGGTAACGTTATTTACGTTTCGCAATCTCAAGGTAATGATGATAACGACGGACAAAGTGCTCCAGTTAAAACTGTTAAGAGAGCTTGTCAACTTGCCTCCGGGTTAGTATACAATACTGACGGTACACGTAACAATAGACGAGTAAACATCAAAGTTGCTGTTGGTGACTATACAGAACAAAACCCTATTATTGTTCCAGACAACACAGTTATTAAAGGTGACGGTTTACGTGGTTGTATTATTCGTCCTGCTAATGCTAACTTGGACATGCTACGTGTTCGTAACGCTTGTTACTTTGGTGAATTTACATTCCGAGACGGTGTTGACGACAACTTTATTCCTCTTATCACTTGGGACTATGCAACAGTGTTTGATGACCCGAGTGACCCAAACTGTTCTCGTGAAGGATACGTCAACCTTCCAAATACTCAGCCAACCATTGATACATCACCATATATTCAGAACGCTTCAATTATTTCGTTCTTAGGTGGTAACGGTGCTAAAATTGACGGTGCAAAGATTCAATCTCCAAACGTTCCGCAATTTGCTATTGAAGCTGAGAATCCAACTATTGGTGCAGTACCTGAACAAGGTAAATCAATGGTTAGTAACGCATACACTATGCTTTCGTTTGGTGGTACAGGTTGGCGACTACTTAACGATGCTTACGCACAGATCGTTTCGTGCTTCCAAATCTTCATGCTCAACGGTGTTTATACTCAATCAGGTGGTTATTGTTCTATTACTAACTCCGCAACAAACTTTGGTTTATATGCGTTGAGATCAAGTGGTTATTCAAAAAAAGCATTCGTGTTTGATAGATCGTTTGTAACCGGAACTGGTCAAAGTGAAGGAAGACAAACAGTTAGTATTGTAGGTATTAATCGTGAAGCACCTGTTCAAGAATTCATTCTAAGGTTTAGAGAACCGGGTTATAAGTTTGCACACGACTTGTTGTTAAACCAAGTTGATTCAATTGCTACAGACACTGTTAGTTGGATTGATGCACAAATTGCAGGAGCATCACCTAGTATTTGGGCAGGTTTCACATACAACGAAGATAAATGCAAACGTGACACTGCATTACTATTAGATGCTATTAGATGGGACTTTTTGTTCCAATCTAACTACAGAACTGTTAGTGCTGCATTAACATACTTCAATGGAAGATTTCCAACATTTCCATCGCAGAAAGATCAACACATTGATGCATTTGGTCAAGCAAAAGTATTCTTGCAAGCAATTATCGATACTGCCCAAGTTGAAACAGATGCTAATTTACTATGGGACGAAATTATAGGAATACTTACAAACGGTGATGCAAATACTGTTCCAGGTGATGGTGTTGCTTCTTCTTATACATTCCCAACTCCAACCGGAGGAAGCGGCAATGCAAGCGATAGTGGATATGCAAATGCTGTACAACAGCTGATTAACAACAAAGCATTTATCAAAGACGAAGTTACAGCATGGATTGCAGATCAAGTTGCTGGCGAAATAGCACCGTTTACATCGGTATTTACATACAACCAGGCATCATGTGAAAATGATATCGGGTTAATCATTGATGCACTAGTTTATGATATCACATATGGTGGTAATATGCAGAGTGCCAATGCTGCACTACAATATTTTGTAGGAGCAGTATCACAATTAGGTGCTGGCGAAACAGCAGGAACTATTGCTGCATACGGACGTATGAAAGAAATTATTGGACAAATTATCCAAGAAACTACAGTAACTACATCAACTGGAACAACTGAAACACAAGACACAAGTGCAGCAGCAGGTAGCGAAGCAGCAGCTGACGCAGCAGAAGAAAATGTACAACTTATTGTTGATTACATTAATGATCCTAGCGAAGCGCCAGTTGTAGTTGAGCCAGATACAACATGGGTTACAGGTGCTAGAGCAGAAGAATTCTATAATATTGATGCTAGTGTACGTATTAACCAAGCACAGCGTGTAACACGTTATATCAATTCACAAATTGAAGCAAACATATGGTACAACTTTGATTACAATAGTAGTAAGTGTTTACGTGATACAAAACTTATTGTCGAAGCTGTAGCTAAAGATACGTGGGACACAGGTAACAGATACACAAGAAACGCAGGTTTAAGTTACTTTAGACAAAACTTAGCTGACTCAACAGAAATTAGTATCGGCGGTCAAGAACTACAAACAAAAGCAGCAATTGAGCAAGCAGCAGTATTTGCACAAACAGTAATTACAGGACAACCTTCGATTACGTCTGATATTGAAAACTTTGTAAATAGTAGGTTCAACATTACTGCTAATGCTATTACTGATCCATTAGACCTTCCAGATCCTATCGAAGTGTCAAGTGAAGGTGATGTTACCAACGACTTTAAAACAAATGCAACCGAAACAACCTTTGATGCATCTACAGTAGTAAACACATCACTAGGCGTATTTACAATTGTTGATCACGGATTTTCAAACGGTACTAAAGTTATCTATGATAACAACGGCAACGATGACATTGGTGGTCTTGAAAACGAAACAACTTATTATATTAAGATTATCAACGACGACGAATTTACTCTTGCATTTGATGACTCACTTGAATTTGATGTAAAGCTGTTTACTAATGTAACTAACACTGGTACGCATAAATTCTTATCAGGTGTGATTGAATTCTTTGTTGAAGAAATTCTAAGTTCGCATACTACATATCAAACAATTGAACTTGAATCAGGTGCTGAGAATTATGAATTTATTCCTGGTAGATCGATTGTTGGTACAACAGGAGCCAATAACAACAGTGCTATCGTTTCAAGTTGGGAACCTAGCTTACGTAAACTTATATTAAGTATCGAAGAAGTTGCAGTCGGATCAAGTACTTTACGTATTCAATTTGACGCTACAAGTATAATTACAGAAGATCATGCTGATGTTCCAAACACAAATATCACTATTATTGAAGTTGCTACCAAACTAGGACTAGCTTCTTCGACATTTAGTATCACAGCTACAGACGGTAGTTCAAGTCTAAGTGATCTTATAAACTTACCAGAAAAGCAATGCTGGTTCCACAGACCAAGTATTGTTAACTCATCTTCACACACTTGGGAATATGCAGGTTCGGGTACAGACTATAATGCTTTACCACAAAACGGTGGTAACACTAGAACAGAGTACGAACAGTTTGAAGAACTACCGGGTCGTGTGTACTCATCAGGTACAAACGAACTTGGTGACTTTAAAGTTGGTGACTTTATTACAGCGTTCAACAGAACAGGTAACATTACCTTTAGAAACAAAGTGCAGGTGGACGAGCTTGATGCTTTGAGACTAAGTCTATCGAATGTTGCTATTGAAGAAATTTCAACCAGTGTGAACTTAGGAGATGACGAACTTGGTGGACCTAAGAACGAAAGACTTTCAACACAGTTGGCAGTACGTTCATTCATCTCAAACAGGCTAGGCGGCTTTGTTGACAAATCAGTTTCAACTGCTGCTGTTCCTGGTGCTATTGTTCAGCTTAACGTAAACGGACAGTTGAATCCAGACTTGATTCCTGCTACAAGACAGTTTACAAACACAAACACTAACGGTTACCAATCAAGACTGTTACAGGTAGATGATATTCCTCCGACTGACTTGAAAGCTGGCGACATTGCTACTGAAAACTATGAACAAGTCGAGCTTGTACTAAGTTCAAATATTACTGCCCTTGACGGCGCTACAATTACTCAACCGGGTGTAGAAGGCGCAATTGGTTATGCTAAAGGTAACTTCAACAATAGTTCTAATATTCTTGTTGCAACAGTTTCTGGAGCATGGGACGAAAACGAAGATAGTACAGGCGATCCTTGGGAAGTTAGTGCAGGTAATCTGTTTGTTAACGGAGTTGATAGTGGTATAACTATTGATTCAAAAGGATTTAGTACTGCAATCGTTGATAACTTCTTCTTACGTAGTTCAAACACTAGTCAGTTTTTGACATTAGCTACAGGATCAAGTTATCTATTTACTTCAGCAGTAATTACAAATATTGGACGTTCAAATGATGTAATAACTGTAACAACGTCTACTGATCATAATTTACAACCTGATAATAATGTTGCAGTTAGAATTCCAGATAACTCATCGTTTGATACAAACGGATTGGTTATAAGCACACCAACATCTACAACATTTACAATAGCTAGTGTAGGAGACGACGAAACTGTTGTTGCATTAACTGGTACAGCAGAAACTGTTGTAACAAGTGCTGACGGTGGAGCTCAAGGTAAAGTTACAGAAGTTAGATTTGGAGTTGCAGCAGGACTCGATAATGCAAACTTAGTAGGTGGTACAGGTTATACTCCTACACTTTCGAGTAACACATATATACAAGTTCCTTTATCAAGCAATACTGGTACAGGTACAGGCGCAAAAGCAAACATTACAGTAACAGCAGGACAAATTACTGACGTTGATATTACTAGAGGCGGTACAGGGTACGCAGTAGGAGATCTACTAAGTGTACTTGCAAGCGATGTAGGCGGTACAGGTAGTGGATTTGAAATTGAAGTAAATGCAATCGAAGAAAGAGCATATGTTGATATTATTGGCGGAGAATTATTTGTTGCTAGTGCATCAAGTGTTGACTTTGTTGAAGATAACAATGCTGTTTCAAATTCGATTGATATTGGATTAGATAACCAGATCAGTCATAACTTCTTAGCAGGTAGTAATGCAGCTGGCGGTGCAGTTGACTATACAGGTTATAGAGTTAATATTCCAAGCCATGGATTTCTAAATGGTGATCCGTTGTTATATAGTACACTTGGCGGTGTTGCTATTGGTGGACTACTAAACGGACAAGTTGTATATGCTAAAGTGATTGATGCAGATACTATTGAATTGTACGAAGGGTTTGCGTTGTTGAACCAAGTAGAATTTACAAGTACACCAGCAAATACAAACCATAATGTTACAAGATTTACTGTTAACTTAACAGACAACAGTATTGTAGTTCCAAGTCACGGATATACTACAGGTGACGCGGTACGTCTTGAGACACTTGTTGATGGATCCACAGAAAATGCTCTGCCAAGTATTGTAGGCGACGATGATCCAATTTCTTCCGGTAGCAGATTCTTTATTGGTAGTGTTACACTAAACTCATTTACATTACACACACTACGTTCGGATGCTTTAAGTAGTATTAACGATCTAGTAACAAATCCGGTTGATCTCGATAATGCCGGTGTAGGTGCAGTAAGAGTTATTCAAAACAATGTACAAGTTACTTCTGTTATTAACACATCGAGTAGATTGCTTAAAAACTGGAACACACTTGCAGCTACAAACATCGATGCAGAAAATATTATTTCAGGTACTATTTCACCAAGTAGACTTGGTGCAAGTGGTGTACCAAACTCAGACACATTCTTAAGAGGTGATAGTGCATATGCAGTTGTTGTACAACGACTAAGAAAATCGCCAACTACTGATAATCCAATTACATTAACTGGTAGTAGTTTAGGTGGAGACTTTTATGGTAATCCGGTAAGTATTGGTATTTCCAATGTTGACGAAGACCAGGGTAATCCTTTCTCGACACTAGGTACAAGTAGATTCTTGCAAACACAGTTTAGTGTTGCTAACGATGCAAGTGGTGAAGTTTTCATTAGAGATGGTATTGTTGATGCTGGTACACTTGACAGTTTAGATAGTGCATACTTCCTTAACCCTGCTAACCTTACAAGTTTAGTACCAGTTTCACGAGGCGGTACTGCTATTGGTACCTATGCAGTAGGTGACATACTTTATGCACAATCAACTGGTAGTTTAAATACACTTAACATTGGACGTAGTAATACTTTCCTAAAATCAACAGGCGAAGTACCAGAATGGGGTACAGCACTTGATCTTGCAGAAGGACTAGATGTTGGTTCTGCTAAACTTACATCAACAAGTACAGCATTAGGACAAGTTTATAATTCATCTGTTACTTCATTAGAACTTGGTAGTGATGCAGATAATGTTAAAATTGGTAAGAGCAGCGACAAAAGAGATATTAGTGAATTTGTAAATGACTACGAAGCAACTGCATCACAAGATGTTGTTGTAAACTTAGTAAGCATTGTAATTGATACTACCGAAGTTAGTGATAACGGAACAAACGTATTAGTATTTGATGAAATAGAAGTTGCTGATATTTTGTTTGGTATGACAGTTAGTGGCAGCGGTAGTATTCCAGCAAACACAACAGTTAGTGGTGTAACAGGTGCTGAAGTATTCTTAAGCAACGACTTAACTGGTAACGTATTATCAACAAGTGAAATTACATTTAAATATTCACCGCTTACATTAGGTATTAGACCAGGCGATGAAATTAATGTTGATCAAAGTACAATTACAAACTTAGATGGAACATGGCCAGTTAGTGGTGCAACAGAAAATGCAACTTCATTTACTATTAGAACTGATGCAAATGTTACAGCAGCTAACGTAGTACAAGCAGGTACAATCAACAAAGAAAACAGTATGCTAATTAGAAATACTGATGTTGTATTTGGTAGTGCTATAACAAGTGCAGATCCACAAGACGTTCGACTAAGAGGCGAAAGCGGTATTGGAGTTGACGTTGGCGGAGGCGAAGTTACTATCCAAGGTGGTACTGGTACAGGTAATGCTACCGGTGGCGACATAGTAATTAAAACTGGCGAAGTACTAACTACAGGTGATATCCAGCATACACAAACAGAAAGATTACGTATCGATACAGTTGGTAAAATGACTGTAACAGGATATTCAGACTTTACTGATACAACAGGGATTAAGATACCTGTTGGTACAACTGCACAACGTCCAGGCGAGACAGGCATATCAACACCCGAAGCACAAGGACAGATTCGTTACAACACAAGCGATAGTACGTTTGAAGGTTATGACGGAAACAACTGGGGATCGTTAGGCGGTGTTAAAGATGTTGACCAAGATACATTTATTCGTCCAGAAACAACAGCTGGCGCAGATAATGACGAACTAGAATTCTTTACAGCAAGTACAGAACGTATGCAAATTGGTGCTACTGGTGATTTAACATTTGGTGATGGACTTAATAAGTTTACAATTGCGTTTGCTAGTGGTAACACTGCAATAGCAGGTGATTTAGAAATTACAGGCGATTTAACTGTAAACGGTACAACTACTACTATTGATACAGCAACGCTGGCAGTAGAAGATAAGAATATCGAACTAGGTAATGTATCAACTCCGACAAATACAACAGCTGACGGCGGCGGTATTACACTTAAAGGTGCAACTAACAAAACTCTTAATTGGGTTAATTCAACAAGTGCATGGACAAGTAGTGAAAACTTTAACTTAGCAAGCGCCAAAGAGTATAGAATTAATGGATTTAGTGTACTAACAAGTACAACACTTGGTAGTGCTGTTATTAACAGTAGCTTGCAAAACACTGGCGCACTTGATGGCGGTAGTATTACTAGTGGCTTCGGCAATATTAACATTGGTACTTCAAATCTAACAGCAACAGGTAGTGTAAGTCTTGGAGCAACTAGCTTCAATGACAACAATATTACCAATGTTGGTAGCTTGGCACTAGACACTATTACAGGCGACAACGGTAGTAGCATGAACTTTGCAAGTACAACTACTGTTAACATTGATAAAACAACACAAGCAACAAGTTCAACAAGCGGTGCTTTAATTGTAGATGGCGGTGTAGGCATTGCTAAAAACTTACACGTAGGCGGTACACTAACTGGTAATGGTAGTGGCTTAACAACACTAAATGCAAGTAACTTATCAAGTGGTACAGTTAACGATTCAAGACTACCAACTAGCCAGGCAGGCAAAACATTTACAAGTGATCTTACTATACATGGCTTCAATGCAGGACGTGGCGGAGCAAGCGGTGCTACAAACCTAATGTTTGGACACGGTGAAAACTTAACTGGTACTGCTGGACACAATACCGGTATTGGTGGAACATCGATGACAGGTGCGTTGTCAGGAGACAACAATACTGCATTAGGTTTTGCTTCACTAAGTGCTGCTACAGATGTAAACAACAACACAGCAATTGGTGCAGATAGTCAAGAACAAAGAACTAGCAACGGCGATGGTAATACTAGTGTTGGTGCAAGTACAATGGCAAACAGCACTAGCGGTGATGATAATACAGCAGTAGGTTTCCAAGCATTAGAGATTGTTACTGGTAGTAACAATACAGTTGTTGGCGCAAAAAGCGGTAGTGCTTTAGCTGGCGGTAGCAACAATATTATTATTGGACACGATATTGAACTTGCTTCAACATCTACAAGTAATGCTATGCAAATTGGTAATGCTACAAATAATAGTCTAAGTATACCAGGTGTAAACACAACAGTAAGCACAACAAACTTTACGTTTAGTGGTACAAACGGCTTTGGCGGTGTTGGTACTAACCTAACAGCTCTAAACGCAACGCAGCTTACATCTGGAACAGTTCCTGATGCACGTATTGCAGAAACAAGTGTTACTCAACACGAAACTGCAATTGATGCAGTTGGTACACTTGATGGCGGTGCTATTAGTTCAAATTTTGGTAACATCAACATTGGTACAAGTACATTTACTGGTAATGGTAGTGGCTTAACAACACTAAATGCAAGCAACTTGAGTAGTGGTACAGTGGCAGGCGCAAGACTTGGTGGCAACCAATCAATGAGCGGTATCAAAACATTTACTGCTACGACACAAGCAACAACTACAAGCAACGGTGCTGTTAGACTAAGCGGCGGTTTAAGTGTTGCAAAAAATATCAACTTTGGCGGCACTGCAACTGGTAACGGTAGCGGACTAACAAGTCTAAATGCAAGTAACTTAGGAAGTGGTACAGTAGCAAGTGCAAGACTATCTGGAACGTACAGTGGCATTACAGGTACAGGCGCATTGGACGCAGGTCAAATTACTGCTAACTTTGGTAACATCAACATTGGTACAAACACATTTACTGGTAACGGTAGTGGACTTACAAGTGTAGATGCTACAACACTAGATGGTATTGACAGCACAGGCTTTATTCGAACAACCGGCGGTACAATGACTGGTGTACTAACACTCAATAACACAGGTACAGCATCTAATAATGCAATCAAGTTTGGACCAGGTCCGGCAGGTAGTGACGATGCTCACATTGAATGGATGGGAGCTAGTAACGCAGGTAAGTTGAGAATATCAACATCAGACGATACTGGTACTGAAGGTATTGAATTTGGTGATTATGATAATACTTCTAGAGGCGGCACATTTACACAATGGTTGTACATGACACGTTCTACTATTACATACAAAGGCAACAAAGTATGGCATGCTGGTAACGATGGACCAAGCTCAGGACTAAATGCAGACACAGTTGATGGTATACAAGGCGCAAGTTTGTTGCGCAGCGATGCCAACGATACGTTTACTGGAACACTTAGTGGTTCGGGAAGTATCAACATTACAGGTGATATTACTGCTGCAAACTTTACAGGTAACGGTAGTGCGCTAACAGGTATTAGTGCTGATGATGCTAACACACTAGACGGCATTGACAGTTCAGGCTTCTTACGTAGCACTACTACAGCAAGTCAAAACCATTATATTAGAAACGCTTCGCCAACTATCTATATGCGTGATACTAATCACAATGTAAGTATGCTACACCAAAACAGTAACATCTTCTATATCTTACGTGGTAGTAATGATAGTACAAGTTGGGCACAAGTTAGCGGAACTAGTCGTTGGCCATTAGAAGTTAACGTATCTAATAATAATATAACCACAGGCGGTAGTATTAATGCACGTACAGAGATTACTGCTTATGGCTCGGATGAAAGACTCAAAGAAAATATCCGTCCAATTGAAAATGCATTAGATAAAGTTAAATCACTTGACGGTGTATACTATGACTGGAAAGATATGGTAGACAGTGTCGGATTTAATCCAATTCGTAGAAAAGACGAAGCAGGTGTTATTGCACAACAAGTACAAAAAGTACTACCGCAAGCTGTTGCACTAGCACCGTTTGATGCAGATTGGGATAGAGACGAAGATGGTGCAGCAACTGAATCTCTAGAAATGCAAAGTATTAGTGGAGAAAACTATCTAACTGTTAAGTACGAAAAACTTGCACCATTGTTTATTGAAGCAATCAAAGAGCAAGATGCAAAATTAGAAGCACAAGCAGCTGAAATTGCAGAACTTAAAGAAATGGTAAAAAGGCTACTAGATAAATAATTACATGATAATAGTCGTTTTGGCGGCTATTATCGTTGACACATAGTAAATAATATGCTAGAATATATAAAATAGGAATACAAATGGCAATCCCAGACACCGGCAGTGCGGTTACAATGACAAACATACGAGACTATTTTGTCGGTCAAGGACAATCGTCTAGCTATATCTTAGGTACGTTAGGTACGTATTTAGGTATCGCATCGGGTACTACTATTCTTATGAGTGACACCTTTGGTGGACAAGGAAAATAACAGGAGCATATTATGAAAAGCCTTTACGAAGTCATGAATATTGACTTAGCACAAGAGTATACTAAAGAACGTAAAAAAGAAGCAGCAACATCACTTAACCTCGATGGCGGTCTTCACGAGGAAGTGTTTGCAGAAATTGACAATATGGACATTCCAGATAACGATGAACGTCATCATTGGATTCAACGTATTGGTAATACTATGGCAGCAGATTTGTTAACAATTGGTAAAGTACAACCTGAAAACATGTTAGCAGCTAGTTCTCTAAGTAAAGAAGATTTTCAAGAAGCAGTTAAAATTGCAGTTAAAGGTGCAAACGACCTTAACCAATTTACAGTAGCAGCAGAACAAGCAATCAAAGCAGATGTAATTACCGACAAAATTGTATGACAAAAATAGCAATCTGTGTCCCTGCAAGAGATACAGTGCATACAGGATTTGCATTAAGTCTCAGCAAACTTACAAGCTATTTAACAAGTCTTGAAGTTGAACACGTAGTATTATTCAATCTTGGAAGTGTTATAGCACAACAACGCAATACATTAGTGCAAGAAGCACTTGATGCAAAAGCTACACACATTTTGTGGTTAGATAGCGACATGCATGTTCCGTCAGGTACTGCAATTAAATTGCTTGAGCATAAAAAGCATATTGTTGCTGCTGCATATAGTACACGAGTTCCTCCTTATAAGTCAGTTGGATTTAATAATGCAGATGATATTGAAGATAGGGTTAGTGCAACACACGGCTTACATAAAGTTTATGCTGTAGGAATGGGTTGTATGCTAGTAGATACAAAAGTTTATAGTTATATTGGTAAACCTTGGCACAGCTATCACTACAACAAAGATACAGACAACTTGTCTGGAGAGGATATATACTTTTGTGATGCAGCAGGCAGCGCAGGATTTGATGTATATATCGATGCAGAACTAAGTAACGAAGTTGCGCACTACGGAACAAAATCATTTAGGTTAAAAGATATACAATGAGTACAGTTTTTGATAAGTTTGAAAGATTTGGAAAGGATACTTACAATGCGCAAGATGTCCTTAAAAATCATTTCTTAACAATTTATCCTATACATTATACCAACAATACAATAGACGAAAGTGTTGCTGAGCAATATGCAACACAAGCAGACTATGTATGGATAGTTGACGACAGCATATCGGTAATAGATAGTTTTCCTTGGCATTATCGTCCAAATTCTAACGAAGAACCTAAACGGCATGCATTTCCATATGTATTCAAAGGTAGTAAACGTATTCGAAGTTGGAGTGTTGTTAAGTTAGTACCAACTAAAGTTATTCCAACTGAGACTGTACAACACAAGCACATTGCTGCATACTACGATGTATATTGTGGCAAAGATAAGTTTGATATATTTCACGGTGTTGACTTTGAAACAGCGCAAAAACAATCAACTACAGATATGTTTTGGTTAGTTCCTGACGATGTAGTTGTTAGCGAATTCTTTAAATTTACATTCCGTCCAGACGATTGGAGTCATAAATTTGTCCATGTGTTTGGCAACGGATCAACAGATTCATATGACGGTATTGCTTTATTTCCTAAACACTATGCTCCGGTACATAAAGAAATAGAACACCGTTTTTATGCAAATAAAAAAGAAGTTAGTATACGTGCAAGCGATCCAAAAGTATATCCTACATTTACATTTGAAACATATGAAGAATATACAAAGGCTTTAGAAACTACATCAGCTGATTTATTTTGGCACGTGCCTAACGATGTTGAAATAGAAAAAGAATTAACATTATACTTTAATCATCATAATCAATACGATAGACGTATTAATCATGTGTTTCTAAATGGTAAAGAATATGACGGTGTTGTGTTGTTCAGTAAGCATAGTCCTGTTACTGAAAAGGAATTCAAACACAGATTCTACGCTAACAAAAAAGAACATTCTGAAAGGTACAGCCGGCCAAAAAAGTTTGACAAGTTTATAGTCAACAACTACGCTGATTATAAACTTGCAAAGCAGCGTAGCAAAACTGAGATGTTTTGGGCAGTTCCAGACGATGTAGAAGTAGCAGATGATTTTGATTTTGATATCTACTTTACCCACCATAATACATATGATAGAAATTTAACTCATGTTTTTGCCAATGGCAGATCCTGCGATGGCATTGTGTTACATAGTACAAATATCGATGTAACTAAAAAAGAAGTTGATTACAGATTCTATGCTGATAAGAAAGAATGGAACATTGTAGCTAGTCATCCTAAGATTTTTCCTGTTTATGACATTGACACCTACGAACAATACGAACATGCATTAGAACATTCATCTAGTGAATTGTTTTGGATGGGCAGTGCAAATATTGCAATGTTGTCACCTATATACAATGTTTATATCAGTCACCATGATAGGAATTTGCGTAAGCAAAATCATGTATTTTTGCATCAACAAAATAACAGTGTTTCCTATAACGGCATGATATTGTGTAGTAAACACAAACCGCTTACAAAGAAAGAAGTTGAATATAGGCATCCTGTAGAACGTATAGAACACTCAGATGTGATAAGCAAAAACAAATTGTATGACGAATTTGATGTCGAAACTTATGAAGACTACTTAGAAGCATTCCATGCATCAGATACTGAAATGTTTTGGGTAAGTTCGCCAAATATTGATACTAGCAACTTTGACTTTACATTTACTTTTGATTTTGATAATCATTATGACAGGAAAATAAATCATGCTTTCCAACACAACGTTGATGGTGAAATATTCTATAATGGATTATTCTTGTGTAGCAAACATTCTATGCTTACACAAAATGAAGTTTTGTGGAGACACATAGTAGGCGTAAAAGAATGGGACATAGAAGCAAGTTGTAGCAAAGAATACGATAAGTTTGTTATTGAAACATATGACGATTATCTTATGGCAATGGAGAACAGTGAAACTGAGTTGTTCTATGGCTACTCTGAAAACATAGATGTTCGTAATTTAGATTTTGATATTTATTTTGTACACAGTAATCAGTACGATAGACACATTAACCACAACTTTATACATTTAGTTGACGGTAAACACCACCGAAATGGTGTTTTTCTATACAGCAAACATAAACCTGTTACAGCAAAAGAAATTGAATATAGGCATGTTGTAGATGCAAAAGAATGGAATGTTATAGCAAGTAAACCTGCGCAATACGAACGATTTGTAGTTAACAACTATTCTGACTATCTACTTGCATTAGATACTGTTCGTACTGAAATGTTTTGGATGATACCTAGCGATGTTGAAGTTGCTATAGATTTTGAATTTGATTATTACTTTACACACGACAACGAATACGACCGAAAAACCAATCATGTATTTAAAAATGGTGAATACTGGGACGGTATTGTACTAGCAAGTAAACATAGTATTGCTACAGAAAAAGAAATTGAAAATAGATTTTTTGTAGATAAAAAAGATCATGAAATAACAGCAAGTTATCCAAAACAGTATGATAAATTTATTGTTGAAACTTACAATGATTACCTAGATGCAATTGAAAATAGTCAGACTGATATGTTTTGGGCTAGTACAAATAATATTAAATTAGACGACGACTTTGATTTAAGTTTATATTTTCCCCATTACAATGCTTACGATAGAAATACAAATCATGCATTTATTCATAAAGTTGCAGATGAAAATCTATACAACGGATTATTTTTACTGTCAAAACATAAAACTTTAACACAAAAAGAAATTGAATACAGAACTATTGCCGATCGCAAAGAATGGAATATAGTTGCAAGTGGTCCGGTATTATATGATAAATTTAACGTAAATAGTTATAAAGATTATTTGTATGCTGTAGATAATTCAAAGACCGAATTATTCTGGATTATTCCTAATAAAATACAAATTGACTTAGACTTTAATTTTGATATGTATTTTGATCATTCAAAAGAGTTTGAAAGAAAAACTAATCACGTATTTAAAAATGGTGAGTACTGGGACGGTATAAGTTTAATAAGTAAGCATACAAACATTACTGAAAAAGAAATCCAACTGAGATTTCTTGCAAATAAAAAAGAACATAATGTTGTAGCTAGTACACCTTTGTTGTATGATATTGTGTTTATAAGTTATAATGAAAGTAATGCTGATAGTAATTATGCTAAGTTATGCAAAAAATATCCTAATGCAAAACGTGTGCATGGAGTTAAAGGCATTCACCAAGCTCACATAGAAGCAGCAAAACTTTGCAAAACAAATATGTTTTTTGTAGTTGACGGCGATGCAGATATTCTTGATAACTTTACATTTGATTATTATGTACCACAATACGATATTACAAGCAAAGAAACAGTACATGTTTGGAAAAGTCAAAATCCTATAAATGGATTAATTTATGGCTACGGCGGAGTAAAACTACTACCTCGAGAACTTACACTTAACATGGATACAAACACAGCTGATATGACTACAAGTATATCAAAATACTTCAAAGCAATTAATAGAGTAAGTAATATTACAGCATTTAACACAGATGAGTTTAGCACATGGCGTAGTGCGTTTAGAGAATGTGTTAAACTTTCTAGTCGTACAATCAAAGGACAGCTAGACGAAGAAACAGAATTTAGATTAAATGCTTGGTGTACTAGAGGCAAAGATAAACAGTTCGGAGATGCGGGGATTAACGGTGCTAATCACGGCAAAAAATACGGAGATTATGCAGCTAATAATACCGACTTACTCAAAAAGATTAATGATTTCAAATGGTTAGAAGACGAATTTAAACGAGTGTATCAAAAGAATTAAACATATTTTCAAGTTTATCTTTGTTTACTTTACTCTTTAACGTTGATATAACGCCTTTGTGTAAAGGCTTTGGCCAATTATTAAATTCTACCCAAGCATAACCGTTGTGTTCGTTATTCAGCCGAGGCATAAATTCTTTGTTTACTAAACAAAGGTATGTGTGAAAATGAAAATGGTTATCACCACTTACAAAAGTTTCCAACGGCAATGTCTTTACTATGCGAGGTACTATGCCAATTTCTTCTTCGATTTCTCTTAGCAGGCCTTCCCACGGTGTCTCGGTTTCCTTGTTAGTACCACCGACAATTCCCCAGACATTATTTTGTTTACTTTGTGTCCTATGTAAAAATAAAAAACGTTTTGTCTCTAATGTATAAAATAGAGCTCCACTACAAACAATTGACTTCATACAAGTAATTATGGATCTAAGTATAGTTCCCAGGTACCAACTGGATATTCTCCTTCAAAGGCTTGCAGCCAGTCTTCACCGTTCCACTTGTAAACAATTCCTGTTGTAAGATTTTTTTGATTAATTCCATTTGTGCTATCTGTACTATCAATTACAGTATTCCAACTTGCACCGTCCCATTCAATTACATCATTTGCATTTGCTACAAAGTCTGTACCGTTGTTGTTTTTCCAAGCATCAGGACCGTCGTATCCGGCATTATTAATACTACTGCTATCGTTGATTGCACTTAGAACTAATATTCTAAATCCTGCAACTTTGTCATTTGTTGGATTGTATGTTAGCGGATCTACAATCTTATCAAAACTTGTATAACTATTTGTGTCTCTAGCTGGACCAGATACAACATCGCCAGTAGGTAATGTATCAGTGTCCCAATTTATACTAAGTTCAAAATCATTAAACGGATTAATAGTAAATGTTCCAACAATAAATCCTGTTTCAGTTCTTAGACGTATTTCACTTACATCAGCAATATATGTACCAGGATATGACTCAATTGGTTTCAGCCATTGTACTGTACCAATATTGTCTCTTTCAATTAGTTGTGCGTTGTTACCGCGAATATATACACCATAATTTCTGTATGAAGTAGCCACTGTGCTACGTTGTCCAAGATCAGTATCTATTCTTGTTACTGTTGATCGTTCGCTATCGTTTTTGACAACTTCTTCGATTGGTGGTAATTCTTCGGTATATGCTGTCATCTCTGGCATACTTTGACTTAGGTCAATTGTGCCTCTTTCTTCGTCCCACATATTTGCAATTACGCTGGTAATAACGCCTAGCTTCTTTACTTTAGCAGGCGGTGTTATAAAGATAGGAGTTTCAAAACTCATTGTAGCAATATCAATTTCAGAGTCAATTCCAATTGGTATTGTCCTATTACTCCAGCGTATATCAGTTAAATGCAACACAGTTAAACTTGTCCAATCAACATAGTTATCTGTAGTTTGCAATTCTAAACTTGGACGGAATAGTACAAGTATTTGCTCTAGTATTTGTAATTTTTGCTCAGTATTGCTTGCCCATACATCAACGTTTACACTTAAATTAAACGGCGCTGGATACAATCTTTCAACAGTGTAATTTTTGCCTTGGGTATTTAAATATTCATTTCCGTCTTCGTCATATGCACGTTCTCTAACATTAACTTTATCTACAAAACTTGCATCACTTGTTCTACTTCTGTCTATTTCTAAGTTAGTAATATACACACTCATGCGTGGCACTGTAGGCAATTTGTTTTCACTGTTTTCTCGCATGATACTTGCAACTTGTCTAGTTAAGTCACCATACGATACAGGAATGGCCTTTAGTTGTCCGTCACCATCTTGTGTTTTGAATCCACTCATTAGACGTATAACTTGTGTTAAATATTTTCTAATTTGACCATCGTAAAAAAACTGCATTAGTTATCTGCCCTTGGTTTCAGTGCTTTTGATATAGCTTGTCTTTCTGATACAGTATCGCCACCAATAGTGTTCTCAGTTGTATTATTAATAAACGTTGCAATCTGTGTACGCTTTGTATCTGTGTTAGACATTTCTGTTCTTACTCCATCGTGAACTTTAGACCATTTTGCACCGTCCCATTTGAATAATCTGTTTGGTAAAAAATCTGTTCGTAAAAAGTAATCGCCGGTAACATTTTCAATTGGAAAACTTATGCCACTGCCAAATGCTTCGCCATTAACACTACCTATGCCTAATAGATAACCTTTGTAACCTGCTCTATCTGGAGTTGCACCTTGTCGGTCTGCTGTCATACTTCCAGCACTTGCATCAATGTCATCTTGGCTTGCATTTACAATTTCAGGATCACCGTTGTTGTCTACTTGTAATGTATAAAAATTACTTATGTCATATCCGCTTTGTGGCGAGTCTTCGTCTGCTTGTGCTACAACAGCATTATTAATTTGCATCTCTTTTTCAAATGTACTTAATACATCTCTTAATGTATTACCTTCTTCATCACCTACAGGCAAATCTAAAATTTCTTTGTATTCTTGTGCATCGTAAATTTGTTTCAACTTTACTCTATATAAATGCGGAAACCATGTTTGCGAAAATCCTTCGGCAGCTCTTGTTACATCTTCTACAACATAGAAACGTTTAAGTGCAACGCTATAATCATTTAATGCATATTCATCAATTAAGTGAGGAAATTCAATTACATCTCCTGAAAGAATTTTTCGACCTAACGTCTTTACACTACTATTAATGTGTATAGTCATGAATAATGTATCGTTACTAAGAAATAATCCAAATTGACTTAAATTAAAATCAGTATCACTAACGTTGTATATTGCTCTCATTGTATATACATCTGGATCATACTTACGATCTCGATTTTCTAGGAAAAGCATATCCTGTATATTTGTTGGAGATACTTCGTCGTATCTTGGCTCAGCAGCAGTTGATGTTGCTTCAGATGGATTGCGGGGACCTAAATATTTGTGTACATTTATATCTGTACCACCGATACTAAATTGTTCATAGATAACTTTGTCTAAGAACTCGTAATCTTGTGTTTTGTTAGGTCTATATAAACTTAAACGTGGCATAGTTATATTTATGATAAATACAGTTGGAGATAATAATGGCAGATAGTAACTTAACAACAGTTAAACAACAGGTTTTTGATTACGTAAACGCTTTTCTAGGCGGCGGCATGATAGATGTAGAACTAGATCCTATACACTATGAAACTGCACTTACTAAAGCACTTACACGTTATCGTATGCGTAGCGAACATAGCGTTGAAGAATCCTATGTTGGGTTAACGTTAATCGAAGATCAAAACGAATACACTTTGCCACATGAAATTATCGAAGTTCGTCAAATCTATAGACGCAGTGTTGGCTCACGTAGCGGCGGCGGAGACGGCGGCACATTATACGAACCATTTAATTTAGCTTATACTAATGCTTACTTACTTGCTGGTTCCGGAATGGGTGGACTTGCAACTTACGAACTATTTGCACAACAGCAAGAACTTGTAGGACGTATGTTTGGTAGCTTTATAGAATTTACCTGGAATACTACAACTAAAAAATTAACAGTACTACAAAGACCACGAGCCGGCGAAGGCGAAGAAGTATTATTAGAAGTTTACATGTATCGCCCAGATGCTCAGTTACTAAACGACTATCTAGCCAAGCAGTGGATTAAAGATTATACACTTGCAGGTTGTAAGTATATGTTAGGCGAAGCTAGAGAAAAGTTTTCAACTATTGCAGGACCTCAAGGTGGTACAGCATTAAACGGTACAAGTTTAAAAGCTGAAGCACAAGCCGAAATGGAAAAACTAGAAGCAGAAGTAGGACTGTCAATGGCTGGCGGCACTGGTTACTCATTTACTATTGGTTGACAAATAACTATAAACATAGTATTATAAACTATGAAGAAAAAGTTACTTGTAATCGGCCACGGAAGACATGGCAAAGACACTGTATGTGAAATCCTGCGTGACGAATACGGATATACATTTGAAAGCAGTTCAAAGTTTTGCTCAAAGTTGTTCATCTATGATGACTTAAAGGACAAATATGGATACACTAATGAAGAAGAGTGTTATGCTGACAGGCATAGCCACAGAGCAGAATGGTATAATGCTATCTGCGATTATAATGTTCCTGATGCAGCGACTCTAGGTAGAGAAATGTTTGCTGCTTACGATATCTATTGTGGGCTACGCAACAAACGTGAATTCTTTGCAATGCAAAACACAGGTGTATTTGATTACTGTATCTGGGTTGATCGCAGCAAATACCTGATGCCTGAGTCAAAAGACAGCATGAGTCTTGAACAATGGATGGCAGACTTTACCATTGACAACAACGGTACGTTAGAAGATTTAGAATTCAATGTAGGGCAATTAATGAGTTATATACACACTTAACCCCCCTAAAAACACTATTTTTCCCCGTGATGTGCTAAATAATACTATAGCGAGATCCACGAGGAGAAAACAAAATGGCATTGGTATCACCAGGTGTAGAGGTTAAGGTAATTGACGAGAGTTTTTATACTCCGGCAGAACCCGGCACAACACCAGTAATTTTTGTGGCAACACAGGAAAACAAAACGAATCCAGGCGGCACAGGAATTGCACCTGGTACACTAAAAGCAAATGCAGGCAAAGTTTATTTGATGAGTTCACAGCGTGAACTTGCAGAAACATTTGGCGATCCTGTATTTCAGACAGATTCAAACAATAATCCAATTCACGGCAGTGAGCAAAATGAATACGGATTGCAAGCAGCATATAGTTTCTTAGGCGTAGCAAATAGGGCTTATATTGTACGTTCTGATTTAGACTTAGGTGCTGTAACAGGAAGTGCAACAGCAACTACAGGTAAACCACTAGACGGTGCTTACTGGTTTGACACAGACGATACAAAATACGGTATCTTTGAATGGAACGGCGAAGCAGTAACAGCATCTAATGGTCAAACATTTGGTAACAAAAAACCAATTGTTATTACTAATAGTTCACAAACAAGTGGAAGTACACCATACACACCAAAAGCAAGTGTAGGCGCAATTGGCGATTATGCAATTGTAGCAGTATCAACTGTAAATAGAATTTGGTACAAAAACGCAGACGGTGCATGGGTAGAAGTAGGAAGTGCAGCTTGGAAAAAATCGTGGCCATTTGCTGTAGGTTCTGCAAATCCTTCAGTAAGCGGACTAGGCGATATTACATTTAATGTTGATGGTAGCAGTGTATGGTCAGTAACAATTACAGGCACAGACCTAACTACTATTGTAGCAGATATTAACGGCAATGCAGATCTTGCAACAGCTGGCATTACTGCAAAAGCAATGAATGCAGCATTGGCGCTTATGTACGATGGATCGCAAGGCGATAGTATTGAAATTGGCGGCACAACTTCTGTATTAGGTGGCTTAGGAATTGCAGCTGGAACTCGTTACAATACAGAACTAGTTATTGCTCCTCATACAAGTGTACCAGAATACAAAACACGTGATACTAATCCTCGACCAACTGGTTCTTTATGGATCAAAACAACAGAGCCAAATATGGGTGCTGTGTGGAATGTAAAACAATATTCTGCAGATACAAATAGTTGGACAGCATTATCTGCACCAATTTATAGTGGTAGTTCAGCAGCAATCAAAGCACTAGATAGTGTTGGCGGCGGCACAAATATTGCAGTTGGTAGTGTTTATGTAAGATCAAACTTGGCAGAAGACGCTGAACCATTAGCAACTTTTGAATTACTAAGAAGAAATGCAACAGGTTCAACTAAAATTACAAGTGCAGCGATTACAGCAAATAGCTTTGTAGCAGGAAATAACACATTTACAATGGAAGAATCTGTAAAAGGCAGTGCAACTTACAGCACAGCAGTTTCAGTTAGTTTCACAGCAACAAATAGCGCACAAGGCGATGCAGACGCATTAGCTGGTGCTATTAACACTGCTGGTGCAACAAACGTAACAGCAAGTGTTAACAGTAAGCGACAAATTGTAATTGAACATGCATTAGGCGGTGAAATTAGATTTGTTGACGGTGCAAACAATCCGTTAAGTGCTATCTTTACTGTGTTTGATGAAGCAGATAATACAACAACTGCAAACTTATATAATGCACCAGGTACAGATGAAAATACAACACCGAGACAGTACAACGCAAGTAACTGGGCAGGACTAAAGTATACAGCATCTAGTTCAGAGCCAACAACAACACCAGCAGATGGTGCATTGTGGTATAGTAGTGTAATTGATGAAATTGATATTATGATCCATAACGGTACATCATGGGTAGGTTATCATAATTATGATCACACTGGTAATAGCTTAGTAGGCGCAAGCAGCACAAATAACCCGCAAGGTCCAATTGTAGCAGCAGCTAAACCAACTACACAAAGTGATGGTGTAAGTGCGCTAGTCGAAGGTGACATTTGGGTATCAACAGCAGACTTAGAAAACTTTCCATTAGTATACCGTTATGAAAATAACAAATGGGTATTACTTGACAGCACTGATCAAACTACTGAAAACGGTATCTTGTTTGACGATGCACGTTGGAGTACAGATGGCGGTAATGCAACTGCACACGAAATTGGTGCAATTGAAGATATGCTAGTAAGTGATTACTTAGATCCAGATGCTCCAGATCCAGCACTATATCCAAAAGGTATGTTGCTATGGAATCTAAGACGCAGCGGTTTCAATGTTAAACGCTTTGAGCGTGACTACATCGACTTAGAAGGTGAAAATGCTCGTAACGGCGACGATGCAATGGGATCATATTATCCACATCGTTGGGTAACTGAATCAGCAAATAATGCAGATGGTAGTGGTTCGTTTGGACGTAATGCACAGCGTAAAGTTGTAGTACAAGCATTACAAGCAATGGTTAATGGCAACGATGACATTAGAGATGATGAAACTCGTGTGTTTAACTTGATAGCAACACCAGGTTATCCAGAGCTAATTGGCGAAATGATTAACTTAAACTACGATAGAGGTCTAACAGGATTTGTTGTAGGCGATAGTCCAATGAGACTAACACCAACTACAACTGCAATTAGCAATTGGGCAACCAATGTAAACTTAGCAGTTGAAGATAATGACAACGGGTTGGTAAGTAGAGATGAATACCTAGGCGTATATTATCCAAGTGGTTTCAGCAGTGACAATGCAGGAAATAACATTGTTGTTCCAGCATCGCACATGGCACTACGTACTATTGCACTAAGTGACCAAGTTAGCTATCCATGGTTTGCACCAGCAGGTACAAGACGCGGTGGTGTAACTAATGCAAGTGCTACAGGTTATATCAATAGCGAAGGCGAATTTGTTAGTGTTGCACTTAACGAAGGACAACGTGATACACTTTACAGCAACAATGTAAACCCAATCACATTCCTTAACGGTGCAGGACTAGTTGTATTTGGACAAAAAACTCGTGCAAGAAATGCAAGCGCACTTGACAGAGTTAACGTTGCTAGACTTACAGTATATCTACGTAGTCAACTTAAGAAACTTGCAAAACCATATATCTTTGAACCAAATGATAAAATCACACGTGATGAAATCAAACAGCAGGTTGAAAGTTTAATGGTTGAGTTAATTGGCTTAAGAGCTATTTACGATTACCTAGTTGTATGCGACGAAACAAACAACACACCAAACAGAATCGACAGAAACGAACTGTATGTAGATATAGCAATTGAACCAGTTAAGGCAGTAGAATTTATTTACATTCCACTACGTCTTAAAAATACAGGAGAAATTGCAGGTCTATAAATCATAAAGTAGGGTGTTATTAATTTAACACCCTACAATGATAAATACTTGTGAACAGGAGTAATACATGGCAATCTCATCATTATCAAAACTAACAGTACCATTAGCAACCAACGACAGTGCAAGCGCACAAGGTTTGTTAATGCCGAAACTACAGTATCGTTTCCGTGTTACGTTAGAGAACTTTGGTGTATCGACACCAACAACAGAATTAACAAAACAAGTTATGGATGTAACCCGTCCAACACTTACTTTTGAAAATATGGAAATTCCAGTGTACAACAGTAAGATTAATCTTGCTGGTAAGCACACATGGAGCGCATTATCGCTTAACTTGCGTGAAGATGTTAACAACAACGTACAAAAACTTGTTGGTGAACAACTTCAGAAGCAATTTGACTTTATGGAACAAGCAAGTGCAGCATCGGGACAAGATTACAAGTTCCTAACACGCATTGAAATCTTAGACGGTGGCAACGGAGATTTAACACCGGTTGTATTAGAAACTTGGGAATGTTATGGCTGCTACGTTAACGAAGCAAACTATAACACACTAAACTATGCAACAAACGAACCAGTAACAGTATCGTTAAGCATTACTTACGATAACGCAGTACAAACACCAGAAGACACTGGCTTAGGCACAGATGTTGGAAGAACGCTTGGTACAGCAGCTACCGGCGCAGGCTAATAAGCAAATAAGATTGTCAACAACTAAGTGAAGGAGTACAAATTGTGCTCCTTTTCTTTTTATACGCATTTAATTTAAAAGATAAATATTACTATGGCAAATCCGTTTTCAGGTTTTTTTGATAATTTAATCAATGGCGCACTAAGTCCGAAAGGCAATCTTGGTGACTACTCACACGCATCAAAGACTTTTGTCGATGGCAATATGCGTCTTGCTCCAAAATTAAAACATCTTTATCATGTTGTTTTGAATATAAATCCTAGTATAACTACTTCTTCTACATCTGGATTTACAAATACTACACAAAGAGAAATTAATCTATTATGTAAAAGTGTAGATTTACCTAGTTTTTCAATGGCAACAGAAACATTAAATCAATACAATAGAAAAAAAGTAGTCCAAACAAGTGTTAACTATGATCCTATTAACATGGTGTGGCACGACGATAGTGCAGGACTAACAAGTTTCCTATGGAAGAATTACTTCAATTATTATTTCAGCGATGCAAGTCATGTTGCTCAAAATGCTGGTGCACCACTATTAACAGATCCTGCTTATAATCGTAACAATGGATTAAATAGCGGATACGATTCTGGAGCCAATACAATAAACAGATACGGTCTTGATAAACCAGGAAAGAAAGACAACTTCTTTACAAGTATTCAAGTTTTCCAATTACATCCACAAAATGGACAAAGTACAAACACAAGTTTCACTTATATTAATCCTCTTATTGATCAATGGGACCACGACGAAGCAAATGCCGAAGGCTCAGAATTTGCAATTAATAGAATGAGATTTAGTTACGAAGCAGTACTAACTGATAGAGATTATACCAGTGTTGGTATTACTCCTCCAGGCTTTGCAGATTATAGATATGATACTACACCTAGTCCTATTAGTCCAGCCGGTGGCGGCGGTTCTAGTTTCTTTGGAACAGGCGGTGTTCTTGCAGGAGCAAGTAGCACATTAGGCAATTTAGCAGATGGAAACTTACTCGGTGCATTGATAACAGGTGCTAATACAGTACGTAATTCTAGAGGATTAAGTTTAGGCGGACTTGTAAACGAGTTAGTCAACACAGGTGAAGACTTAGTTGTAAATAAAATTGATAACATAAACTTTCCAGCCGGTTCATCGGATACTACTACACAAGCTAATCAAAGGTTATTATAATGGAATCATCAACTGGAACAGTTTCTGATACGCAACCAAACAACGATTCGTTGGTATTAACAAAAAAGTATTTTGATAATTATCAAAAAGCTAGAATTAATTATCCTAGTAATCAAGTCGATGCAGTTATAGGATTTTTTGAAAGCAAAGGCTTTGAAAAAACAGCAGCAATTAGTGTAGGTAGTGTAATTCTTCAACAAGCAAAAATAGATCAGATTTCAGTAATGGAACTTATTGATAAGATAAAAACATTTGACAGTGTAAAACTGAACGAACTTGTTGGTGCAATACTAAACAACAATAGAAACAAAAATAGTATTCTAGGATTTAGAGATACTGAAGATAATTCTAAGAATATATATAGCAGGAATATATTAACTTAATGCCGCAATATGCCCAAGGTAAGTTTAATCCAAAAAATCCAGAAAAATATGTAGGAGGCAGAACTCCTACATACAGAAGTAGTTGGGAATTTGCATTTATGCGATTTTGTGACGAACATCCTAGTGTAAGCAAATGGGCTAGTGAAGCAGTTAAGATTCCTTATAGAAACCCGTTTACAGGTAAGCATACAATATATGTACCCGATTTCTTTATAAACTATGTAGATGCAAATGGCAAGTCACATGCAGAACTAATAGAAGTTAAACCTAGTAATCAAATGAGCTTTGAAGCAGCAGGACGTAACAAGCGAAATCAAGCTCATGTTGCTTTAAATAAAGCAAAATGGTCAGCAGCACATGCATATTGTAAACAAAATAACATACGATTTAGAATTGTAAGTGAAAAAGATCTTTTCCATCAAGGTCGTAGAGGATAAATAATAGTAGTATTTAACTAGGTATCACTATGAAAAAACTTGAAGATTTATTAAATTTGCCAGATGCAAGAGAAATGATTGAAGAAGAGCAATCAAAGAAAAAGCCTATTGCTGCTCAAGAAACAACGTTTAGAGAAATTGAAGAACTAGATAAAATTTCAGCAGCTTTACCACAAGTAAAGGGACTAGGTGAATTAGCTGATAAAGAACTAAACGAAGTATCAGATAAAGCAATGCAAGCATACGAAGACTTAATGGATCTCGGTATGAATGTTGAAAGCAGATATAGTGGCAGAGTATTTGAAGTAGCAGGAACAATGCTGAAAACAAACTTAGATGCCAAGATTGCAAAATTTGATAAGAAACTAAAAATGGTTGACTTACAATTGAAAAAACAAAAACTTGATAATGATAGTTTTGGTGACAATGGAGGATTTACCGAAGGCGAAGGGTACGTAGTAACTGATCGTAACAGCTTATTAGAGAAGCTCAAAGGCATGGATAAAGATAAATAACATATAACGGGATCCTTACTATGAAAAGCATACAAGAATTATTAACAGAATCGCACAAAACATATCCTTGGAAAATAGGTATTGCTGGAGACTTGCCAGAAGGTTGCGAAGCAGACATCAAAAGATGTATGGAAAAATGGACAGTAGCAAAATGGACTAAAGGAAGTAAAACTCCTATTACAGAACGTCCATTAGATTTTCCACAACTTGAAAATATTGATGTACAATATTGGGACGCAGAAGTTAGATATCCAAGCACAAGAGAAAGTGTACAAGAATACATTGCTCAGTGCTGTGATGTGCCTGCAAGCCATGTAATTGTAAGACACCCAGACGAGCCTCAAGAACAATACCAAGAAGTAAAGGACGAAGGTCCTTACGAAACAAAACTTACACAAGAAGACATGGGCGGCGAAGATGCACAACAAGATGCAGGCCAATCACGTATAATGGATTTATTAAAAGAACTTGAAGCAGCTCGCAAAGAACGAGATGACAGTGATAGTGGTTATAAAGCAGAAGCAATTAAAGAAGAGCCACAAAATAATCAAGCAATCATAGGAGATAAATGATGAGCAACATGCGAGACATTTTAGCAAAATTTGATTCTGCAAGTACACCAGTAGCTGAGTGCGGTATGGGCGAAGGCGGAATGGAACCACAAGGTGGTATTACACTAACAACAAGTAATGCAGAACAAATGGCCGAATTACTTAAAGCACTATCAGGTGTAGATAATAAACCAGCTATGCCATTAACAGCAATTCCAGTGGATGATCCAGACGAGCCAGGACGTGACGATGTAGAAGGCGACGACGATATCGAAAGTGGAATGCTAGGACAAATGGCAGGCGGAGCACTAGGTACAATGGCTGGCGCAGCATTAGGCGGGCCAGTTGGCGGTGCCGTTGGCGGCGCAGCAGGTAGTGCAATTGGTGATAAACTAACTGGCGAAGACTACGACAACGAGCCAGAAGAAGAATATGGCGATATGGATGATGTGCTTCCAAGTGGTGATGACATGCATCGCAAAAAAGATTCAAAGGCAGTTCGTGTAAAAGATCCAGCAGTTGAAACTACAATCAAAGATCGTCTGTGGGCAGCACTTAATGAAATGAAAGAAGGAACATGTAACGAGTGCGGTAATGCAATGTTAACTGCTTCCGAAAAGAAAGAACTTGCAGATCTTGAAGAAGGCAAGAAGCACGGCAACAGCAAAATTTATGACAAATGCTGGAAAGGCTGTACAAAGGTTGCAGGCAAGAAGCGTGGCGAACCAGGTTCATGCAAGTGTGATTAAATGTAATTCCTACCGATAGGAAGAACGGACCAAATAGCACCTACGGGTGCTATTTTTTTGACTAAGTACGATATGAGCTATTTCAGCCAAGCACATATAGATCATCTATATACGCAAGTAAATAATCCATTAGAAGAAACTGTATCAATTTGTCATGAATGTTACAAACACGTACCTGCACTCAAATACGAAATAGATAATAAATTGTATTTGGTTAAGCATTGCGAAGAACACGGAACACACAAATATCTAATTGAGAATGATTATAAGTTTTACAAAAGTTTAAAGTGCAGTTACGATAATATGCACTTTAACGATTATGTAATGATTGAAGTTAGTGACAAATGTAATATAGAATGTCCACACTGTTATCATATTCCTAATAACAAAATTAAAGATCCTACAGTTGATAATCTTATTCGACAAATACGAGCACTAGATAGAAAAATGCCAGATACATGGACTGTTTGTTTAGCAGGAGCAGAAAGCACATTACACAAAAACTTTGAACAATTATTACACGAAATTAAAAATTACAACAGCAAAATTAACATTGATATTATGACAAACGGAATACAATTTAATAATGAAAAATTTGTTAAGAAAGCTAAGAAAGCACAAGCAGGTGTGCTAGTAGGATTAAATCATCCTAGTTATATTAATAACTCAACTGTTAGAAAAAAACAAGAACATGGATTAGACAACTTACACAAGCATAAAGTGTCAGTGGGATACATAAGTTACACTATGAGTACAATTGAAGAAATGGAAGACATACTCAAAGAAATAACAACTAGAGGATGGAACCCGGGGCAATTTAGAATACGCTATGGTAGCGACATTGGAAGAAATATTGGGCAAGACAGATTATATCTTAGCGATGTTTATAATATGTTCAAAGACTGGTGCGAAAAGAATAACGTGCCGTTTCGTTTGTTAGAAGGATATGACAATAATTTATATCATATAATGGTAAAGTTAGGAACTCACAAAATTAGACTTATTCAATGGTGCGACGAATACGACATTGATATGGAAAATTTAATAAGCGGTCCTTGGAGTAACTTTGTTCCGGGCGGAGTAACAAATTTCTTAAATCAAATTATTAGAAGAAATGCTTGGAAAAATAAAGGAATGCGACTGCTAGACATACCTCCAAAAAGATACCTTGCAGATCCTAATCCTACAAAAAATAAACTTGACCTCAGGACCTTAGAATAAATACATTATGAGTAAATCACTAGACGGCGTCTTAATTAAGAAAGCCAATAAACAAGAAACGTTTACAAACGAACAAGTAGAGGACTTACTAGCATGTATGGATCCGGATACTGGCTATCTTTATTTTGCTAAAAAGTTTGCACACATTCAGCATCCTACAAAAGGCAAACTTTTGTTTGATCCATATGAATATCAGCTGGGCTTGATGGAAAGTTATCATAACTATCGTTTCAATATCAATATGATGCCAAGGCAGACAGGCAAGACTACGTGTGCTAGTATCTATCTAGCATGGTATGCAATGTTTATGGCCGATCAAACAATTCTTATTGCAGCACACAAGTACACAGGTGCGCAAGAGATTATGTCACGTATACGATTTGTATACGAAACTTGTCCTGATTATATTCGTGCTGGTGTTACAAGTTACAACAAAGGCAGCATTGAGTTTGAAAATGGCAGTAGAATCATAAGTCAAACAACTACTGGAAATACAGGACGTGGTTTGTCTATCTCTTTGTTATACTGTGACGAGTTTGCATTTGTTATGCCTAACATTGCTGAAGAGTTTTGGACATCAATATCACCTACACTAGCAACAGGTGGTCGTGCTATTCTTACAAGCACACCAAACTCTGATGAAGATACCTTTGCTACTATTTGGAAACAAGCAGAAGACAAGTTTGACGAACATGGCAATGAAAATGAAGTAGGACGTAATGGCTTTCATAGTTTTCGATCTGATTGGTGGGAACATCCAGATAGAAACGACGAGTGGAAAAAAGAAGAAATTGGACGTATTGGTGAAGAAAAGTTTAGACGTGAATACGGATGTGAATTCTTAGTATTTGACGAAACACTAATTAACAGTATTAAATTAGCAGCAATGGAAGGTATTGCTCCTACACTTAATATGGGACAAACACGTTTCTATAAAAAAATTGATCCTAAGTTAAACTATGCAATTGCACTCGATCCTAGTATGGGCACCGGTGGAGACTATGCAGCAATACAAGTTATAGAATTGCCTACGTACAAACAAGTTGCAGAGTGGCAACACAACACAACTGGTATTCCTGGACAGATACGGGTGTTAAATGACATATTAAAGTATATCGCAGAACAACGAAAAGGTGATAACGGTATTTACTGGAGTGTTGAAAACAACGGACTTGGTGAAGCAGCATTAATTGTAATCAATGATTATGGTGAAGAAAATATGCCAGGCATGTTTGTTAGCGAACCAATGCGTAAAGGGCATGTACGCAAGTTTCGCAAAGGATTTAATACAACACACAGTAGCAAAGTTACAACTTGTGCAAGACTAAAAACAATGGTAGAAAACGATCAATTACACTTGCTCAGTAAACCTCTTATAAGTGAACTCAAAGCATACGTTGCTACAGGTAGCAGTTATCAAGCAAAGCCAGGATCACACGATGATCTAGTAAGTGCGCTCATTCTTGCCCTGCGTATGATAACAGTAATGAGAGATTGGGATCCTGCAATTTATAATAGCTTTGTACAAATTGACAATGATATGGAAGACTATGAAGCACCTATGCCTATTTTTATAAGCAGTAACTTTTAGATAAATAACTATATGAAGAAACTCGACAAAATATCAGCGGACCTATTTAATAAAATTAGAGGACGTTTTGAAAACATTACTATCGGAGACGAAAACGGTCAAGTAACTAATGTGCCTGAAGAAGCACGTTATTTTGATTTTTCGTATCTATCAGATGGAGTAGATTTAGGCAAGGTAAGCGTAGCAGTTGATCCCGAAAAAGGATTAAGTGTAATTGTTGCCAAAGATATTGCACAAGGTCAAATGGAAGATGTACAAGATGGGTGGTACAACTTTTTGAAAGAGCTACGTGTGTTTGCCAAAAAACGTATGATGCATTTCGAAGTCAGAGATATTAACAAGTCAAATTTAAACAAAAGAGATTACGAGTTTCTAGCCCAAAACCGCAACGGAGAAAATACAATGGCCGAATCAAAAATGTACGGAAACGATCGTACTAGTTTCCAAAAGGTAGGCAAAGCAAAGATTTCAGTAAAACATAGTGCGCCTATTAATGTAGAAAATGCAAGTAGTCGTACTAGCAAAATTTCAAAAATCTTTATCGAATCACCAGACGGAGAAAAATTTAGATTTCCATACAAGCATCTAGCAGGTGCAAGAGCACTAGCAAGACATGTTGCCGAAGGTGGTCATGCATATGATGACTTTGGAAAATACATTACAAGCCTTAGTGAAGAAATGAGCAAAATACGTAAACTGAATACGTATATGGGTCGTAACACAGTAATGGCAGAAACATTAGATCAGTATAGTGATGTACTCAAGCAGCGTGTAAGCGAAGTACGTAAAGAAATTTCAAACTTGCAAAAACCGTCATATTATGCAGAAGCAGTAGAAAACTTTGTTGCACACGAAAATATTGAAGTTCCAGAAGACGTTGCGGAAAACTGGATCGACCAATTAACTATTAAACAGTTCAATGAAGAATTAAAAGATGTATTTCCGTATGTATACAAACTAATTGGCGAAGCAACAAAAGCAGTCGAACTAGACCCAGATGATTTGATAGACGAATCAGGATTACAATATTATACTGGTGTTAAAAAACACGGTAAAGAATATATGAAAAAAGCAGCAGCCGCAGGACGTGACGGTGCTTCACAAGAAGAACTAGGCAGACTAAAAGACAAGTACAGCAAAGCAGCAAAAGAATCTATTGATGATATGCTAGAAACAGCAATTGATCAATTAATGGGTCAGTTTGCAGAAGCCAAAAACATGTCCGATGAAGAAAAAGAAAAAGCAATGAAACGTGCTTTGCAAAAATCAGACGAACCTGAGCGTGGAGAGAAGCGTAAAAAAGTTACACTAAAGAAAGCACCGTGGGAAGAATCAGATACCGAAGAAGGCAATGCATATGCTAAGGCAGTGCGTCAGGCTAAGATGGACGGTAAGAAAAAAGGCGACAAAGTTAAAGGCCCAGACGGCGACGAGATTACACTTGAAAAAGAAAAAACACCAATTGGAGAATTCATTCTATCTTACTTTGATAGAGAAAACGGAACGTTTCCAAAAGGCGAAACAGCAGTGCTTACTATGGTAGAAAAAGACTACGGCGAACAATATGTTGAACCAGCTGCTCAATTTATTCAAAAAGTAGAGGCAATGGTAGCAGAGCGTAATGCAAAAGAAGCACACGTTAGTCGCTATCCGGAAACAGACAGAATTAAAGCGTTAGCTGGTTTATAATAATCAGCTAACTTTTTATAATTATTGTTAAAAAACACTTGACAATGATAAGTATATTGTGTAGTATGTAATAGTACTGCACATTAAGGCATACAAAACAAGACATAGGCAACATTTATAGGAGGCATAACTATGGCATCATTAGCAGAAATTCGAGCAAAGCTCGCACAACAAGAATCTCGCCCAAGTGGCGGTGGCGGCGGCGACAACGCAATTTACCCATTTTGGAATATGCAAGAAGGACAAACCGCAACAATGCGTTTCCTTCCTGATGGCAATCCAGATAACACTTTTTTCTGGGTAGAACGTTTGATGATCAAACTTCCATTTAGTGGAGTAAAAGGTGACACAGGGTCACGTCCAGTACAAGTACAAGTACCGTGTATGGAAATGTATGGCGAAAGCTGTAACATTCTACAAGAAGTACGTGGCTGGTTCAAAGATCCATCACTAGAAGACATGGGTCGTAAGTACTGGAAGAAACGTTCATACATCTTCCAAGGATTTGTTACAGACAATCCATTAGCTGATGATTCAGCACCTGAGAATCCTGTGCGTAGATTTATCATTGGTCCACAAATCTTCCAATTGATTAAAGCAGCACTAATGGATCCAGACATGGAAGAACTACCAACAGATTATACTGCTGGTGTAGACTTCCGTTTGTCAAAAGGATCAAAAGGTGGTTATGCAGACTATTCAACATCTAGTTGGGCACGTAGAGAGCGTCCTCTAGGCGATGCTGAAATGAATGCAGTAAACACAAACGGGTTGTTTAACTTAAACGACTTCCTTCCTAAGAAACCTGACGAAACAGCAGTTAAAGTATTAACTGAAATGTTTGAAGCAAGTGTTGACGGAGAAGCATATGATCCGGATCGTTGGAGTAATTACTTCCGTCCGGCTGGTATGCAAGCACGTACTGGTGATCCACAAAATAGAGCACCAGCACCAGCAGCAACACCAGCGCCTGCTCCAACAGTAGACACACGTAATGATGATATTCCGTTTAAGTCTAATGAAGAAGTTGCAGCAGAAGCAGCACCAGCAACTGAAACAGCAGGCGGAGCGCAAGATATTCTTGCAATGATTCGTTCACGTCAAGGTTAATAAGATAACAACACCTCTACTAGTTAAACCGGAGCAGCGATTCACGGTTTACCTGTCAACACTCCACACGCTAGTAGAGGCACTTTTTATATAGGAGATAATATGGCTACTAAAGCATTCGATCCTTCAAAGTTTCGAAATTCATTAACAAAATCTATTACAGGTATGAGCGCAGGCTTTAACGATCCTACAGACTGGATTAGTACAGGCAACTTTGCACTCAACTATTTGCTAAGTGGCGACTTTCAAAAAGGTATTCCGCTAGGCAAAGTAAGTGTATTTGCAGGAGAATCTGGCGCAGGTAAATCTTACATTGTGTCAGGTAATATTGTAAAGTACGCACAGGATCAAGGTATTTTTGTTGTCCTTATTGACAGTGAAAACGCACTTGACGAAACATGGCTACAAGCATTGCAAGTAGACACAGACGAAAGCAAACTTCTTAAACTCAACATGGCAATGATTGATGATGTTGCTAAGACTGTTAGTACGTTTATGGAAGACTATAAAAAAATGGCGGAAGAAGATCGTCCTAAAGTGCTGTTTGTAGTTGATTCGCTTGGTATGCTTATGTCACCAACTGAAATGGACCAGTTCCAAAAAGGTGACATGAAAGGTGACTTTGGTCGTAAAGCAAAGGCACTAAAGGCACTTGTAACTAACTGCGTTAATATGTTTGGTAGTTATAATGTAGGCATGTGTGTAACCAATCACACATATGCATCGCAAGATATGTTTGATCCAGATGACAAGATCTCAGGTGGTTCAGGCTTTGTGTATGCAAGTTCAATGGTTGTTGCTATGAAGAAACTTAAACTTAAAGTAGATGCAGATGGCAACAAAACATCACAAGTACATGGTATTAGAGCAGCGTGTAAGGTTATGAAAACACGCTACAACAAACCGTTTGAAAGTGTGCAAGTTGAGATTCCATATGAAACAGGCATGGATCCATATTCAGGTATGTTTGACTTGATGGATGCAAAGGGCTTGTTGGAAAAGAAAGGCAATCGGTACGAGTATGTTATGAGCACCGGCGAGCCTATTCTAGAATTCCGTAAGCGTTGGACAGGTGATCTACTCGACAAAGTTATGGCAGATTTGCCAGCTAAAGAAGCACAAGTTGCAGCCGAAGAAGCAGAAGCTGATCGTCTAGCAAGAGAAGCCGAATTAGCTGAATTAGAAGCCGAATTGGTAAATACCGAGAATAACTTAGTTGAGGAAATTACTGAAAATGAATGAAGAGCAGATTGCAGATATCTGGAACTTATTTAAACCCAATTTAGACAAAAAGCAAGTAGAGATGACAGCAGAAAAGTTTGTTGATCTACTTGCTGACTACGGTGTTGATGATATTGCTTTCAAGGGATGTATGGGACACGATAAAGACTTAGATGATGCTATCCAGTATTATTTAGATCTTGATGAAGATATTGAATACGATGATGATGAATGGGATGAGTAATGGCAGGCTGGTATAGTCGAGTAAGTCGTAATATAGGTGAGATTCCTGCGGCTGTACAATACTTTGAAACAGAACTACAATCAGCTAAAGCAGAATGCAAGCTAGTAGGTAATGTTGAAAAGCAAGCTAGTATGATGCCAGGCATTGTCGAACATCGTTTCAATCAATTACAAGAACTTGAAGCAATTCTTGAATTTATGAATATTGAGCTACGTAAACTGCGTAGCTCGTTTTTCAAAAAATATCTAGAAAACTATCAACGTGCGTTAAGCAGTAGAGACGTTGAAAAGTACGTAGACGGCGAAAGTGACGTTTGCGACTACGAAAAGATTATCAATGAGTTTGCATTAATACGCAATAAATGGCTAGGTGTACTTAAAGCACTTGATCAGAAACAATGGCAAATTACTAACATTGTTAAATTACGTGTTGCCGGAATGGAAGACGCTACTCTTTAAACCATAGGTAATCAACGTGCTGTTGTACAATAAGTTGATATCCTAAATCTTTCATATAATTGTAGTAAGTCAGATCACCTGACTTACTGCCGTTATCTTCTATACATATATAATGAATTTTTTGTGTATTCCAGTCGATACAATCCATAATAGTAAGTTCGGCACCTTCAACGTCAATTTGTAAATAATCAACAGTTGTAGGAAACTTCATACTTGCCCAGCTTTTTGTTGGAACAGTAATACTATTTGCCATACTCAATCTATCAAGATGATACTGGTCCAATGTTTCAGTAATTCCGTTCCAGGCAGGATCGTTATTATATGTACTAAATTCTATTGAAGTATCCTCTTTCCAAATAGCAACATTTTCGCATCTACAATTTCTATTTTTTACAAGTTGTGCATAACTTGTAGGAGTTGGTTCTACACATACGCCTTCCCAGCCAGCCTTCTCTAATATAATAGTACTGTTCTTTTTTCTTCCATCAAATGCACCGATTTCAACATAAAATCCAGGCTTTTGATTTTTCCATACAGCATCTTTAAATATTGCTGTCATTCTAGGGTGCTTCATATTTGTATCCAAACTTGTTAATAGTATCAGTGTATTTATTAAGTATATAGTTAATTGTATCTAATGTGTAATATTTACTATAATTATCTTTAGTAGTCTTGTTAATGTGAGGCAACGGAATATCTACATTTATAATTTTCTGTATAATTTGAAAATCTTTATCTAGAGATTCAAACTTTAGTATGTAATCAATATTTTCTAAATACACACTCTGAGGTGTTATAGAGCTATTGTATAGCCAATGCTCAAACCCTTTGTCTAACAATACTTTTTTTTGATTCTGTAATTCAACATTGTATTTGTCTTTTTGTTCATTTATTAAATGCGGTTTATTCTTTATAAGATCAAGATTGTATGCAATTTTTTTGTATTCATAAAAATAGCAACTTACAGCCCAATCCCACGGATTGCGTACTACTGCAAAACTATGTGTAATTGCCGGAAATTTTTGTTTTGCTTTAGATAAGTTACAATGAAGTTTCCAGTGCTGACAACTTGTATTATCAAGTAGCCATTTTTGTATACTACTGCCGCCAGTTTTTGGGCTATGTATAAAGCATAAATTGTAATTATCAACATATATAGCCATAAAAATATTTATCTATTAACTGCGTACATAAATATCTACATGAAAACAGTATTAGTTACAGGCGGCTTTGATCCGCTTCACTCCGGACACATTGAATATTTCAAAGCAGCAAAACAGCTAGGTGATAAATTAGTAGTAGGATTAAACAGCGATACATGGCTTGCAAATAAAAAAGGTCGTGCATTTATGCCGTTTGGAGAACGTTCAGCTATTGTTAAAGAACTCTCCGTAGTTGACGATGTTATACTAGTTGAAGATGACGATACTGGTGGTACAACAAAAGCTATAGGATTAATACTTGCAACACATAGTGGTAAATTAATTGTTGCCAATGGCGGCGATAGAGTTGATGGTGAAATACCCGAACAAGCAACATACGGAGATCATCCTGATGTAGAGTTTGTATTCGGTGTTGGCGGCGAAGATAAGAAGAATAGCAGCAGTTGGATACTCAAAGAATGGAGTCAACCTGCTACCGAACGTGCTTGGGGCAAATACACCATACTAGATAAAGGCATAGGCTGGCAAGTTAAACAACTTGAGTTTTATGAAGGACATGCACTAAGCGATCAACGACACTTTAAACGCAGTGAGCATTGGCATGTAGTTGACGGTGTAATCAATATGTTCTTAGAAGACAAGTCTGGTAATCAAACCACTACATTATTAACACCGGGCGATAGTATAGATATTCCTACTGGTTACTGGCACAAGGCTGTAAATTTAGACAACAAAAGTGCAAAAGTTATTGAAGTATGGATGGGCAACGAGCTTACCGAAGACGATATAGAGAGAAGAGATTAATGAAAGTATTTGTAGGATGGGACAGTAGAGAAGACATTGCTTATCAAGTATGCAAGCACAGTATATTGAGCAAGCAACCTGAGGCAGAAGTCATTCCGTTGAAACAACACGAATTACGTGAACAAAATTTGTACTGGCGTGACGTCGACAAACTAGCAAGTACTGAATTTACTTTCACACGTTTTTTGATTCCTGAACTAGCAGAATACAAAGGCTGGGCTGTGTTTATGGATTGTGATATGATCCTAACAACAGACATCAAAGAACTGTTTGACCAAGCAGACGACAAGTATGCTGTTATGTGTGTACAACACGATTATACACCAAGAGAAGGTGTTAAGATGGACGGACAGACGCAAACTGTTTATCCCCGCAAAAACTGGAGCAGTGTTATGTTAATCAACTGCGGTCATCCTAGCAATCGTGCAGTTACAAAAGATCTAGTAAATGACCCAGAAGTTACAGGTGCATACTTACACCGCTTTAGTTGGTTAGAAGACAGCGAAGTTGGTGAACTAGATCACACATGGAACTACTTAGTAGGTGTGTACAATGATATCGAAACACCTAAACTAATACACTATACTGAAGGTGGTCCTTGGTTTGAAAATTACAGACATTGTGAAAAAAATAAATTATGGAAAGATGAATTATGGCAAATGATGCAATAGCAAACAAAAGTCTTGCACTTATAACAAGCATGGATCATGATTACTTTAATCATTGTGGTAAACTTATGATTAGAAGTTTTGAAAAACATTGGCGTGGAGTCAAGCTATATGTTTATAACGAACGTTTTTCCTTCAAGAATAAACATTGGATTCAGCAAGGGTTTGATTTAGGACCTGACTTTATCGACTTTCATAAACGCTGGAGTACAAAAAATCGCAAAGTAACGAACTTTGGAAAGAAAGCATTTAGTATTATACACGCTATGGAAACTATTCCGTGCGATTGGTTAATTTGGGCAGATGCAGACAGCGAAGCAACAAGAGACATGTCTGGGCAGTTGTTAGATTTGCTTGCACGAGATGAATATTTAAGTGTGCATTTTGGCGTTAAACACACAAGAGAAGACACTACATATTTCAGTTGCGAAACTGGATTCTTTATGCTTAATTGTCATCATCCTTTGTACAAAGATTTTTGCAATACTTACAAAAGCATATATGTCAATGATGATATTTCTAACTTGCGTAGGTATTATGACGGAGAAGTATACGGAGAAACTGTATTACGTCTAAAACAAAAAGGTGCCAAAATGCTAGATTTAAATGCAGGTCATACACACAAAACTCCTATTCCTCGTAGTGTAATTGGACCTTATATTAGTCATTATAAAGCAGGATTGAAAGATTCTATTGATTTTGATGAAAAAACAAAAGCAGTATCGGCTGACGATGAATGATATTTCTAAGCAAAAATAGTAAAGATGCATACATAAATGCATTTGCAAAGGCTTGTAATTCTCCTGTTGTTGAATACGTAGAAAAAGACAATCCTCAGCCTATTATGTTTAGAAGTATTGTAAAGAAAGAATTTATAAAGTATAGATTGGAAAACAAATTACCATTTTATTACATGGATAGCGGATACTTTGGAAATTACAAAAGTGAAAAGAATCCAGCAGGTATTAAGAAATGGATGAGAATTGTTAAGAACGGTTTACAGCATAACGATATACAAAAAGTTTCAAGTAATCGATGGTACGACAACTTTAACTATCCTATTAAACAACAGACACGACAAGGCAAATATATACTTCTAGTATTACCAAGTGAAAAGCCTTGTAAGTATTACGGTGTCGATTTAGAACAATGGACTGAAAATACTATTAAACAAATTAAACAGTGTACTGATCGTCCAATAAAGATTAGAGCCAAGCCTAGCACACGTTCTGAACGTTTGCAAAATACAATTTTTGATGATTTACAAAATGCATGGGCAATGGTTACTTATAATAGTATTGCAGCAGTTGAAAGTGTTATAAGCGGAGTTCCTGCATTTACGCTTGCACCAACAGCAGCAGATCCTGTATGCGATAAAGATTTAGTATATCTAGAAAATCCTACAATTCATCATAAAGACAAATTAAGATCGTGGGCCTACCATTTAGCACATGGACAATATCATATAGATGAAATAAAGAGTGGAGCGGCATTAAAAATGTTAGAACGTTATGAAAGTTACTAGTTTTGCAAAAGTGATTCCTGCAAAAAATACAAGCCAGGAAAAAATCAATATATTATTTCATTTTATCCAAGGTGTGCAAGCAGTTGGAGACACAGGCACAGTGCATAAATCGTTTGATTATAACGCCTGTGATGTAGCAGTAATTCAAGGGTGGCAACATACTAGAGGAAAAGCTGCTCCGCACTTAGCATTAAGGCAAAAAATTATTGATACACAGAGTGCAAGAAAAAAGTATACAATTACAGCAGACAGTAATTTATTCTTGTATGCAAATCCAAAGAATACGCCTCATCATTATTTGAGATATAGTTTCAATGGAGTGTTTCCAACTACAGGTATATATTGCGACAACAAACCTGATCCGGCACGTTGGCAACAAATTAGTAAAGATTGTAATATACAGCTTCATGATTACAAACGCAAAGGCAAAAATATTCTTATTTGCTTACAACGTAATGGCGGGTGGAGCATGAAAGGTGTTGATGTAGTAAATTGGGCAATCAAAACTATTGGACAAATACGTCTACATACAGATCGTCCTATTGTTATTAGACCGCATCCTGGAGACAGTAAAGCAAAAGAATACCTAGCAAATAGATTACCGCGACTACGTGGTAATAATGTGTTTATATCTGCACAAGGAACACTACTAGAACACGACTTAATGAAATCATGGGCAGTTGTAAATCATAATAGCAGTAGCATCGTTGGGCCTATTATACAAGGATATCATGCGTTTGTAACTGATCCAGTTGATTCTCAATGCAGAGAAGTTGCACACACAGATTTTTCATTGATTGATAAACCACAAGAATTTGATAGACAAGCATGGCTAGAACGTATTAGTATGTTTCATTGGAAATTTAGTGAATTAAAGGACGGAACTTGCTGGCGGCATATGCGGAATTATTGCCAGTAGGGTTCAGTTCTTGTAACTTGCAAATCTTTTGAATAACTCTTGCCATCAAACTTTCTATTACCCTTCATGTGATCTAAGTATGCACCTAACGCACTATTAATCACAGGATGACCTTCGCCATCAATTCCGCTACTAATGTTGTGTATTAAATCACTTGAATGTTTCTTTGCAATCTTTTTTCTTACTTCTTCGAACACAAAACTATCATGCCATTCTTCCATTTGAAAGATTCCATATTCTGCATGTTCGTATACATGTTCAAATTCGTTTAGAAATTTATAACCTGTAGGGTGTTTCAAATTGATTCCGTAGAAGCCGCATTCTGGCCATTTTTTGCCTCTGCCTAAATAACTTAAGAATGCTCTATTAGGTAAAAAGCCTTGAAATGCTTTATAGTTAAACGGAGCGTGTACATATGTATCAGCATCCATCCATACAATCCAATCGCTGTTACATCTCCTTGCGGCATCAAACACAGCATATACTTTATTAGCAAAACGTACAGCGTCCCACTTGAATTCTTTATGCCAATCTCTTGGACGCTTTGCTTTAATTTCTGGCGGACACTTACCATTAGCTTTTGGAACATTTTTCCAACGTTCTTTAAACTCAACTAATTTAGGCAATTCTTTCTTTTGATCAAGAACATGTATTCTATCATCGTTGACTACAGGCTGGCAATCTTCTGCATATAGATATAAATCTATTTCGGGTCCAACATTCTTGCTAAAGCTATCTAAGAAACGTTGGCCGTATACATCTAATACTGGCTTGTGAAATGTTGATACTACAGAAATTTTTGTCAATGTGTCTTCCTTGGTTAAATACGCTATAGGTATTTAACAATGAGATTTAGTTTATTCAAACAATATGGTGCAATGAACAGCAAGCCTGTGTTTGAAGCATTTGAACATAGCCTACGTAATGCAGGACATCTTATCGAAGAAGATAGTATGCACAGCGATGTAGCAGTCATATGGAGTGTTTTGTTCAACGGTCGTATGACAGGTAATAAGCCTATATACGATTATTATACAAAAACTGGACGCAAAGTAATTGTATTAGAAGTAGGCGGCATACAACGTGGGTCAACTTGGAAGGTAGGACTAAATGGAATTAATAGAGATGCTTATTGGGGCGATAGTAATAACAATGATAGTCGTAAGCGTGTACTTGGACTTGAAGTAAAACCTTGGCGTACTCAAGGAGAATATATCCTCATATGTGGACAACATGACAAAAGTCTACAGTGGCAAGGTATGCCACGTATGAGCAATTGGTTCTTAGATACATATGATGAAATACGCAAACACACAGACCGTCCAATTATATTTCGTCCGCATCCACGTTGTAGATTAGAACATATAGAACGTGGACTTAGACACGTAACAAGACAGGAGCCTCGACATGTTAACGGCACTTATGATTCTTTTGATATGGGGTTTGATAATATACATTGCACTATCAGTTACAGTAGCAATCCTGGGATACATTCTGTCATCGA
>Ga0181400_1000028_pt1 | contig 51189 bp, 48 predicted proteins | sample 23SPOviralmetaG_FD_130129 | JGI IMG/M metagenome (GOLD analysis project Ga0181400, IMG submission 130129) | Marine viral communities from the oligotrophic San Pedro Time Series (SPOT) site, San Pedro Channel, CA, USA - 23 SPOT_SRF_2011-06-22 | ecosystem: Environmental > Aquatic > Marine > Strait...
ATTTTCTACGGAAAACCTTCCAAGTTGTTCAGCAAATCTAGGCGCAAATTCGTCCAGTTGAAAAAAACAGAATCTGATTATGATTAAACCACAAACAGAAAACATTTTGCAAGACCTCGATGGAGTTCAGCAAATCTATAATTTCCCTAATGGTTATGGTGCTTCCGTTGTGAAGCACAAGATGAGTTATGGGGGTAAAGATGATTTATGGGAATTAGCGGTTATCAAGGGTGAAGATTTATGTTATACTACTCCTTTAACAAGTGACGTTCTTGGTTGGTTAACTGATGAAGATGTTCAACGTGCACTTAAGGAGATTGCTAAACTATGAATTTATTTTACTTACACGAAGACCCAGTCAAATCGGCATCGATGCATGTGGATAAACATGCCGTCAAAATGGTCATTGAGTATGCTCAGATGTTATCGACTGCTCACCGTATCTTAGATGGTAAACAATATATCGATGCATCCAGTGGACGTAGAATCAAACGATGGGCGCTTGAAGGTGAAATGGAAGGTATGCTGTACAAAGCATCGCATATCAATCACCCTTCAACACAATGGGTTCGTGGTAATGCTATACAGTATCAATATGCTTACGATATGTTTGTTGCATTGTGTGATGAGTACACGTACCGTTATGGACGTACTCATTTGACCGATGAGAAACTCAGAGGTTTATTGAATCAACTACCAAATAACATTTCATTGGGTCAATGGTCTGAACCACCCCAGTGTATGCCTGATGATGTAAAAGTCGAAGGCAACTCCTTAAATGCATACCATAAATACTATGCTAAGTACAAGAAAGACTTTGCAGTTTGGACTAAACGAGAAGTCCCCACATTTATGGAACAATATGCCTAACTACGATTTTTATAATTCTAAAACAGATGAAGTCGAAGAGCACTTCATGTCATTCACCAAGTTAGATGAGTTCAAAGAACAGAACCCGCATCTACAACAACGTATCCTAGGAGCACCAATGACAGTTGGTGGTGTAGGTGACCGAGTTAAAACCGATGATGGGTTTAAAGAAGTATTGTCTAACGTGGGTAAAGCATATCCAGGCAGTACGGTTGATAAACGTTATAATGGGGTTGGCGTAAAAGAATCTCAAACACGTGCGATTATCAAAAAGCATATTGACTTACAGTCAAAAAAGAAGTAGAATAGAGAGTATATGATGATTAAAGTGAGAACAAATCCCTACGACATTTCTGAACTAGAAATGTTTGACCTTGATACTGTACAGGAAAACGGTCAACGTTTCTACTGTGATAAAAAAGGAATCAAGTACCCCAGCGTAACAACTGTTGTTGGTTTGGAATCACGTAAACATATTCAAGCGTGGAAAAAAAGAATTGGTGAAGAGAAAGCAAACAAAATCACTAAAGCTGCTACAGACCGTGGAACTAAAATCCACCAACATGTAGAAGATTATCTACGTAAAGAAAAAGAGTTCATTGAATTTGACAACCTTATCCATGAAGGAATGTTTAAAAGCATTCGCCCAGTTTTGGATGAGATAACCCCGCTTGCTCTAGAAGCACCGATGTATTCCGATACATTAAAGATGGCGGGAAGAGTTGACTGCATTGGAATACTAGACGATACGCTTTGTGTAATTGACTTCAAAACTTCTGGCAAGTTTAAAGAAGATTATATGGCTCGTCCATGGTTCTTACAAATGACTGCTTATGCAATCATGGTTGAAGAACTTACAGGTAACAAGATAGAGGAGTTGGTGGCATTAGTCATGGTTGAAAATGGACAATACCAACTCTTTTCCGCTAACCATGAGGACTACATTGATGACCTGTGCAAGGTGCGTGCTCAATATAAAAACATTTACGGAATATGATAACTAAAAAAGAATTTACAGAACAGGTAGAAGTTCTACTTAATCGTGGTGCTAGTGTTATGGATGCTATTATTAAAGTATGCGAGAATAACAAAATAGAACCCGAATCAACCAAGAGACTTTTGAGTGACCCATTGAAGATTAGATTGGAAGCGGAAGCAAAGAAGTTAAACATGGTCAATAGAGGTGCGAATTCACAAGCATCGTTGACTACATTTTTTAAGTGAGGTAATTATGGAAAATGGTGATATCGTCACGGTAGTGACACTGAGTGGTGAGTACGTTGGAAAACTCACTGAAATGGATACAAGTGCTGGAGTAGTAACTATCAAAGAACCTAGGATGATTGTACAATCGCCTGATGGTCAGATGGGGTTTGCTCGTGGGATTGCCGTAACAGGTGTTGAGAATCCCGATGACTGTACGTTTATGAGTGTTGTCTTTGCGACTCCAACGAATGACCAAGTACGTTCAGCATATCAAGAAGCAACGTCTTCAATTATTGCACCACCCTCTGCCCCAAAATTAGTCAAATAGATGACATCAAGGGAAGGATTTGATGCTTATCAGTTATACCTTGGAATTAAACTACACTTTCATTCCAAGGACTATGACTTTGTAAAATACAACGGTGTTGTAAAAGCAGAACTACCATCCTTTCTAAAACGTAAAGATAAATTTCATTTTGGAAAACTTTCACGTACCTATAAACACGAACTTAAGGATTTCTTCGTAGCGAACCTATCTCAAAAAGATTATTGGGTAGGTGACCTACTAGACAAGGAAGCGGATAAACGGTTCAAAGACTGGAAGAAAAACAAACAGAAATTGTCTTACCTTTTTGAGACAGAAGTAGGCACGCTTTTAAAACATTACAAAATTGATACGGTACTAAGGGTTGATAAGGGACAACATCCACGTTTACTAAAGTCCTTTCTAAGTAAACAAATAAGTTTACCTACCATTTGTATTATGGATGCTATCATAGGATTCACTGCAGATTGGGAACGGTTGATAACGGAGAAGGTCTTGTATCCCGATGTACATAACCAAATCAGAAAGTACAAAGCATTCATAAACTATGACCATGCCCAGTACAAAAAGATATTAATAGAACTATGCTCACAATAGTAGGTAACGGAACAGAACGGGAGATACCCCAAACAAGATGGTGGGGTTGTAATGCGGTTTATCGTAACAGAGTTAAACATGCACGACCCGAACTTTTGTTTGCCGTAGACATACCTGTACAGACAGAGATAGTTGAAAGTGGTTACGCTGATACAAACAAGTTGGTGGTAGGTAATTGGGATGTTATGCCCATTAGTATATTGGAATCATTAAAGATGGGTTTCGGACATACTAAAATTATCGAGTCCGTCCGCCAGAATGATGAGTATCTAGTAATACAGGGGGATGAAGTTGAGACTACTTTTCTTGGCTTAAGCAGCCCCCAAATGAAGAACATTATTATGTATAATTATCCCGAACTCAAGAACCTCTTTTGTGGAATGAGTGCACTAGGATATGCTATGCTTAATGGTGAGAAGGAAATCACATTGACAGGATTCAATGCATTGGAGTCTGAAAATTACTCTAATAAATATGAAGGTACTTTAAATTACGGACATAAATACAATAGTGAAAGCAGAGTCTTAAGTGCTCAGCGTTCACAGTTTATTGCTCTACTTGAACGATTCAAAGATGTAGAGGTTTTTATCAAAAACCCTCTTACAAATATCGTAAAGGTAGAGTATAATAAACTATATTACTATGAAAGTAGTGAAAGGTGGATTCTAGGCGAAGGTCTTGAGTCCGATACAATGCGATAAGATGCGATATAATTGTTAATAAAATAGGAGAATACAATGTCAAATTCATCATTAGATAAACTACGAGCAGCGATGGAATCTGCTTCAGGCCCAGCACAGGGTGAAAAAAAATCCTACAATGACGATACGATGTGGAAACCCGAACTTGATAAAACAGGTAATGGTTTCGCAGTAGTTCGTTTCCTTCCAACTCCCGAAGGCGAAGAAATGCCATGGGTCAGTTATTTTGACCACGGATTTCAAGGCCCAGGCGGTTGGTATATTGAGAAGTCTCTAACGACTCTTAATAAACAAGACCCCGTCAGTGAATACAACTCTCAGTTGTGGAATACTGGAATCGAAGCAAACAAAGAGATTGCACGTAAACAGAAGCGTAGACTTCATTACATGTCAAATGTCTATGTTGTTTCAGACCCGAAGAACCCCGATAACGAAGGCAAAGTTTTCAAATACCGTTACGGTAAGAAAATCTTTGAAGCTCTTAAGGAAGCAATCTCACCAGCATTTGAAGATGAGAAAGCAATCAATCCTTTCGACTTGAGAGGCGAAGGCGCTAACTTCAAGATTAAGATTAGGAAAGTAGATGGTTACTGGAACTATGACAAATCTGAGTTTAGTGACCCAGCACCTTTGTTTGAAGATGAAGATAAACTAAATGAAGTTGTTGCTTCTATGCATAGTTTATCGGACGTTATCTCGCCTAGTGAGTTCAAGTCTTATGATGAACTGAAGGAAAAGTTCAATCGTGTTCTAGGACTAACTGGTGCGACAGCAACCTCAACAGCAGAAAGCGTTGCGGAAGATATGGAAGAAGTGCCATGGTCTGACGTAAACAAGGAACCTGTTGCTGAGGCTCCAGTAATCCAATCAGCATCCGATGATGACTCAGAAGACGCTATGGATTACTTTAAGAAACTTGCCTCTGACTCGTAATCGTCAGTTGTAAGCTTCGGGGGGTGGTGACTATATTATGTTTACCAAGTGAGTGCACCACCCAGTTAGAACTAAGACCGTGGATAAAAATCTGAGGGGGTACTTAGTTAGGGAAAGGCAGACAGCTAAAATAGGAGCGGGTTTGTCGGTAAGGAGCGGGTAGCAGTAATGCGTGGGGCGACTTTACACCTTTTACAAATTTTTTACATTATAAATAAACATTATGCCACAAGTAACACCAAAACACGATAAGAAAAGGAATAAGACAGAATCCTTTGACCAACTACTCAGACGTTTCAAGAAATCGTGTGAACGGGCAGGTATTGTCCAAGAGGTTAGAGATAGAGAGTATTATCAGAAACCTAATCAGAAACGTCATGAAGCAAATCAAAAACGCAAGAGACGTAACTATCTTGATAAACTAAAAGCAGAACAACAACATGTTCGTGCAAAACTAGCTAGTCGTTGGATTACGTAATGTCATGTCTACTAAAAGAATACCACAGAAACCTAAGACTAGGACTTTCAAAGAACTGTTTGTAAAAGACACTCCATACGGTCACAAAGTTCAGAGAGACCGAACCAAGTATAATCGAAATAAGTTTAAGCGGGAACAGCTGCTAGACGGGAACCAGTAGGGTCTGTATCTCTAGGTGTTGGGTTTGTACCTCTCACATTAGTATTAGACGCATTCGTTGTTGGCGCATTGATTGTGGTTACTGCTACTTGTTGCGATGCTTGTCTTTCACCGTCTCTAACTCCTTGAGTTGCATCTGCGACATCACCAGCACTTGCACCTGCTCTATTTAAGTAGTTTTGTCTAGCCAAATCAGCAGCGTTCATCTCGCCTCTCTCTCTCCCACCGAATCTATCGATGCCCCCATCATCATACAGGCCTGCACGACCTTGTTCTGCCGCTACCGTTTCTGCAGTGAACTGTCCCAAGCCATTCCTGCTGTTCGCAGTCATCTTCTCAAAAAGTTCATCCTGCCTTGCTGATTCTTCGTCTGAAAGGGCTTCACCATCTCCTAAGAGTCTTTTAGTAAGTGCGTCATACTCTCGTCTTTCGGGGTCAAAGAAGTTTTGTTTGTCTGCTGTTCTTTGGTCTACGTCTTTTTGGCGGAAAAGAACATTATCCTCAGCTTTTTTAATTTGGTCTGTATAATCAAGCGTACTCCATTCAGGCTTCTCTTCCTGTTTCTTTTTCAGTTCTGCTAATTTTGCTTCTGCTTTCTTTAATGATTCCTCTCTACGAGCAATTTGTTCATCGAATCTTGCACCCCGTTCTTCATCCGACATTGCATTAATATCCGCCATGTAATCCATGGATTCCTGCTTTATGTCTTCGTCAGCATATTTCATGTCATTAGCTTTAGCAGGGTCAGCACCATTAGTCATAGCTTCAACCTTTTCGTTGGGTTCTTCACCATCGATTAACCAACCTAAACCAAATGACTCTGCTTTCTTTTTTAACCATGCTTTGATATCAAAACCAAAGACATTTTTAAAGAAGTCACCTATTGCTTTGAAAGGTGTCAACATCAAATCCCATAATCCACCAAGGACATCTTTAACACCTTGGAACATTCTATCGAAGTCCCCAGTAAAGAGACCAGCGAAGAATTCATAAAATCCACCAAAGATATCTCCAATTGTTGATATGATATCCATGAAGTAATCTACCACTGTATCGACAGCGGCTCTAAATCCTTCTGATTCTTTGTATAGATACATTGCACCAGCTACCAGTGCGAGTGCAACAAGACCAATCAATAATGCTGGGACTGAAAGTCCTAATGAAGCTGCTAACAATGATACACCAGTTGCAACCATAGCTGCAGCTGAAGAAAGTAATCCTTTTATCATTAACCCAGCAGATATTGCAAACTTTTTCCCTTGTTTAAGAAATTGTTTACCTGATGCCATTAAATTAGTTGCCATTACCTTAGCACCTTCACGTGCTTTGGCTAAACCATTAGAAATATTTTCACCCATGTTCTGAATACCACCAACGATATCACCGAATACATCTGTGTTTTTGCCTCTAGTAAATAATGTACCGATAGCATTTACATTTTCAACCATAGAGTCAAACGCACCCATGAGGTCAATACCAGTAAGTTTTTTGAATGCACCTGACATGTTTTCCATGTATTCCATGCTTTCTTTTTGCATCTCTTCGAGAGCTTTGTCTAACTGGTCTTGGTATTCCTTTCTGTTTTCTTTTTCACGTTCAATATTTTCATCAAATGATTTGGTTTGTTGGGCGGTCTTTTCAGCTAGAGTTTTTTCTGCTTCCTCTCTCGCTGTTCGTAGTTTTTCTAAAGCTGCACCTGTGACTTGTTTTCCTCTTGTCGCAGCTTCCAGTTCAGCGGCTTCCGCCTTCTCAAACGCTACACGTGCTTTGTAAAGAACATTACCTTTCTTGTTGGCAGTTTCTAATCTTTCTGCACGTTTTTGTTCAAGTGAATTTATCTTATCGTTTACTTTTTTAAACTCACCAAAATCGATACCAGCTATCTCACCCTCACCTTCCTTAAGACCTTGTGCTACTTCTTCTAAAGTATTCTTAAGTTTGTTTGCCGTGAGAGCACCAGCAAAAGAATCTCTTGTAGAATTTCTAAAGTTAGCTGCTGTTACAGCAAACTCTTTATTGGATTCTGCAAGAGTATCTACAACTTTTTTAAATGCGGGTTTAAGAGTCTTTGCGGCCTCTTCTAACTGCTTATCGATTTCGTTTGCCATTGGTTATTTGTTTCCGCCTTGGCCGTTGATTTTATCTTTAGCTGTCCCAGCATACAGACCAAACCAAGCTGCACCAGCACCAACTACGATACTGATAAGTCCCGATTGTTCCATGGTGGGGGCATCAAGTTCCATGAACCACATAGTACAGTAGTACAATAAGAATATGTAAACACTTAAAAATGCTCTTGGGAATATTCTCCATGAATCAACCATGTTGGATAGGTATATCCAACGTTGCCACGGATTTTCGGGTTCTTGTTCTGTTTTTAATTGTAGAATTTCAGCTTTAAGTGCTGAGTTTTCTGTTACGAGTTCCATGAACTTACTGAGGTCAATCTCTACCTCATTACGACTCATGTCACCACTAAATTTTTCGTCTGCCATGTCTATCTCCTTTGTGATTTATATTTGGCTTGTTCATTTTTTTGCCTTTCCTGTTCATCTTTTAGGAATTGCATTAATAACATAATATAAATCTCCCTTTCCCATGGCATCATATTTTCAAGTTCTCCCAAACTATAATTATGATGTTGCATCAACTGAAAGTTCGTATTGTAATAATTCAATACACTCTCATGAGAAAGGCATATCAAAAAAAACTTTGTAGGCCCTCCATGGTTCTACTTTGTTCTTTTCCACATGAGCAGGTGAAGTCAACGTCCATATAAACTTTAGGCATGTCATCAAAATAAGCACCTAATTGTTCCATTTGTGGAAATGTTAAACTATCCACAAACTCATTGAGTTCTTTTTTCGATACATCATCTGTATCATATACATTTTCTTCATCGAAAATTTCAGTGATACATTGCTTCAACATTTCAAAGGGTTGTTGGTCGGCAGGCATTTTATTTACCTGTTCCATAAGTCCCCAATCGGGATACCTTAACACAACACCCAAGTTGTCGTTTATCATAACTTTAGGTTCAACACCTTTTGACTTAGTTACTTGAACTTCGTCAAGGTTTATTGTAACCTCTCCACTTCCTTTACAGTCATTGTCCTTACAAGGCAGATTAAGTTTAACAGTTTCACCAACTGATACTGCTCTAATTTTAATGAACAGATATTCAATATCAAACATAGGAAGTTTTTCAACGTCCAACCATTCGTTTTCATCGTATGATGTTACTGCCTTAATCATTTGCTTTATAGAAGCAAGTGACCGACTTTGGTCTTCACCCTCTTTCGCAATTACTAAAACTTTTTGTTCCTTAACAAGAAACGGTCTGAATGTTACTTCACGGCCGTCACTTGGTAGTACACATTTATAAGTTGGTGCACTTTGTATTGGTAATGCCATAATTTATTTCCTCAATTATATAATTAGTTACCATTGCCGAATACGTTATTAATCTTACCAAGATTAGTATCTGCTTTGGTTAACTTTCCAAGAAGTTTATCGCCTTTACTACCAAATCTAGAAGCGACTGATAGTCCTTCCATAACAGCATTAAGTGCCCTTCTTCCTTTATTTAGTCCCGATAAAGCTGGTGGTTCTGTATATTCTACTTCCCACCCTCTGTATGCCATTGTACAACTGAACTTCAAAATACTATCGGGAGTATTTGCGTCTAACGCCATTGCGTCAAATGTTTTCGGATAACATTCATATAATTTATACTTCAACGCAGAACCGCCGTCAGTCCTGTACTGAGTTATATCAACCTGTCCAATGTAATCGTTGTAATATGCAAATGTTGGTTGCAACTGACTACCTTCTCCAGCAGTAAATACTAAAGACTGCCATGCTTCGATGATGAGTCTATCAGCGAATGCTTGGTCGCAATTAAAAGTAAATATAGTTTCACCACCATCGTTGACTGCATTGGGCATTTGTCTTTTTTGTCCGTATTCAGACCATGGAGTAGATTCGATTGTTCTTCCTGGCAATGAAGCAGTATCACAACGTAATCCTTCTAACGATAACCCCATTGGGCCAAAGAAGTCTGCTTGGAATCTATTTGCTCTTGCACCAGTATCAAAGTTTGATACAAACCTATCGATACCAGTTCCCTTATCATCCCCACCTAGAAACGTGGAGATACCTTTATTAATTAGGTTTTCTATTGCCATTAAATCTTCCTCATGCTTTCAGCGTATACTGTGTTCGCATTTATATTAAACTTTGTTGTTGGTAACATGGACACCATATCCCAATACTTGGGTTCAACCTCTTTTATGTAACTATCGAAGTAACCATTTAGGTATTGCTTCACGCAAGGTTTTGCCCAACGATATGCACCTACACTTTGCACCATCTTATAGTTGATATCAAATCCACCGTCCTCTACATTAGTGTACAATGCATCTAACAATCTAATACGATATCTTGGTGGTAGGTAATGAAGATTCAAACCCATGAACCCAGTATCATATCTTTTGATAGGAATGCAGAGAGGAAAGTAATCCCAGTAAGGTAACTTTGCCTTAGTCTTTGCATCATAAAAAAACATGTAAAGTTTACCCATTTCAACTCTTGTTGTGGTTGGGCCGACTTCATCTAGCAAAGATTGAGAACGCACTCGTATCTGTCTTAAATTATTACGGAACCAATTCAAACTGTCTTGACTACGTTGACGAAGTTCACTTGGTTTTTCGTTGTTTAAGTCATCCAGTAATTGTCCCATACATCTATTTATGCATTTAGGTCAAATGGTCTTCAGTTAATATGCGAAATTTATAGCGTCTGTCTTTGCAGTAGGATTCTGCTGCTTTGAATTTTGCCTGATTGACCGCATAAGTCTGTGCTTCCATTAAATATCTCTTGGAAACTCTATGCTGTGGTTTAGCAGGCGGTTTGAGTTGTTTCTTAGGTTTGACCTCTATGATTTCCCGTACAGTCTGTCCCGAAGTATTTACATACTTAATGTAAAAGTCGGGGAAGTATCTGTGTCTTCTTTTATCAAGAGGGGAAATGTAAGGTATAACGATTTCTTCAGACCCCCATTCAATGATATTGGGGTTTGAATCAGCGTAAACCATGAATCTACGCTCCCAAAGAGAACGATAGTATATTTTAGTAGGGTCACCTTTGTATTTTTTATAGTTTTTAGGTTTGAACTTGCCACTGTAAGACATAAATAGATATAACACCAATATAATTAATAACGAAGGTATTTATGGGTTTAAGCAAATTACTAGACAAGGTCAATCAAGCAAAGTCCGCTGTCTCCTCTGCCAAGGGTATTCAAAGTAAACTAAAGAATATTAATAAGACATCTATCCTTGACCAATTAGGGGAACAGGCAGAAGAAGCAAAAAGAACTTTGGAAAAAAGACGGTCTTCGTTAGAAAAAAACTTAGATGCAAGAAACCAAGCAAAGGGTCTTGCTAAAAAAACTCCTTCAAGCGGGTCAAGAGACTTACAGTATCCACTATATGACCAACTAGATAACTACATTATTTTCAGAACACGTGCTCGTGAGGCAAGAGAAGGTGCAAATGCAGCTAACCTATTATCTAAAGAAGATATAGAAATAGCAATGTACGTTAAACCCGAACATTTAGCAAGTAACTTCACCGTTAACTATAAGACTCAAGGTTTTGGTACTGGTATCCGTGGACTTGCAGATATGTTTGATGGGGGTGAATCTGGCAACTTCTTTGGTGGTGGTGGTGACCTAGAACAATTTGCGGGTGAAGTTAAAAACATGGCAGGAGCTGCTATAAACAAATTGATGAATTCTGCTACAGGTGATTTCATGAACATGAATGCTGGACGAGCAGTTAACCCGATGGAAGAACAGTTGTTAGAAGGTATTGGATTTCGTTCTTTCTCATTTCAGTATGAATTCTATCCACGTTCTGAGGAAGAAGCAGACATGGTTCAGCAAATCATGTACTACTTTAGAACTGCAATGTTACCCGATACTTTTGGTACGTCTGAAACAACAGAAAACGAAAACTTCTTTAACTACCCAAATGTATTTGATGTAGAATGGGAAGGCCCTATTGCAGAAAGACTAGACGGTTTTATGCCAATGGTTTGTACAGGTTGCGACATCCAACACGGTGACACAGAATTAGGTTTTTTTGAGAATGGTCAACCAACCAAGTCTGCTATGAAGTTAGACTTTACAGAAATCAAAATTGTTACTCAAGAGAACTTCCAAAAGATTTCCCCAGTTGGGGATAAGTCTATTACTGGTGCTGACTACAGTATTCGTGATAGACAAACAAGGGGTGATGGGTAATGGCTAACCAATTATATAAAAACTTTCCCGAAATACAATATAAACTTTCTGATGGTAGAATTGTTACCATCAAAGACTTCTTCCGTAAAGCACAAATAAACGGAAACACGTTAAGTGATATAGTTGATTACACTGTCTACGAAATTCAAGACGGAGAACGTCCCGATATTATTGCATCAAAACTATACGGTGACGGTGACTTACATTGGACTTTGTTTCTTGCTAATGAGATAACTAATTACTATGATTGGCATATGGACAATCAAACCTTTGAAAACTACTTAGATGACAAATATCGTGGACAAGTTCTAGTTGCACCAAACAGTACAGACATAGTATCATCAACCAGTAAATTTTTAGTAGGGGAAGATGTATCACAGGGAAGTGCTAAAGGTAAGGTGTTAAAAGTAGACCCAACATTTAAACGCATATGGGTAGAGACGGTCAATGGTCAAAAGTTTAAAGCAAACCAAGAAGTTACAGGATTAAACAGCACCAAATCATTTACACCAAACTCAGTGCAAGAAAGTAGAGATGCGACTGCATACTATTATAATGCTGATGCCTTTGATGCGGGGATACGTTTAAATAATGATTTAACTGAAACAGGTAATTGGGTTCCTCAAACTTTCCAACACCAAGAACTGGAAGAAAACGAAAAGAAAAGAACTATCAAAGTTATCAGACCCGAATTCATACGAAGAGTTGTATCCGAGTTTGAACGCATAATGGCGTAATTATGACTGAAAAGAAAAATATGCAAGGTGGTGTATTTACCATCGATGCCATAAATTTAGTGAACCAAGAAGGTGAATCCGTAGACATACAGAATTCAGTTCTAATGTTTCGTCTGTATGAAAGTATCTACAATAAGTTCGTTACGGGTGATATCCATATTATTGATGGTCTTGATTTATTGAAAAATTTTAAGATTGTTGGTGATGAGTACATTCGTATTTCAATCAAACAGATTGAAGGCATGGGTGAAGAATCTGCTGAAGAATTCAGTATTGACAGAGATTTAAAAGTTTACAAGATTAGTGCAATTAATAGAGTTGACCAATCAACTCAATCCTATGTTCTCAAAGTGTGTGACCCACGGATGTTTACTGCTAGAAATACTAGAGTATCTAGAGTCATGCGTGGTTCATATGATAAGATGTTGCAGAACGTTCTTATCGAAGAAGGTCACATACCTACAGAGGAATTCGTTCATTGGGAAGACACTAAACCCGAAAACCAACAAATGGTTTTACCTAACTGGACGATTGATAAGTTCATAGATTTTTGTGTGAACAACAGTGACAAAGGTATGGCTGATAACGCAACATATCAGAATGGTATGTTCTTTTACGAAACCTTAAATGGTGGTTTCTGTTTTAAAAGTATTGATGAAATGTTCCAACAAGAATTTCCTCTTACATTTTCGTATGGGTCTAGACAAGGAGATACCAAAACTGCAGATATAGATGCAAATGCTGATGGTGGGGTTAATACCGTTATTGAATCGATTGAACACCCGCAACGAGCAGACACTTTAAGGGGAATGATTGGGGGTGCTTATGCATCAACTCAATTGACATATGACCCTATAAGAAAAGTAGAAGAAATTGACCTTTACTCTATTGATGAAGTTTTTTCAAGAAATTCAGAAGGACACCTTTCGGGTCATCCAATGATTAGAACAGGTGGACAAAACGAGGTCTTTGAAAAAGTCCTTACAACAGAGAATGTAGTCGATGCAAAAGTATCTCCAGCAGTTAGTGACAAAGATGTAGATACTAATCTAGGATATAAGTACGATGCGGTTAGAATTTCAGACACTAGAATGATTCATGCATACGATAACGCAACCACTCTAGACGAAGAGGAAACCTTTAAAGGATGGTCTGCAAAAGTCGATACAGCTAAACTAGAACGTAGAGCAATGTTAGAAATTCTACAACAAAATAGAATCATAATTACAATACCTCTAAGAACAGACTTGAGTGTTGGAACAGTTATTAAGTTAGATATCCCCCCACCGCAATCTTCAACAGGTGGTGTGGACATTGCAGATAAAATGAATGATAACAGATATTTGATTACAGACATATGTGTGAATGGTGTACCTGCTGACAAGGTGGGTAAATTGTTCATTGAATGTGTAAAAGAAAGTTACGCAAGAAAGATAGCAGATTATACTCCGTTAGATAATACAGCTGCTCCGAGGAAAGTATAATGAAATTTTGGTATGGTATAGTAGAAGATAGACAAGACCCGTTGATGATTGGTAGGGTTCGTGTTCGTGTACATGGTTCACATACGCATCAAAAAGATGCAATCGCAACCCCCGACTTACCATGGGCTCAAGTCATACTTCCAACCACCGAAGCAGGTCTTTCAGGATTCGGTAGAGGTAACGGTCTCGTAGAAGGGTCTACGGTATTTGGATTTTGGAGAGACGAGGAATACATGCAAGACCCTGTGGTACTAGGTGTTACAGCAGGTATGCCCGCACAAGGTTCTCGTATTACCTTAAAAGATGAATTGATACAGAGAACTGTAGAAGATGGTTTCAATGACCCAAGACGATTGACAGTTGAAGATTATGTCGATACCCCCGATGGGGAAACGCCTGTCCATGACACATCAAGAACGTTTGGTCTTACAACTGCTTTAGACACAGCACCTAAACATGTAAAGTCTCTTACACTAAACTATGATGGGACAGGTTCTACAATAGAAGAAGTTGAACTTACCGAAGAGGACTTACCATACTACCCCAAGTATTATGATGCTTCAGATTTAAATGATAACACAACAGGCATCGCAACATACACCCATAGAAGTTTTACAAAACTTAAAGAATCAACTCAGACAATTACAAATTCAGAACCCGAAGTTGAGAATCTAAAACATGTAAACACAAAAGAAATCTTTACAGATAATACAAAGAAAAGAATAGTGGATGAGGAATGGGCATTCCCAGTATCACCCGCTAAACCTGTTTACCCCTATAACAAATCAATGACTACTGAGTCGGGTCATATCATTGAACTTGATGACACCCTTGGTGCAGAACGTATAGCACTTGAACATAGAAGTGGAACGTTCTATGAAATACATCCTGATGGGTCTCAGGTAACTAGAATTGTAAATGATAATTATACAGTAGTCGCAAAAGACGACAAACTAATTGTCGGTGGTAACGTAGATGTTTCTGTCGAAAAGGGTAATGTCAGAATTGCAGTAGCAACAGGTAATGCAGATATCTATGTAGCAGGTCATACAGACCTAATGGTAGACGGAAATGTAAATGCAACCGTAGGTGGAGATGTAACTGCAAATATAACAGGTCTAGTTGACGCACAAATAGGTGGAACACTTAATGCTAATGTAGTAGGTGACACCACATTTACTTCACCCACAACTTTGATGACTACGGATTTAACAGTGGACGGTACAGTTCATATTACAGGTAAACAAACAAACGAATCAACAATTAGTGCCGATGGTGATATTGATACTAAGGCAGGAAACTCGCCAACACTTGCAACTCATACACACAACTACTTCAGTGGTGCTGGTGGAGCAGGTTCGGGCGCTCCAGCTGAAACGAAGAAACCTTCATAGACATATGCTGTTGATGTATAAATAGAAGTATGGCAGACTTAAAATCAGAAGCAAAGAACGTTGCAAATTCTAGAATTTATTCAGATATAGATTTTAGATTTAAACCACATCCAATTACTGGAGACGTTACTATTAAGTATGATAGTGACGCAATAAGACGTTCAGTAAGAAATATAGTTCTGACCAACTTTTATGAGAGACCCTTCAAACCAAGTTTAGGTTCTAATATCAGAAATCAGTTATTTGAAAATAATAGTCCTAGAGCTCAAAACCGCTCGGCATCTAAAATAAAAAAAATAATTGAAGATTTTGAACCTAGGGTACAGAATGTTAAGATATCATTTGGTGAGGTGTCTGATAGAAACGAACTGAATATAACAGTATTTTATAACATAAAAAATAATGCTCAATCCCAAGAGATGGATTTCACCATAACGAGAGCGAGATAGAGGAAACCAAATGTCAACAGTAAAAAGTTCATCCCTAAACGTAACTGATTTAGATTTTGAGGACATAAGCCAAAATTTAAAAAGTTACTTAAAAGGACAGGATAGTCTAAAAGATTATAACTTTGAGGGTTCGACACTTTCGATGTTGGTAGATTTACTTGCATATTCATCGCACATTGGCGCAGTAAATACAAACATTGCAGCTTCAGAATTGTTTTTGGATTCTGCACAAATTAGAAAGAACGTGGTATCACGTGCAAAAGATTTAGGTTTTATCCCTGCTTCAGAATCAGCTGCTACAGCAATTTGTGATATTACAGTAAATAATGTAAGAAACCCCGATGGCACATATCCAAGTGCAAATGAAATGACAATCCCAGCAGGGACAAGATTCAACACAGTATATGACGGTAAAAGTTATACCTTTGTATGTTATGCGGGTGTAACACCTCAACCAAATGGTAAGAGTTTTTCATACACTAATGTACAATTGAAACAGGGACTGAATGCGAGTGACGTATTTGTTTACGATAGACAGGAACCTAATCCTAAGTTTGTATTAAGTCAAGCAAGAATTGATAGACAATCAATGACCGTTTCAGTTAACTCTGGCGGGGTATCAACTGCACACGCACTTGCAAGTGATATTTCAAATGTCCTATCCACCAGTAAGGTGTACTTCACGCAAGAAAACGAAGACGGATTTACCGAACTCTATTTTGGTGATGGAAGTATCGGTGAGGAACTTAGGGATGGTGATATTATAACTGTCCAATATACTATTGTAAATACAATACATGCTAACGGTGCATCCAAGTTTTCACTCTTAGATACAATCAACGGGTTTTCAGATGCAGTCATTACAACTACTTCACCCGCAGCTGGTGGTGCAGAAAAAGAGTCTGTGGAATCAATTAAATTTAAAGCAACAAAGTTCTACTCTTCACAAAACAGACTGGTAACACTGAATGACTATAAAGCAAAGGTCAGTGAGTATTACCCGAATGCAGATGCAGTTGCAGTATGGGGTGGTGAAGATAATGACCCACCTGTATACGGTAAAGTATTTGTTGCTATCAAACCTTTAAACAGTGACTATCTGTCTGACGTAGAAAAAGAATTGGTTAAAAACAACCTAAATAAACTTAACGTTATTACAGTTAGACCCGAAATAGTAGACCCCGAAATCATCAAGATTATGGTCACTACCATATTTCAGTACAACGAAAAATCAACAGATTTAACAAGTGGCGAGTTAGAGACCATGGTTAAGAACACAATCGTAGAATACGATAGAGATAATCTAAACAACTTTGATAGTATTTTTAGACACTCAAATCTATTGAATCGGATTGATGAGACTGATAGTTCGATTTTATCTAATATCTCTAACATACGTTTAAAACTCAAAAAGAAAGTTTTGTTACTAGGTCAAAATGCTGGACTAACAGTAGACTTTGGTAACCCTTTGTATAATCCATCGAGCGGATACAACGCATCTGCTGGTGGTATTACAAACACAACAGGATTTTACATTAGTGGCGATGATACCAACATCATGTATTTTGATGATGATGGTACTGGCAAACTCCGAAGATTTCTCTTATCAGGTTCTACAAGAATCTATCAAGATAATGAAGCTGGGTCTGTCGATTATGGCACTGGTAAAATATCAGTCAATTCTCTGATTATAACCTCAACGGTTAATTCAGATAATACGATTGATTTCACTTTAATACCTAATTCAAATGATGTTATTGCTAAACGAGGTTCGTTAATCGATATTTCTTCTGATGATATCAAGGTCACAAGTGAATTGGACACCGTTGCAAGCGGTGAATCGAGTGCTGGTGTAGGATTTATTCCCGCATCAACCTCATCTTACTAACTATGGATAAAGCGGTCATGAATCCCATGAGTAGTTTACCATTCAATTGGATAATAATAGGAGAAAATTCAAATGGCAGATAAGAAAATATCAGCGTTAACTGCAGTAGCAGACGCAGACATCGGGGGTGATGATTTACTTCACATCGTTGATAACCCAGGCGGAACACCCGTCAACAAAAAGATGACAATTGCTCAACTTTTTGAAAATATCCCTACGCATTTAGCGGTAGATGATATCACAACCTTAACGGCAACTGCAAGTAACCTTGCTAGTTCTTTTGCAACTGCAATCGACCTATCAGGTGCTTCAGGTAACGTTGCATTTACGTTGGACAACGGTGTTGACGTTGGTCAGTTGAAATTGATTTATCAAAAGACTGAACCAGCTAGTTCACATGTAGCCAACATTACTGTAACAAATTTTGGTAGTGGTACATCTTCATCTAATCAAATTTCCCAATCAACACAGGGTGATGCGGTTATTTTGATTTGGGATGGTTCTAAGTGGTATGTTTTAGCGAACTTTGAAAGTACGGTAACATTGTCTTAATATGAGTATTGGGAACGTTGACAAATTAATTCCTAGACTTAATAGTCTAGTCCCCGACTTTGTTACGGCAGAGTCGCCAGAATTTGTCGCTTTCCTAAAAGCTTATTTTGAGTTTCTAGAACATGAAACAGTAGTTCTAAAATCTCAAGAGGCACATGATTGCCTTGGTGCGGAAGATGGTAGTGGTGGATTTATATATGAAACCGCTACCGTTTCCCCATCATCTCAAGATGCCAATAAAATATTACTGGAACGAACAGCAGATAATTTTAACATCGATTCTGACCCATTCGGAGTGGGTGAGTATATCGTTGGTTTGGATTCAAAAACTGTCGCAGAAGTTAAAGTCATTAATTCAAACAGATTGTTTGTTAAGACTATTTCAGGATACGGTTTTAAACCAAATGAAGTTGTAGAAGGAAGAACAAGTAAACAGAGAGGTATCGTTTCTAATTACAAAGAGTCTTCAATTCGTGCTAACAACAAACTTTTAGAATACTCCGATGTCGATACAACAACGGAAGAGTTTTTAACATACTTCCAAAAAGATTTCATGCCCTCTCTTGATAGTAGTTTAAACTCTAACAAGAGAAGTACAATAAAACATATCAGAGACCTTTACCAAAAGAAAGGTTCGCCTGAATCATTAAAATTCCTTTTAAGACTTCTATACGGGCAGGAAGCAGAGGTTAAGTACCCATACGATAACACCATTAAGTCTAGTGAATCTTCTTATGGTTCATCAAGAAGAATGGTGGTTAATGTTCCGCTTGAAAGAGACGCACCTCAACCAACAGATACTATTACTGAATATACTTCAGGGCGTGTTATATATGCTCAGGGTATTGTAAATTTAGTTTACCCCGAACCTGGCTCAAATACACTCTATTCTCTCGACATAACAAATACTGCAAGTAAAGAATTCCAAAACGGTTCTGAGATTGAACTGATGGATAGAGATACTAAAGAAAAGAAATCGGGAACAGTATCGGGTATTATCCAAGGATTCAATACAAACGGTTCTTCAATATATTTAAGTCACGAAGATGGCGATACCCTATTAGAGGATGGTGGTGGTGTACTTCTTGAAGATTCAACGGCTTCAAGTGGTTCCTTGTACTCAGTTAATGATAAGATTCATTTTGTCGGTGCAAAAGATGACACCAACGTAGGACTTGCTACCTCAGTAGTAGAAGGAATTCAAACGGGTTCAATAGATGCTGTCTACATCGAAGTTGGCGGTTCAGGATACGAAGGTGGGGATTTAGTCATCTTTGATAATCGTGGAACATCTGGCGATGGTGCACTTGGTGAAATAGCTTCTGCTGGTGATGAACTTTTTCAAGAAGCAGGAACAAGACACGGATACTATCAATTCACTGCAACAGCAGGACAAACAGTTTTCAGTGGTTACGATAATTATGGTGAACAAGTAATTTACGAAGACCACAACAGACATGTATTTGTCAATGACGTAGAACAAACAACAGGATTTAGCACACAAGGAAGTGTGTTAACTTTTAATTCAGGACTAAGTGCAAACGACCAAGTAGAAATCTATACTGAGTATATGAGAATTCTACAAGAGAATGGTGACGTTATGAACTTAGAGACTACTAACTCAAATATCAGAAGAGTTAATCTTATTAACAAGGGTACAGGATATGCAAGTCTACCACTGTGTGGGCCAGGCGGATATATCTACCCAAAATCCCTAGATGGATTTACAGCAGGGGAATCTATTACAGCTCAGAACGGTTCAACAGCTGTAATCGCCTTAGTTAATAAGGAAAAGGGTAGACTAGAAGTATACAGAAGACCTACAGATACGGGGACTTTTGTAGTAGGTAATGAAATAACAGGTGGTGGTTCAGGAACTGTATCCTCAATCGTTGAACAAAATGTTTCTTCAGGAGCAGGTGCTAAAATATTTGCCTTCTCAACATCTATCGGTAGAGTTGGAACAATTAATTTAAAGGCACAGGGACATTCACTTACAAGTGATGCTGCTATAGCAGATTCTTCAACATTCCCTATGTTGATATCAGCACCAAACATAACTCTATCTAAAGATACAGTGGTAACAGGTTCGGTTTCGGGTACAACTGCTCTAGTAGACGACTTTAACACTAACACACAGTTATTGAAAGTTCGTGACATGGATTCGTTATTCTTAGAAAATGAAATCGTGACTTATCCAAATGGTGGAACATTTAAAATTCATGCATTCAATCCTTTCACGGGTAGAGGTACATTAGCTGGTGAAGGATTTATTGATAAGGGAACAACAAGCGATATCGGTGCTCTAAGTGCTTCAGGTATGGCAATTACAGACTCGAAGTTCTATCAATCACATTCCTATGTGGTTAGAATTGGTGAAAGTATAAACAAATTCCGTTCAATTGTCAAGGACTTAGTCCACCCAGCGGGACATATTTTCTTTGGTGAAGTTGCGGTAACAAATAATGTTGCTATGGGTATACCCGATGAAGACCATGTAAGATTTAGACCTACGATTGTTATCAATGCTGGTGGTGATGATACTGCAGTAGTAAGTCCTCAATTAGCAACAAGAACAGCACAAAGACTTGAAGTTGAAATTTACACTCTTGCTAATGAACAGGATGACCTAGCATACGCACCAATGATTGCATTGGTGAATGAGTCTATCCCAGGCGTAAACACCAATCCTGTAACGGGTGGTGCTATTCCAGCATACGCAAAAGTTAATGGAGTGGAAACTGGTAAGGGAACAGAAGTCAACGACTCGGAAATGAGAAGTAGACATGTCAACATTCTTAAGATTGTATCTAAGAACATGGCATCTAGTCAAGTTGGTATGTGGGCAGCTGGTGGTATTCCAACAACTGTATCTCTAGAAAGTAAAGACGGAACCTTCAATCCTTACTTTGTTTTAGAAACAAACGTGAACGGTGGGCCAGAAAGAAGACCCGCACGATTCGGTAAACCACTTCCAATCGACCCACATCATGAAGAAACTCTTGTTCTAGAAGATAATACAACAATAATATTAGAAGATGTAGTTTGTAAACTACGAGCAGAACCCGATAAAGATGCTAACGTAAAAGGTGTGTTTGGGCCGAATCTAGTTATGGAAGATGGAACTCAGTTGCGTCTAGAAAGTGCAACAACCATTGAAGAGGTAGACCACTTTGTAACAGAAAGAACACGTGAGGATTTACTAGAACGATACATGCAAACAGAAGATGGGTGTTCTATTATTTTTGAAGACAATGATAGACTAGTTGTTGAAGGTGTCAGTGAGAATGCTGACGTAGCATCATTCATTTCTTTTGGAAGTACATTTAATGACCTAAATATAATCAGTGGTCAACGAGTGTATGACATTGCATACTACTTAAAACTTGATACTGCAGCTGATGTTAATGATGACATCATTTTAGAAGATGGTACAGGTGCTGTGATGAGTGAGGTATCAAAACCCGAAGGACTAAGAGTACAGGACATGGAAAATATGTTCCCAAATACTTTCATTCCTAAATTCAGTGACCATGCGAGACATAGAACAAACATAACTTACTCCGCATACGTCAAATCAGGCACAAATTAAATAATTATAACACTAAGTTGTTATAAATAGAAGTATAAATATATTATATCTTAGGAGATAAAATCAAATGGCAGCAATTATTACAGAAAAGTTTCGCATCCACAATGCGAGACAGTTTAAGGAAGATTTTGGTGAATCAGCATCATCTACTTTCCTTTTCATAGGAAGACCTCAAGCATGGGACGCTTCCGATACAACCCCAACCCCCGCAAACTCAGTCGGTGAAACAATAGACGCATACAAAGATATGATTGCTATGAAGAAAATCGGTTCTGCTGATGTTTCGCACTGTCTAGTAAGACGAGATTGGGCAACAGGAACAACGTATGACGAATATGCACATGATTATAGTGCAACAAATACTGCTCCCGCTTCAGGTGCAAACAACTTGTACGATGCAAGATACTTTGTTATCACAGATGAGTATCACGTATATAAGTGTTTGAGAACTGGTAGAGCAAGTAATGGTGATGCCGTTGCTTCTACAGTTAAACCTGCTGGAACAAGTACAAATCCATTCGTAACCGCCGATGCAGCTGCCGCTTCAGGACGAGGTTACATTTGGAAATACATGTACTCAGTTTCTGCTTCAGAAACTATTAAGTTTGTAACAAACGATTTTATCCCTGTAAAGACACTAGGTGCACAAACTGAAGTTGACGGTGACCTAGGTGGATTCGGTTCTGCTGGAACAGATGATGGTTCTGTACAGTATGACGTAGAAGTTGGTGCAATTGACGGTGGTATTCACCATGTACACGTTAGTAATGGTGGTGCTGGATATACAAACGGCACTTACAATAACGTTGCAGTAAAAGGTGACGGACAAGGTGCAGTAGTATCAGTTGTAGTAGCTGGTGGTGCAGTAACACACTGTTACGTCAATAACATTGGTTCGGATGAAGGAACTGGATACAGAAAAGCTACAATAAATATCAATGATATTTCAGGTATTGGAACACCTTCAACTAACGCAGTTGTAAAACCAATCATTTCACCAATATATGGACACGGTGCTAACCCAGTTGAAGAACTAGGTGGTATCTATGTTATCGTAAACTCAAGACTTGAGTTCGCAGAAGGAAGTGGTGACTTCCCAGTGGACAATGATTTTAGAAGAATTGGTCTGATACAAGACCCATTCCAAGATGATACAACGACAGTTTCTACAGATACTACTTTAAGTGCTCTTCATAAAATGACACTATCTTCAGTATCAGGTCTTGCAAAAGACGATAGTATTATGAGTGCAAACGCTGATGGTACTGGTGTAGCGAAAAGTCAGATTGTATCAATCGATACCACTAACAAATTTATCTATCATCTCCCACAAGAAAATTCAAAGGGTGAGTATGTAGACTTTGCAACGAGTGGAACAAACACAGTATTCCTAGGTACAACAAACATAGGAACGGTAAGTGCAGTTGACGGTAATTACCCCGAAGTGCAACCACATTCGGGTCAAATCATTTACATTGAGAACAGAGGTGCGGTATCTAGAGCTTCAGACCAAATTGAAGATATCAAACTTATTGTTCAAATGTAATTGATTTATAAAATTTTAAAGAGATAATAATATGCCTGAAAAAGTAGACTTAAACGTATCGCCGTATCATGACGATTATGATGAAGATAAAAAGTACCATAAGGTACTGTATCGTCCTAGTAGACCGATACAGGCTAGAGAGTTAACACAGGCGCAATCTATTCTTCAAAACCAAATTGAAAGATTTGGTGACCACATGTTCAAAGAAGGGAGCATTGTCACTGGTGCTGAATCTAACTGTGACATGGATGTTAGATACGTTAAAGTATCAAGTACAAACCCAAACAGTTTAGGAACTGTAGGTGTCGAAAATTACAGAACTTCTTTTGATACGAAGTACCTTCAGGGTAAAACTTCAGGTGTTGTAGCACAAGTTGTAACATCATACGCAGAAAGCACAGATGACCCTGTAACCTATATTGTTAGATATTACATAGCAGGTACAGACTCAGTAAACTCAGGTTCATTTTTGGCAGGTGAAGACTTGCAAGAAGTTACTATTGATGCAAATGGTAATGCAGTTTCAGCCGCTAATACAAACGAATTACAAATACTATCCTCTGATAAAACCCCTATTGGTCGTTCTTCATTAGCAGAAATAGGTGAAGGTGTTATTTTCACTAGAGGGTTTTTTGTTAAGGTCAACAAACAACAAATAACACTTGAGAAATATTCAGGTGCACCCAGTTTTAGAATTGGGTTACAAGTTTCCGAAACACTAGTAGGTTCGTCAGTAGACGCTACACTATTCGATAACGCACAAGGTTCATCTAATGAGAACGCAGCTGGCGCTGACCGACTCAAGGTTGAATTGACTTTAGAAAAACAACTTATAGATTCAGTAACAGATTCTAATTTTATTGAATTGATGAGAGTTAATAAAGGTCGAATGGAACTTTCCATTCAGAGACCCGAATACAATGCATTCCAAAGTCTCATGGCAAGAAGAACATTTGACACATCTGGCGATTTTATTGTACGTCAATTCCTTCCCAACCTAAAAGAACATCTAGATGATGGAACCAACGGTGGTGTATATTCGACACTCAACGGTGGTCAAGAAAACCAATTCGTAGTTAATGTATCTGCGGGTAAGGGTTATGTTAAGGGATATGAGGTTGATAAACCTGTAGGTTCAACTATACCTATTAAAAAGGCAAGAAATGTTGCGAATCTTTCAGGTGCATCCACTTCAATAAGATTGGGTAACTATATTAAGGTTACTAATTCACATGGTATTCCCGAATTTGGTAACGAAGCAGGAACAGACGCACAAGCACCATACAATGTTGTAAAACTATTTGATGGAACAATGTCTTCTGGCGCAGAAAACTCTACTGGTCACATTGGTTACGCAAGAATTAGAAACTATGATATGGCAACTGCTGGAACTTCAAACAGTTCCGAAGTATGGGACGATACTACTAGATTTAATGCATACCTATTTGATATCAAAATGTTTACCAAACTTAAGTACAGTGCTCACAGTGGTACTGCTATTATCGGTGACAAGGTAACAGGTTCCGTTTCAGGTGCAACAGGTATTATTGCATACGATGATAATTCGGGTGCATTATATGTTCATGACGTAATTGGTGTATTTAGCATTTCGGATGCAATTTCTTCACAGAATGGTTCATTCGCAATGACTATTGCTCAGAACACTGGTGAAAACTTCAGAGGAACCGCTGGTGAAATAAGAACTTATAATATCAACAGAGTGCGTGGTATATCTCAAACACCTAAAACCACTGCTAGAGAAGTATTCACTGCAAACGTTTATTTAGATTCAGACTTTACCTTAACTGGTCAATGCTCTATCTCTACAACTAATTTGACAGGTTTCGCAACCAAGTTTACTGCAGAACTTAAAGAAGGCGATGTTATCATTGATGGTGCTGGTGCAGAAAAAATTATTGCATCTATAACATCTGACACCGCAGCTGTATTAACTAATTCTGCGGCTTCAATATCAAATACCAAAGTTACTCGTAGGGTTGCAAGAGTATTTGACCAAGAACAAACTGCAGCTATTTACGCATGGCCGAGAGATTGGGTCAAGACACATACACCCGACCAAGTACAAGTAAGAAGGTCACAAAACGTAACTATTTCAAATACTGCGATTACACTAACTATTGGTTCTGCTGAATCATTCTCAACAAGAACTAATGATAACTACAACTTTGCAGTTGTTGAAGCACAAACATCGGGTTCACCTACATTAGCAAATGGTGATATGATTGATGTTGTGAACAATTTGAGTGGTGCTCCGTTTACGGACACAATTAACGGAAACAACTTAGAAATTAGTGGTTTCCAATCTGCTGACAACGGTACAATTCTAAAAGTAACATACACTGTAGATATAAACTCACCCGTTAATAGAGACAAGTCATTAAAACAGTCAAGATGTCTATCAGTCGTAAACAGTAGAGCGACAGGTGGGTTTTATGGAACATGTTATGATGATAGAGACATTACACTCGGTGTTGCAGACTGTTATAAAGTACGTGCAATATATGAAGGTAATGGTACAACATCACCTAAACCACCTTCAGCAACGATTACTGAAACAGCAAGTCCCCCAGTTGCCTTCACAAGTTTTGAAGTTATTAAAGGTAACACTTCAGACGCACGTGCAATCATTATAAACTATAATGGTTCAAGTAACAAGAGTTATTTTTACTATATTACACAACAAAAATTTACAGAAGGTGAAGTTGTTATCGGACAATCATCTACTGCGGTAGGTGAGGTTTCAAATGTAGACGCTGGTGCGACAAACATAACAGATAGATATTACTTTGACAATGGTCAAAGAGACGGTTTTTATGACCACGGTAGGTTAGTTCTAAAACCAGGCACACCAACACCTAACGCAGAAATTTTGGTAGTCTTTGATTACTTTACTGCTACAGGTAACGGTGACTTCTTTGATGTCAATTCTTATTCAGGTATCGAATATAAAGATATACCAAGATATGTTCCAAGTAAAGTTGACCTTGGTGGTCTAGAACCCGATGGTGAATTTGAACTTGCAGACGCTGTTGACTTTAGACCCGTACTAGGACAACTAATTGGAACGACTACATTTAGTTCAAGTGCACCTAATCCCGATAGTCCTGTTAATATCAGTAACACAAGTTCGGGTATTGTATCATCGCCATTTGCCTTTATTAATAAGTCATTTGAAGCATCGGTTTCAGGAATTTCATCAACAGGTGCTAGTGCAGTAGACGTACCAGTCCCAGGCAGTAACATGGTTGGTGACATCTCATTCTATGTTGGAAGAATCGATAAAATCTTCCTTCATAAAGACGGTGGGTTCCAAATTTCGCAAGGGACTCCTTCATTGACTCCTATGAAACCAAAAGGAATTGATGATGCTATTGAACTATTTGAGTTAAGAATACCCCCCTTTACTTCAGACTTGAAGAAAGTAAGATTAAGAAGTGTAGACCACAGAAGGTTTACCATGAAAGATATCGGTAAGATATCTAATCGTGTTGCTAACCTAGAAAGATTGACAACACTGTCTCTATTAGAAAGAGATACATCAACAATGCAATTCCAAGATGCAGACGGTTTCGATAGATACAAGTCGGGATTTGTTGTGGATTCATTTAAAGGACACAATGTCGGGGATGTTACTCATCTCGATTACAATTGTTCAATCGATACAAAACAAGGCGTACTAAGACCTAAGAACTTCCAAAACTTTTTTGATATAGAACTAGACACAGTTAACAGTCTAAATTATCAGAAAACTGGTGACTTAATAACACTGCCCTACACAAGTAGAAGTTATGTAAATCAGTCTAAAGCATCACGTGCAATTAATGTTAACCCATATCACGTATTTGCTTTTATTGGAACCGTAAAACTAGACCCTGCTACTGATATTTGGCAAGACCAAACACAGTTACCCGAAGTAAGAATTAACAGAGAAGGTAATTTTGATGCTCTGCTAGCAGAGAGTGGTGATTTAGGAACGGTATGGAATGCATGGCAGACTACATGGACAGGTGAACCTACAACTGTATCCACAGAAGTTTTATCAACTTCTAGTGGTTCATGGAGTGGAGACCCCTCTCAAGGTGGTGAATGGATTTCAGGTACTGAAGTATCAAGAGAAATTACAAATACTATTGAAACACAAAGCAGAACAGGTATTAGAACAACTGTAGTTGAAGATTTTGTAGAAGATAGAAACGACAGAGTTGTTAGTATGTCTGTTATCCCGTGGATACGTGCACAGACAATTGAAATAGATGCAACAAACTTGAAGCCTGGTTCATGGCACTTTGTATACTTTGATAGTAAAGATGTTAACAAATACGTAAGACCATATGACACAAACTATTCTCAAGATGGTGGAACAACAGCATCGTCAGGAATTAAAGCAGATGGTAATGGTAGAGTTCGTGCATATTTTGATTTACCTAACAATGGTGTAGAAAGATTTGCTACAGGACAAAGAGATTTAAAGGTTACTTCATCACTTTATAATGAATCTAACCCATCTTCTCAAGGTGTTGCACAATTTAGTGCACAAGGTTTATTGCAGTCTAACCAAACAGAAATTATTTCTACAAGAAATGGTAGAACAGTACAAACCGCAACAAGCAGTAACCGTCAGATAACAAGGCGTGGTGAGGCAATGAATGCCCAAAACGTTAACACTGACCCAACACCGTTTCCGTTGCCAGAACCACCACCAGCAGCTCCAGTTGTGGTTCCACCAGCGCCACCACAACCACCCGAACCATTACCAGCACCGCCACCGCCTGAGCCAGAGATTCCTAACACCTTATGGCCATTTGATTTTGATTTTGAATTTGAATTCATCGGTGAAATGTTTGCGTGGTCTGACCCATTAGCACAATCATTCTTAGTAGACAAGCCTGGTGGCATGTTTATGACTGAGGTAGACTTATACTTTAAGACTAAAGATGAGAGTTTACCTGTATCTGTGGAAATCAGAAACATGGTAAACGGATACCCAGGCCAGATAGTGTACCCATTCTCAGAGGTTTCTAAAAATCCTGCTGATGTTAACCTATCTCAAGATGGTTCAGCTGTAACAACTTTTACATTCGCAAGTCCAGTATTCTTGGAAGAAAACGAAGAGTATTGTTTTGTAGTCTTATCAAATTCTGATAAGTACGAAGCATTCATTTCAAGAATGGGTGAAACAGACTTAATCACTGGACAGACAATATCAGGACAACCATACGCTGGTTCATTGTTCATGTCTCAGAACGCATCTACATGGACAGCAGAACAAACAGATGACCTTAAGTTTAATCTTAAGTTTGCTAGGTTTGATACATCTAAAACTCCAGTTGTTAAGTTTAACAATAAGACATTGCCTGTTTCAACACTACAAAGTAATCCAATCGAATCATATGTTGGTCAAAATTATGTAAGAGTGTACTCTTACGGACATGGTATGTACGATAATCAGTCTAACGCTGTAGTCTCAGGTGTGACAGGAGAAATTTCAGGTGCAGTAATTAATATCGAATCAGCTGGAAATGTAGCCACAACGGGTACATTGGTTGATGGTACATATGCAGACCAGGCCACCACAACAGGTGGTTCAGGTACAGGTTGTACCTTAGATGTTACTGTATCGTCAGGCGAAATATCTTCACTCAAGATTTCAAATCCTGGCTTTGGATACACCTCAAGTGATTCACTTGTAATGACTAACTTGGGTGGAACAAATCAATTTACTGTAGATATCGATACCATAGACCAAACAATTGGTGGTATTCCAGTATCATGTATTAATGCAACTTATACTGCTATATCAAACTTTGATGTTGACAGTTATACAGTCATACCCGACTTATCAAGCACAGACCTCAAAACAGGTTATGTTGCTTTACAAAGTACGCAAAGTGGTGGAACGGAAGTAATTGTTCAGAGAAACTATTACTTTGATACGATTCATACAATGATTCCAAGTGTTCAATTAAAGGGAACATTGTTACATACAAATATCAGAACCACTGCAATGAAATCGCCAGATGGTGTTGGTGGAACTCCATACAGTAAAACAAATACTGCAGAGTTTCTCACATTAAACGATAACCATTTCTTAGACCAACCAGCGATTGTTGCTTCAGCAATCAACGAAACAAATGAAATGTCATCTGTAAAATCATTCACATGTACTCTACAGTTGCAATCACCGAGAAATAACCTTTCGCCAATAGTTGATGTTTCATCAATTGGTGCATTGGGTATCATGAATAGGTTGAACAGGGTTGATAGTAGTTCAGACGTACCTACAGGAATCACATTTGTTGATTCTACGGAACCCGATGGTGACAATAATGCATTTGTATACTGCACAAGAAAGGTATCTCTGGCTACACCAGGCACCGCTGTGAAGGTCATGTTAGACGCATTTAGACCCGCTAATACAAGTGTTAAGGTTCTCTATAAGGTTTTAGAGAATGATAATTCAACACCGTTTGATGACATTGGATGGAACTATTTTAATGGAACTGGATTGCCAGATGTTGCAGTCAGTGTAGACGCCAGAAACTTTAAGGAATATAATTACACGGTTGAAGGTATTGCGGAATTCTCTGCATTTGCAATTAAGATTGTAGGACAATCCAATAATACATGTGATGTTCCATTAATAAGTAACTTAAGGGCGATTGCACTAGCAACGTAATACTATGTCAAAATTTTCATGGGACAAAGGACATGCGAGAGTTGAAGGACATACTAACCTAATTCGGGAAGAAAGTTCTAACGCAATTATAAACAGAGATATGGAAGGTTATCGTGCCGCTATAGCAAGGAAGAAAAATTTCCAACTTCAGCGAGATGAGATAAATACGTTAAAGAATGAAATGAGTGATATTAAAAAACTATTAGGTGAAATATTAGAGAGAACAAATGGCAAAAACAGTTGACCAATTCAGTACATTAGAAAACTTTAGAAACCGCTACAACGATTTAGCAATTGACGTTGGGGATATCTCTGGCTTAAGAACTGACGTACAGGGTAATCTTATTGATGCTATTAATAGTATTGAGGATAAAACATTCTTTTATCAGGAATTCTTATACACTGCTACAGGTTCTCAAACAGCATTCACTGGTAACGATGCATTTTTAAATGACCTATCATTCAAGAAAGATAGAATACAAGTCTACAAAAATGGTTCATTGTTAAGAGTTGGTGATGATTATACATTAGCAAATCAACAGTCAGATGGTACATTCAAACAAGTCACATTGACTTCAGGTGCATCAGCTGGAGATAAAGTCGCTATACATGCTTTTACTGGTTCATTCTTAACAGTTCAAGGTGGTGGTGTCGGTGGTAGTTCTTTATTTACAGAAACCGCAAACAATACAATCTTTAACCATAATAGTAATGGTATAATCTTAAATGCTGGTAACACACCTTCCATAACTTCATTAGACGCTGGTGTTGATATTCAGTTAGAAGGTGTAACTAAGGTTGACGGTAACCTAACCGTTGATACTGGACATACACTCTCTGCACCAACAATTACAGACGGAACAGGAACATTTACTGGTGGTGTTGGAAGTGGTTGGACAACTATAACTTCAACTAACTTTGCTGGTAACCTAACAGGTAATAGTACAGGAACACACTCTGGGCCAATTGAAAATAGTTCAGGCAATCTAAATGTTACTGCAGCTACGTACATAACAGAATTCAGAGGTGGGGGTTCAACAGAAGGTCAGATTAGACTTAACTGTCATGCCAACTCTCATGGTCAAACAATTAAACCCCAACCACACAGTGCTGGTGTAACAAATACACTAACACTTCCTGCAGGCGGTGACCAAGAATTAGTTGGTACAACTGATACTCAGACTTTAACAAATAAAACTATTACAGGTACGTTTACTGGTAACCTCACAGGTAATGTTACAGGGACAGTTTCAGGTATCGCTAACCATGATATAGAAGGTCTTAGCAATGTCGGCGGAACACCATCGGATGGACAAGTATTAGTTTGGAATGATGGTAATAGTAGATACCAACCAACAGACCAAGCAACTTCTGATACAATTACAGAGGGTAGCACTAATCTTTATTTTACAAATGCAAGAGTAGATTCTAGAACAGATACTATTCTACTTCATAACAATCACTCTAATATTTCTGTGTCGTCAGGTTCAAATGGACAACTACTTTTAAGTGCTGCTTCACAATATGGTGACGAAGATGTCCTAGACTTTTTAGGTGGCGGTGGATTAGTCGCTGGAAATGGTATCGACTTATCATATGATGACGCTGCTAATACACTAACCATTCACAATGATTTAGACGGTGGTGCGGGTCTTCTTCCAGTGACGGAAGCTACAGGACTAAACACCATAAATATTGGGTCAGGAAAAGGAATCAAAGTAAATACCGATGATGTTGCTCTAGACTACACAGTAACATCCTCTGCACCAGGCGGTACAGGTTCAACTGCAGACGGTCATCTTTGGTTCGTAATTTAGTGAATGAGTAATGGTTAATGGCAGACGAAATTTATATAAACATCAAGAACGCCCAGCATAGTCAGGAAGGAAATCTAGGGCCCGAAGGAACGTTTCAACAAGCATATCAAGGACAGAGACCTGCTACAGGTAGGTTACAGGTTCAACGAGTAGTAAGTGGTCAAACACCATTTACCTATCAAGCCCCATACCCGTTTACATATCCTGCTAGTGCTCGTGGAAGATATCCGTTTATTTACCAAAACCCATACCCGTTTACAGCTCCTGCCAACGCACAGGGTAGATATCCCTTTTCGTATCAAAACCCGTATCCCTTTACTTATCCTGCCAGTGCACAGGGAAGATATCCGTTTAGTTATCAGGCATCATATAGAACACCATCTACTTATCAGGCAAGATACCCATTTATCTATCAAGCAAATGCTCAGGGTAGATATCCTTTCACGTATCAAGCAAATGCTCGTGGGAGAACTCAAGCAACTTATCCGTTTACGTATCCTGCTAGCATACAAGGTAGATATCCGTTTACGTATCCTGCTAACGCTACAGGAAATACTACAACAAGGTATCCTTTTACGTATCCTGCTAACGCACAAACTACCATTGTTGCTCGTGCTCAGCAACCGTATCCCTATATCACTGGGGCAGGAGGGCAAAACCCTTTTGAAGGCGGTCAGTTTAAGGGGGGTTATTTCCCACCTTTCCGTCTTCCAGCGACTGGAACTGAAGTTCAAGGTCGTGCTCAGGCACCAGCTGTTCAAACCCAAGCTGGGGGTAGAGCTCCCGCAACAGGGTTCAGACAGATACAGATTGGTAACAGGCCAGATGAACCATTTTATCAACCGTATAGTTTCCAGTCTATTGTCGGTACTGGTTCACAAACACAGTATACACAACAACCGTCTACTTATCAGAACAATGCTCGAGGTCAAACACCAACGACATATCCTTTCACGTATCAGAACAATGCTCGAGGTAGATATCCATTTACGTATCAAGCAAATGCGACTGGACGATATCAAGTAAGATATCCTTTTACATATCCTGCTGATGCTCGTGGAAGATACCCATTTACATATTCTGCTAGTGCTCGTGGAAGATATCCTGCTAACGCACAAACTCCAGGCACATATCCTGCCAGTGCACAAGGAAGGTATCCTTTCACGTATCAAAATAATGATACGGGTACATATCCTGCCAGTGCACAAGGAAGATATCCCTTTACGTATCAGAACAACCTCACAGGTACATATCCTGCCAGTGCACAAGGAAGATATCCATATATTTACCAAGCTAATTCAACAGGAACTTACCCTGCTAATGCACAGCAAGCGTATCCGTTCCAACAGAACTATCAAAACCCGTATCCGTTCCAACAGAACTATGCAACATCTAGAAACATCGGTGCAGTTGCTAAAGCAAAAGCGATATACGTGAATGATGCTGGAACTTTGAGGAAGTTACAAGAAGTCTATGTAAACAACCAAGGACAGGTAGAAAAAATTCACCAAACAGTCCCCGTAGCGCAGTTTAATAAAGGTTAAATGGTATAAATAGTTAAATGGCACAAGTAGCAAACATATACATAGACCAAGGTACAGACTTCCAAATTGCTGTTGATGTAACAGACGCAACTGGTGATATTTTAAATTTGACTGGATTTACTGAAAGTGCACAATTAAGAAAAACTTACAGTTCGTCCACAGTAACTGCAACGTTTAGCTGTTCAAATACTGGAACTGGGGGTGTAGTAACAATGCAACTCACCGATACGCAGACCGCAGCTATTGAAGCGGGAAGATACGTATACGATTTGGTCATTACTGATGGTTCGGGTTCTAAAAGTAGAGTTGTCGAAGGACAAGCAACTGTAACGCCAGGAGTAACGAGGTCATAACATGTCAAGCATAAAAGGACAAGTCAGAGGAACAAGTAACATTAAAGTTTCAACATTGAAAGTTGGTGCTACCGATGTTAATCTTTCAACAAAATCAATCAACGAACTATCAGACGTTTCAGCGGCTGAAACGGATAAAGCATACCTTCAGTATAATCAAACTACTGATAAATGGGAAGCATCGTCTATTATAGACGGTGGCACTTTCTAATCGTATAAATAGTATAAGACACATCAAGGGAACAACTTTGAGTTCCGACCCACATTGTGAGTGGATAGGTAAATCATGGATATATACCCTATGTGGGATTAACTAACAGAATTATACGAGGAAATTATAAATGGCAACAGTAATTCAAATTAAAAGAACGACTGGTGTTTCTGCCCCAACAGTATCAGATTTAGCCGAAGCGGAATTGGCGTATGTCCAAGACCGTTCTAATGATGGTGCGTCCTCTAAATTGTTTATTGAGTCTGTGGACTCAGGTGCAAATCCAGTTGTTCATGAAGTCGGTGGTAAATACTTCACCGATATTATCAAAGGTTCAACACCTACACCTGCCAACCTAATTGTTGGTAATGGTGCAACTGGTGGTGCAAGTGTTCAATTTAGAGAAGATTCAGATAACGGTACAAACTCCGTAACCTTGAAATCGCCCGACAACGTAGCTTCAAATGTAACATTTACATTGATGGGAGCTGATGGTTCAGCTAACCAAGTTGTTGAGACTGATGGTTCGGGAAACCTAAGTTTCAGGACAGTAACATCAACAATTGATGGTGCAACAGACACTAACTTAACAAGTGTAGCTGACGGCTCAATGTTATTGTATGACACAGGTACATCCAAGTGGATAGACAATGTCATGTCAGGTGATGCAACCATGACTGATGGCGGTGTTTTAACCATCTCTGCATTATCAGTAGAAACAGGTATGATTGCTAATGATGCAGTCACACTAGCAAAAATTGCAGATTCCGTAATCATCACAGAATCAGAAGGTATCGCTTCAAACGATAACGATACTGGATTCCCAACAGCAGCTGCTGTTAAGGACTATGTTGATACTAACGTAACTGCTCAAGATTTAGACATTGCTGGTGACAGTGGAACAGGTGCAATCGACTTAGATTCACAATCACTTACAGTACAAGGTACTGCAAACGAAATTGAAACTTCAGTTTCAGGACAAACTATTACAGTTGGTCTACCCAATAACGTAACTACAACTGGTAACTTAACAGTTGGTGGAACTCTAAACTCAGACGATATTACTGCATCTACAATGACTGCAAGTGGTAACGTTGTGGTTTCTGGCAACTTAACTGTTAACGGAACAACTACAACAGTAAACTCTACTACAGTTAATATTGCAGACCCAGTTTTTGAAATTGGTTCAGATAGTTCAGATGATAACCTAGACCGTGGCATCAAATTTAAATACAACGATGGTTCTGCCAGAGTTGGTTTCTTTGGTATGGACGACTCAACAGGTAAGTTTGTAGCTTTATCAAGTGCAACAGATTCTTCAAGTACCTTTAGTGGTACTGCAATGAATGGTGTGTTTGGGAACTTGGAAATGGTAAATGCATCTCTAAGTGGTTCTATAAATAACTATGCTGGTTCAGCACCTACAGATGGACAACTACTAATTGGTGATACATCTTCAGGTGTATTTGACGCAGCTACACTAACCGCTGGTGAAGGTATTGATATTACTAACGGTGCTGGTGCAATTACAATTATAGGTGAAGACGCAACAACCTCTAATAAGGGTATTGCAAGTTTTAGTGCCGCTCAAGTAGATATTACTAGTGGTGCAGTAACAATTAAAGATGCGAGTACCAGTGTTAAAGGATTAGCTTCATTCAACAGTAGTGAGTTTACAGTATCAAGTGGTGCAGTTTCTATTACCGCAATAGACGGTGGAACTTTTTAATTATTAAAAAATAGGGTAATACATGGCAACAGTCATAACGTTCAAGAAGTCATCGACTCAGAACGCTGTTCCAACCACATCTGACGTAACAGTCGGCGAGTTGGCAGTAAACACTTACCACGGTAGGTTTTACACTGAGAAAAATGACGGTTCTGCTGCCATCGTAGAAGTTGGGTCTAATCCAGCATCATTCACTATTAATGACGCAATAGAATTCCCCACTTCCGATGGTACAACAGACCAAGTTTTAGTCACTGATGGTTCAGGGGTTTTAACGTGGGCAGACCAAAGTGGTGGTGGAAGTTACGGCACAGGCAACACCTTTACATATACACTTACAGGTACAACTACTGTAGTTTCGGGTAATGATGATGACGGGCAGGCATTATCATATGAACTTGGAAAGGAAGCAGTTTATCTTAACGGTGTATTGTTACAGGATGGGGGGGTTGATTACGCAACAACAAGTTCCTCAGTAATAACTCTTCAAGCAAATGGAGAGAGTGGTGATGTTGTTTGTATTAAGACACCAAAGAATCCAGTTGCAGTAGAAACTAGTTCTTCCGCACTGACAACCACTGCATCTAATCAAACTATTTTATCAGTTGCTTCTGCTGGAGCAAAAGGTACTAAGATATCATTAACCGCAGTTCATTCGTCAGGTTCACATTCATGTGAAATCCTAATGGGTAACGATGGTACGAATGCATATTTTTCACAGTTTGGTGATGTGACAACAACAGGTGGTTTCTTGTATGATATTACCACAACAATGTCAGGTGGGAATCAGATACTTAGGGCAACACCCGCTAATACAAATACAACCTTTTTCTTAACTTACAGTAGACTTCCAGCATCTAAAGACGGGGAGTTGACAACAACTTCAACTTCTGAACAAACTCTTGATTCTCAATCAGTTGCATACGAAGGATTAAAATATTCACTTGTAGCTACTCACGCAACCGAAGGAACTCATGCCTGTGAAATTGTTGTAGGAACAGACGGAACTAGTAGTTTTTATTCACAATACGGTGATGTCTTAACAGATTCTGTGATGTTTTCACTAAATACATCTGTTAGCGGTGGCAATACTAATTTACTAGTGACTCCTGTTAATGCAAATACTACATTCTATTGGGATGTATCGAAAAGGGGTGAATAGTGCCAAGGTCGTTAGCGTTTAAACTTGCAGAAATTTCTAGACATATCTATTACGATAGTGCTAATGACGATATTGTTGTAAGTAAAGAACTCGTATCATCTAGAAGAAAATCGGGTTCTACAACTACAACTGCAACTACTCAGGTTGCATTAGATTCATTTGCAATAGCATCCTATACAACTGCTAGATACATAGTATCTGTTACTTCAGGTAGTAATTATCACTCAGTTGAAATTGTCATATCCCATAACGGGACTACTGCTGATATACTAGAATATGGTGAATTACTATCAGGTAGTTCATTGACAACATTCAGTGCAGACATCAACAGTGGAAACGCAAGACTACTCATAACTCCTGCTTCATCGACATCCACGGTATTTAAATTCGATAGACAATTAGTCGAATCTTAATCCAATACCAAACTCCGTAAAGTTATAAATAACAGTAGACATTTTAAATAATGCTGTGAACTGGGATAGTGAACAGTAAACGGAGGCGAACAGAGTGGCTGCAAAGAATTTTCATGTAAAAAACGGACTAAGCATTGGTGTAACCGAGGTTATCAATAGCTCAGGTCTGATTCAAACAGCTGCACTAGGAAGTGATTTTAACGAAAAAGTCGATGATAGAGTCAATGCACTATTGGTTGCTGGTACAGGAATTTCGACAACATATGATGATAGTGCAGGCACATTAACAATCAACGGACAAGTCGGTGACGTAACTAGCGTAGTTGCTGGTGACGGTTTATCGGGGGGTGGAACTTCAGGTGATGTAACAGTATCACTTAACTCCTCAGTTGCTGGAGATGGTCTTGCCCATTCAAGTGGTGTAGTATCCCTAGACCTAAACGAATTGACTGCAGCTGCAGTTGATGTTTCTAGTGATAGTATTGCAATCATAGACGGGTCAGACAATAGTACCAAAAAAGAATCTATTGTTGATTTAGCAAATGCAATGGCGGGTACTAATATTACCGCAAATAATGGTGTTCTTAATTCAGTTGCAGACATTACAGGTGTTACTGCTGGAGATGGTTTATCAGGTGGTGGTACAAGTGGTGCATTAAGTTTAGCATTAGACCTAAACGAATTGACTGCAGCTGTAGCTGATGTTGCAAACGACAGTGTTGCAATCATAGACGCAACCGATAATACTTCTAAGAAAGAAACAATTTCAGATATAGTATCTGCAATGGCAGGAACAGGTATCTCTGCTACAAATGGTGTCCTTGCTACAAATACTTTATCACACTTTGACACAGACGGACTTTCAGAAGGGTCTTCAAATTTATACTACACAGATGCACGTGCAAGAGCATCTCTTTCAGTAGCGGGTGACCTTTCATACAACAGTTCAACGGGTGTTATCTCATTTACAAACGATGCTGGTGACATAGAGTCAGTAGTTGCTGGTGATGGTTTAACAGGTGGCGGAACTTCAGGTGACGTTACTTTAAACTTAGACGCAACAGTCGCTGGTGATGGACTTGCCCATTCAAGTGGTGTCCTTTCTGTAACTGTAGATGACAGTTCAATTGAAACAGATTCAGACACACTAAGAGTCAAAGCGGGTGGTATTACTAATGCCATGTTGGGTGGTTCAATTGCAAACGATAAACTTGCAAATAATTCAATCACAGTTAACTCTACTGCAACTGCATTAGGTGGTTCAGTAACATTAGATACAGGTGACATTTCTGAAAATGGAAACCTTTATCATACAACAGAAAGAGTTCAAGACGTAGTTGGTGCCTTTGTATCGGGTGCGGGTTCAACAACAGTAACTTACGATGACTCCGCTGGAACAATGGTAATTTCTTCAACTGGTAAAACTACTGAAGAGATTCAAGATATCACTGGTGCTCAAATAGCAACCAATGGTTCTCACACTGGTATTACCGCAACTTATAACGACTCAGATGGTGATGGTGCAATTGACCTTGCATTAGTGACAGAAAATGTTCAAGACATCACAGGTGCTCAGTTAGCAACAAATGGTTCACACACAAATATCACTGCAACATATGATGATGCTGGTGACGGTGCGGTAGACCTTGCAATCACAGACGCAACAATCAGAGGAAAGGTTTCCGTAACTGATGCGGGTGGAGACGGTTCACTTGCATACAATAGTTCTACAGGTGCTATTACATATACAGGCCCAAGTGCAGCTGAAGTACGAGCACATATCACTGCTGGAACTGGTGTTGGAATCAGTTCAGGTGCAGTAAGTATCGGTCAAGCAGTTGGTACTTCCGATAACGTACAATTTGGAAATCTAACCTTATCAGGAAACTTAACAGTTAACGGTGGAACTACAACAGTTACTTCAACAAACACCCAAATTAATGATGGGTTGATTGAATTAGGGACAGGAACAACTGGAACTCCAGCAAATGATTCAGGTTTTATAATCGAAAGGGGTGATTCCGATAATGCATTTATAGGTTTTGACGAAAGTGCAGACAAGTTTATTGTAGGTACAGGTTCATTCACAGGTGCAAGTACAGGTAACTTAACAATAAGTACAGGCACTTTAGTTGCAAACGTTGAAGGTAATCTTACTGGTAACGTAACTGGAACAACTTCAAGTATTGCAAACCATGATACAGGAGACTTGACAGAAGGCTCTAATCTCTATCATACCACTGCACGTGCAAGAGGTGCCATATCGGTAACTGATGCGGGTGGAGATGGAAGTGCATCATACAATAGTTCAACAGGTGTTATTACCTATACAGGGCCGAGTGCATCTGAGGTAAGAGCTCACTTAAGTGGTGGAACAGGTGTAACATATAGTGGTGGTGCAATTAGTATCGGTCAGGCAGTTGCTACAAACAGTAACGTGACCTTTAATCAGATACACACCGACTACGCAAGTAATAGTGGACAAGTTGCAAGGAACATTTATCAATCAACTTCTGCTCCAAGTGGGAGTGATGGTCAAGTTGGCGACTTATGGATTTTATACTCTTAATTGAGTAAGACAGGATAATATAATATGGCTTCAGGCTCTCAAAAGGTCAAAACACCTACAGGCTGGAATGCAACACAAGGTGCATGGGTAAAAACTCCCGATGGTTGGCGTGCGGTAGAACAAATCTACATTAAGACTCCTACTGGATGGAATAACTCCAGCGGACAGGAGACTACACAACAACCTTCTAGAAGACCCGCAACAGGAAGACTCCAAGCACAGAGACCAGCTACTGGAACAACCCCTGCCCGAAGACCAGCAACAGGAAGACTCCAAGCACAGAGACCAGCGACAGGACAAACGCCATATCCTGCTAACGCACAAACTCCAGGCACATATCCTGCTAACGCACAACAACCTTATCCTGCTAACGCACAGACGCCAGGCACATATCCTGCTAACGCAAGACAGCCTGGAACTTACCAAACGCCATACAGAACTCCGTCTACTTACCAAGCAAGATATCCATTTACATATCCTGCCAACGCAAGACAACCTAGCACTTATCAGGCAAGGTATCCATTTACATATCCTGCTCAAGCAAGACAGCCTGGAACTTACCAAGCGTCATATAGAACACCATTTACGTATCAAGCAAGGTATCCATTTACGTATCCTGCTAACGCAAGACAGCCTGGAACTTATCAAGCAAGGTATCCATTTACATATCCTGCTAACTTTAGAGTACCCGCAGCTTATCAGGCAAGTTACAGATTCCCAAGTACGTATCAGGCACCATCGACTTATCAGGCAAGTTATAGGTTCCCAAGTACGTACCAAGCGCCGACAACTTATCGTGCAAGATATCCTGCTAATACAACTTACCCTGCTAGTGCAAGGCAACCAGCAACGTATTCCTATATTGGACAACTACCAATAAATTTCCAGTTTAAAGGTTCGCCGTTGGCCACCCGTACTCCTAGCCCTCTCATTGGCAACACGCAGAATCCGTTCACGTATCAAGCACCAACAACTTATCGTGCAAGATATCCTGCTAATACAACGTATCCTGCCAACTTTAATGCTCCAGGCACGTACCCTGCTAATTTTACGTATCCTGCTAACTTTAATGCTCCAGGCACATATCCAGCTGGTTACAGATATCCAAGTACGTATCAGGCAAATGCTAGAGGAAGATATCCAGCAAACTCCCAAGCACCGTTTACGTATCAGAACAATGCTAGAGGAAGATATCCAGCTAACGCAAGACAACCTGGCACATACCCAGCGAATTCGCAATCGCCGTTCACGTATCAGAACAATGCTCGTGGAAGATATCCTGCTAACGCACAATCGCCGTTCACGTATCAGAACAATGCTAGAGGAAGATATCCTGCTAACGCACAAACTCCTGGCACGTACCCTGCTAGTTATCAGACGCCATTTACGTATCAGAATAATTACAGAACTCCGTCTACGTATCAGGCGAGGTCTCCGTTCACTTATCAGAATAATTACAGAACTCCGTCTACGTATCAGGCGCAACAACCTTATCCGTATCAGCAGAACTATCAGAACCCGTATCCGTATCAGCAGAGCTATCAGAACCCGTATCCGTTCCAACAGAACTATCAGAACCCATACCCGTTCCAACAGGTTTATCAACATGCTGTACAAAGATGGGATGGAGTTTTACAACAACAATGGCCAGCAACTCCTATTTCTTAGTGACTAAATACTAGAACAAATCTAGTATTTTATTATGGAGTATTATGGAACATTTGAGTAAACCTCAGCAGGCCCATTCGGCACTGAGACCTAAATCACAACCCGAATATGATAGTATGGGTTTCAACCCTATGCGTCTTGATTGGACTAGCGAGAGTCCACGTTCACAGATATTTTACAAGGGTGGTCACTACATGGGTGAAGTACCTATTTGGCCCGATGGTAGTATCGACACCACCTGTAATACATTCCAAAACGCCAAACGTCTTATGGAAGAAGTCTATGTACCAACTTGTAAATTAGTTACTTGGGGTGACTTAAAAAAATCTAAGAAGATAGATTTGAATAGATTCTCATTAGATTATCAAGCTTCAGGGTACTTGAAATATGTACCCGACTTCCACTCTACTGGCGGTTCAATGCAAAGAGAAGAAACTACCACAGGTAGAAAGATAGGTGGAAAGGGTGAAGATAGGGACGAGGTTGGGTCAACATTTTATCATGGGTGTAAAGGACATTGGTTACTCCATGATGTAAAAGAGAATGGTCTAAATCAACCCATTCAAGGCGTCATATTTAAAAGTCATATAGATGATGAGTATAATATTCACATACATCCTGGCTCAGTTAGACAAGGTGTATTTGGTATGGTGGATGATGATGATAACGAGTTAATCATTTGGGATGCATATAACGCCTTTGATGAGATTGACCCCCTTCCTATAGAAGACTGGATGAAAATATTTGCTAGACCTCAATTTGATGGTCAAATACCCACGTGTATGAATTTAGTATACAGTTATACCCATCTTGAAATACAAGTTAGTGGTGCGTGGAAAGATGAAAAGGAAGACATGGATGTAAATTGGAGAGCTAAGGTTAGAGAATTTTCCAAGAAAGTATCTAAAAAGTTTAATGGGAAACCATTGAATATTTACATTGGATATGATTCTAGACATGAAGGGATAGAAGATATACAAATAGAATCTATAAAAAAGTCTATGACTAGGTCTATCAAAAACGAACCCGCTATTAGATTCGTTCCCGAATTCAAAATGCTTGACATTTCAAAGATTCCCGAATATACTAGAGAATATGGTAATCAGTCTACTGAGTTTACATACAGTAGATTTCTAATCCCGTACTTAGAGAATTATGAAGGGTTTAGTATGTTTATAGATAATGATTTTATATGGAAGAGACCATTGTGGGAAATGTTCTACTTTCTACATCCCGATAATGCTGTAGCATGTGTTCAGTATGAACATGAGTTGGAAAAGATGTCTCCAACTAAAATGGGTGGTGAGAAGAATGTAATGTATCCGAAAAAGCTATGGTCTAGTTTCATGATATTTAACAACAGTCATGAAGACTGTAAAAAACTAACTCCCGATATTATTAATACGGAAAGTGGAGAATACTTACATCAATTTAAATGGACTGATAAGATTGACCGTATCCCCGATAAATACATTTTAACAGAGGGAATGTCCGATGATGATAAACGTCATCACGCTGTACACTATACGAGAGGTGGCCCATGGATAAAGGGTATGGATTGCAGTGAAATCAAACACCTAGAGTTGTATAATACCTTTTTAGACAACGATAAATAATTTGAGAGGAAATATATTATGAATGCTTTAATTTTTACTGAAGATAACAATCTTCACATCACTCAACAAAATGGGTTGAGATATAACTACGACAACGTTTCTAAACCCAATCTTGGTTTTGATTTTGATGTTATCATCTATGATAACAGGGATGAATATAAGGTTGTTAACTATGATGATTCTAAACCATTTGACCAACAGAATAGGGAACCGCTTACTGATACTGACAGGGATGCCATTGAAAGTTTTATATTAAATTCAGAACCGCCACAAGGTGTATCTTTAGCAGACCAACACTGTGGAGACCTTCAGAGTTACGTTGATGAAATGGTTAATGATATGTGTGGTCATTATCGTTTTAATGATTTAACTCAGGTTGTTTATGCTGGAAGAGAGGGGTCAAACCACCCATTTAGGTCTGATGCAAGACGAGTTATGGAATATGCAGACGCCACATATAGTATATTTTATCAAGTAGTGACTGAAATCCAATCAACAAGAGAAGACCATATTAAAGATTTTCAATCTTACTCAAATCAAATACCAACTCCAGTAACTAATTCAGCATTGACTTAATGGAAATTGTCTATCACGATTCCCCCTTTAAGTTGTCGCATGACAACTACCCATTTGGTAAGGGTGAAAATGCAACTATTCATGTGGTGGATAATTACTTAGAACCACATCTTTGGCATTGGTGGGATAAAAAATTAGTTGAGTCAGACGTTTGGTCAAAAACAAATCAAGTTGGTAGTGATAGCAAAACAGGATTACCCCATCATAGTTTTTGGGGTGGTACATTTTTTAATTCGATGAGGGACGATGGCCCAGAACTAAGAGTCCCCGAACATGCAGATGTTAATCATACATTCTTTCCTAGATATTTTGACCAAAGAGTTAGAACAGACTTTGGGTTTGAATGGGTCAACTATGATTATATGGGATTGAATAGTCAAACACAAGGTCTTGATGGTACAAACCACACAGATTGTGCAGAGGACGCTGAGTGGAATCTATCATTTTTATTTTACTTAAATACGTTTTGGAATCCATCGTGGGGTGGAGATTTAAGGTTGTATGACACCAATGAAGGTGGGGGTAGAAATGATTCACAAGACAAGTATGAGATAGGAAGAATTGAGTTTAAACCAAACAGACTGTTATTATTTGATGGTAGAACCCCCCATGGGGCAGAAGCTCCTAATGCAGCTGCTAAATACATAGATAGACGGTCATTGGTTCACCGTGGAACTGAAATAAGATTTGCCGATAAACAAGATACATATATGCCAAACGTAGAAAAAAGACTAAACTTCAATCGATTTGCCATACAAAAACAAACGGGGGAGTGGTAATGCCTACTATTACTTTTAGTTCGTTTGAAACTGAATCCTTTGAAACACTGAAGCCTGTACCTTCACATAAAATGCAACCCGACTGGTGGAAGAAATCAAAGGTACATGCAATTCAAAATGGGGTCGCCACTATAACTTTAAGGTCATGTCCTGCCATGCATGATTGGTTAGCAACAGGTTATTATATTGCAACCAGCAGGGACATAGAGTGTATCTACAATGAAAATAGAAACTCTTGGCATACACGGACTCCAGCTGATATAACCACGGGTGAGTTTAAAGACCAAAGTTCACCAACTCATGATAAAGCCCAATTGATGAAGGACAACTTTTCATTTATTATAAATGATGAGGAGAGTTCTAACATGGATGCATTTAAGTTTAGAGTACCTTGGAGAGTAGAAACTCCGCCAGGGTATTCATGTCTTTACTTAGACCCTTTCTTGCACCAAAATAAATACTTTAGAACATGGCAAGGTCTTATGGATACGGATATGTTTAATACACAGACTGATAATCAGCAAGTCATAGTTTATCCTCTTGTAAAAGAATCTTTTGTAATTCCTAAAAATACACCAATTGTACAGGTAGTTCCATACAGAAGAGAAGAGTGGGCAGCATCATATATACATAGGGATTTTTCATCAATAGTATCAGAGAATGACAGTAAAACTTCAGTTTATGAAAAACCACCAATAGCAGAACATTGCAGAATAGAAGGAGAAGAGGACTCAGCCGACAATCAAATTCCAGGCGGGTTCTATAGAAAATATATGTGGGAAAATAAAGTAAAAGATTTCAAAGACGCTCCTAAAGATGAGTGTCCATTTGACCCAAAAACGGGGAAGATGAAAGAAGATTTTAAACAAAAACAACAAGACTTGACTGAATTGAACGGGGACGGCAATCGGGATAGGGGGAGATACGGAGAAGATGGCCGTTAGATTATTGTTTCCAACATATGTATTCCATAGAAATTTTCTAGACCCAAATCTAGATGAATCTCAAGGATATGATTTGGAATATGCAGAGATGTTGGTGAATGAAGTTGATGAAATGCGAAAGCGTGACCCTATAGGCAGAAACGTATCTAATTCTACAAGTCCTACAGAAAATTATCAAGCGGGTTGGCAGTCAAACGATGGTTGCGAATCCAATGCTATTTTTCAAAAATGTATGAATCGTATAAGTAGACTTTTTCAAGATGAAGTTCTACCCTTCCATGGAATACATGATAGTAGTGGAATGAGAATGAAAGCAGGAAACTCATGGGCAAATATTAACGAAAAGGGGTCTTTCAATAGACCTCACACGCATAACGGTTGCTGGTATTCAGGCGTTTTATACCTAAAAGCAGATGGAGATGAGGGATGTTTTGTAGCAACTGATACTGACCAAAAAGTGTTATCGATGTTTCCTCACCATCAAAGAGTTAGAGGTGACATGGCACTTCAACCTAAAACAGGAGATATACATTTATTTCCTAGTGGGTTGTTGCACATGGTTGAACCCAACTACACAGATAAATCTAGATATAGCATATCATTTAATATGGACATGGAAAGTGTAATAAGCAATCAAGGTGGTAGAGGTAACTTTGGCCAAGATTTTTCCGACCCCAATTATGACAGTGATGAATTCGTATTTAACATAGATGAAAGGGGTAACCCAATAAGATAATTTCATAAATAGATTTATGGAATCAGAAATTATCTCAATAGACGCAGGCATGATATGGAACATTGTGTTAACCTTCATCTTAGCCCCAATGGGATTTTTAGTACGTTCTGTGTTATCAGAACAGAAACGTATTGATATTCTAATAAACAAAACACGTGAAGAAGTCGCTAAAGACTATGTTACACGTGAACAACTTGGGAAAGAGTTGGAAAGATTGTCTGATACATTAGACAGAATTGATAATAAGTTGGATAGACTACAATCTAAGACTTACTTCCAAGAATAATTCTTATAAATAGTAGTATTAAAGGAAATTACTACTATGGCCGCACCGAATTCTAAAGACACTTTCAAACAGTATATCAAGCGTGCTCTTGGAGCTCCAGTTATAGAAATCAATATTGATGATGACCAACTGGACGATAGAGTAGACGAAGCATTACAATACTTCCGTGAATACCACTATGATGGGAGTATAAAGACTTATCTGAAACATCAAGTTAGTGCTAATGATATTATTGGTATGAAAACTAATGAGTCATTTACAGAAAGTGCAGCTGGTACACACGCAAAGACAGACCAAGAATATAAACAACAACAGAACTATATTGTACTGCCAGAGTTTGTTCTTTCAGTCATAAACATCTTCCCATTCGCAGATAAAAGCAATTTAAACATGTTTGATATTAGATATCAATTAAGATTGAATGATATCTATGACCTAACAAACACAAGCATTCTTTATTACTCACAGGTACAACAACATATTTCAATGTTAGACCAAATGTTAGTAGGTCAAACTCCAATTAGATACAACACTCATATGAATAGATTGTATCTTGATATGGACGCAGATAAAATAAATGCGGGAGAATACATCATTGTTGAGTGTTATAGAAAACTAGACCCGACTGATTTCACAGACATATATAATGACATGTGGTTAAAAAGATATGCAACCGCATTAGTCAAATATCAGTGGGGACAAAACCTTTCAAAGTTTGGTGGTATCGCATTACCAGGCGGAGTGACACTAGAACCCGATAATATTAAGTCAGAAGCACTAGAAGAAAAAACTAGATTAGAAGAAGAATCAAGATTGAATTATGAGATGCCTGTCTTAGATATGATGGGGTAAAAAATTATGCCTACAAACGTATTTTTTAATCATGCAGTTTCAACTGAACAACACCTTTACGAGGATTTAGTTGTTGAGTCTCTCCGCATGTATGGACAAGATACACTATACTTACCAAGAACAATAGTACAAGAAGATACTATTCTTGGCGAAGATGTGCAATCCAAATTTGGAGATGCTTATGGTGTTGAGATGTATATTGAAAACCCCGAAGGTTTTGAGGGTGAGGGTGACCTCATGTCAAAATTTGGTGTGGAAATACGTGACCAAGCAACTTTTGTTATATCAGTTAGAAGTTGGGAAAGATTCGTCTCAGTAGACGGTAACCTTGCAACATCACTAAGACCTAATGAGGGTGATTTAATTTATCTTCCCCTTTCAGGTTCATTGTTTGAGATAAAATTTGTAGAACATGAAATGCCTTTCTATCAAGTAGGTAAACTATTTGTGTTTAAACTTCAGGCAGAACTATTTGAATATGCTGGTGAAGATTTTGATACCTTTACGGACGCAGACCTTGTAGAAGAACAACAAGCGTACAGGGTAGATTGTAGAATGTCGGGAACAGGTCAATATACTGTAGGCGAACAAATTAAATTGAACGATGTGGTCATCGGTGAAGTTGTTAAATATAGCGAAGACGTTGTACCAAACCAACTAGAACTTATACATGTAACCCTACCACTGAAAGTGGGCGATACTCTTGTAGGTTCTAAATCATCCGTTTCACGGAACATAGCAAGTATAACAGATACCATGACTATGAGTCAAGACGGAAATGCACAGAACTTAGACTTTGAACAGAAGGCAGATAACTATCTAGACTTCTCAGAAACAAACCCATTTGGTGAGGTTACATAATGTTTGGAACTTTTTTCTACAATGAAACAATCAAGAGAGCGGTGTCTATCTTTGGAACTCTATTCAATAATATTGATGTCAAGGATATAAAATCAGATGGAACTGTACTAAACATACGTAAGGTTCCTATCAGTTATGGGCCGAAAGCAAAGTTTCTTGCAAGATTAAATCAAGAATCAACCTTGAATGATGGTAATAGAACTGCTATAACTTTGCCCAGAATTGCATTTGAGTTGGCAGGATTTGAGTACGATGTCTCTAGACAGAACAATAAACTTATTAGGAATACTAAGACTACTCAAGAAGCAGGCGGTCTGAATAGAAAGTTTCAGTACGCACCCGCCCCTTATAACTTAACATTCAATTTATCAATCATGTCAAAGACAATGAATGATGCTCTACAAATAGTAGAACAAATTATACCATACTTTCAGCCTGACTACACGGTCACTATGAAGATGATTGATGAGTTAACCGACTACAGAGATGTACCTATCATATTAGAAGGTGTGGATTTTGAAGATTCATATGAAGGTGGATACGATGAAAGAAGAGTAATTACATACAATCTGACCTTCAAAATGCAGTTATACTTTTTTGGCCCAGTTTATCAAGGTAAGATTATTAGAGAAGTTATCGAAAGAGATTATATCGGTGACGGTAATACAGGATTTACTACTTCTGAAATTACTAGTGCTGGATTGGTCAAAGAGGTTAAATCATATGAACCTGCTTTCCTAGCACTCTCAAATGCGGTATCTAATTCTACAACAGTTACATTCCCCACAGCACTAGATTCAGCAATCAGTGTGGGTGATAAGATATTTGGTTCGGGTAATGTAACAAATCCAACAATAAATAGTATTGCAAATGACCGTTTAAGTATGGTCTTAAATGAAAGTATAACAGTAGACGCCAACACTAGATTAAAGATAGTCGGTTCGGTAGATACAAATGATACGTTTGTTGTAGCAGAAACTGTTTCCTTCTATGATGATGGAACAAACAAAACCTACACGGACAACTTAACAGATGATGAATAATTATGCCAAAAGATATAGACAACAAGTTGAATGACTTACTAGACATTAATTCGTCTATTAAGAAGGAAACTAAAGCGGTTCCTATGGTTAAGGAAAGACCCGTAACTGATAGGACTGCAAACATTGAGACTGACTATAAGTACGCAAGAGAACACCTCTACGACCTCATAGAACGAGGACAGGACGCTATAGATGGTATTCTAGACCTATCTAAAGAGTCTGAACACCCACGTGCCTACGAAGTTGCTGGACAGTTAATTAAGACCGTAGGTGAGACTGCAGAAAAGTTAATCGACTTGCAACAGAAGATGAAGAAGTTGGAAGACAATGATGAAAAAATTAGAGACCAACACAATCATTTATATGTGGGGTCTACAAGTGAATTACAAAAATTTCTGAAGAAGAGTAATGGTTCAAGCGAAGAATGAAGGTTATCTAGGCAACACGCAGATTAAACGTGTTGGTGTAGAGACTAAGTATACAGCAGAGGAAATGGCAGAATACTTAAAGTGTTCTGAAGACCCTTGCCATTTTATTGAAACTTATACACAAATTATTTCACTTGATGAAGGTATGGTTCCATTTAAATTGCGTGGATACCAAGATAAACTCATAGAACATTATAACGCTAATCGTTTTAACGTGGTTCTTGCAAGTAGACAGAGTGGTAAATCAATCACTTCTTGTGCATACTTATTATGGTTTCTATTATTTAAACCCGAAGTTACTGTAGCAGTTCTTGCTAACAAAGGTGCAATTGCAAGGGAAATGATTGCACGTATCGTAACCATGTTAGAGTCTGTTCCATTCTTCCTACAGCCTGGTGTTAAGATTCTAAACAAAGGTAACATTGAATTTGGTAATGATAGTAAAGTGGTAGCAGCCGCAACATCTTCTAGTTCTATTCGTGGATTATCTATCAACATGTTGTACCTTGATGAGTTTGCCTTTGTTGACGATGCAGAGACATTCTATACTGCGACATATCCCGTAGTAACATCGGGTAAAGATTCAAAAGTTATTATTACTTCTACCGCTAATGGTGTGGGTAATATGTTTCATAAAATATACGAAAGTGCAGTACATGGACAATCAGAATACAAAGACTTCACAATCAACTGGTACGATGTGCCAGGCCGAGATGAAGCATGGAAAGAACAAACAATTGCAAACACCTCAGAAGCACAGTTTGAACAGGAGTACGGAAACTCGTTTTTGGGAACTGGTAATACTCTCATTAACTCCAATACTTTACTTGGGTTAAGAGCGTGGGATGCAGAATGGTCTAAAGATGATTCATTCTTTATGTATGAAAAACCACATGAGGAACATACTTATGTCATGACATGCGATGTCGCTAAGGGTAGGGGAATGGATTACTCTACATTCAGCATCTTTGACATCTCAGTAAAACCATTTAAACAAGTTGCGACATTTAGAAACTCGTTAATTTCACCACTTCTTTACCCTGACTTAATTTCTAAATATGGTAGAGCATACAATGATGCTACTGTCATTATTGAAAATAATAACGAAGGTTCAATTGTTGCTTCACAATTACATTACGATTTAGAATATCCTAATGTATTTGTGCAAGGGCAGTTAAAAGCGGAAGACATTGGTGTAACGATGTCTCGTAAAATTAAACGTATAGGATGTTCTACACTTAAAGAGTTGTTGGAAGAGGATAGGTTAATACTTTTAGATAGGTATACCATCACTGAACTTATGACTTTTGTAAATAAGGGTAGAAGTTTTGAAGCCGATAGAGGTTATCATGACGATATGGTAATGACATGTGTATTATTTTCATGGTTCGTAACTACAGATTATTTCTATCACTTAACAAATTATCAAGTCAAAGAGCTGTTATATTCGGAACAACAGAAATTGATTGAGGAAGATATGTTACCAGCTGGGTTTTTTGGGGGGTCAGACCACCAAGAACACTCATTTGTAGACGTTGATGGTGACCGATGGTTCACCGACCCCTTAGACAATATAAAGTTATAAATAAAACAGTAAACAACTTTTGACATTAACAGGAGAAAAAGTATGGCATTTCAAGTATCACCAGGCGTACAGGTTAAAGAGATTGACCTTACAAATGTTGTG
>Ga0181400_1000029_pt1 | contig 50821 bp, 54 predicted proteins | sample 23SPOviralmetaG_FD_130129 | JGI IMG/M metagenome (GOLD analysis project Ga0181400, IMG submission 130129) | Marine viral communities from the oligotrophic San Pedro Time Series (SPOT) site, San Pedro Channel, CA, USA - 23 SPOT_SRF_2011-06-22 | ecosystem: Environmental > Aquatic > Marine > Strait...
AAACATGGTATAAATCCCTTTTTATTTTCTTTTTCAGCAATAATTCCAATTGTGTTACTATTATAATTTATAATCTGTTTTTCAATAGTGTAATTATTGATTAATAATAATTTAACTAATTTTGATAATTTAATATTTTCTTTGAAAGTATATACGTTTGGTAAGGAAGGATAAGTTCCACAATATTTATTAACTGTTTTATCTATATTTTCTAAAACATTTATGATATTTTTCGTTAGATTTTTATTTCTAATATTAAATAATTTTGTTACAACAATAGATTTTATTTTATCTTCTACAGCATAAATTGGTTCATAATAATTACCATTCTTTATCAAAATAGCTGTATTTCTATTAATATCAAATAATTCAGATGAATAGTGATTTATTGGACATATTAAATTTATATTATTTGTTATATCATTTTCATTCATTTCTAATATTATTAAGTTTAAACCATCTTTGAATAAATTTTTATTTGGTAAACATATTAAATCCCATAAATATGTATAATCTATAATTATATTATCATTGTTTAAATAATCTATAAAATTTTGATATGCAGAAATTACTTGTATCAAATAATTTTTTTGATTTTTATCATCAAAATTTATACTTTTATATATTTTAGTATTTTTATAAGTATCATCTATTTTCATATTATAATTAATTTTTTTATCTTTGAAATTACTTATTAAACTTCCATTTTGTAAACTAATAAATAAATCTAAATTGAGAGAAGTTATTAATATATTTTTCATATCTTTTGTAGTCAATATTTTAACTTTTGGAACTATGTAATCAATATATAAATCACTTAAACATGAAATAAATGATTGATTTTTATTAAATTCTACTCCTCTTCTCAATAAACAAAGATGGTTCGGTTTCAAATTTGTATTTGTAATACTTATTTGACATTTTTTGTTGTCTGTTTGTAAATATTTCTGTATTGCTATAGGTAAATAGCCCCATCTATTTTTATCTAAAGGAAATTTATCACTTCCTTTAATATAATCATCTTGGTCATCTACTTCTTTTTCTACAACTTTATTATTAATACATTGATCTCTTCTTTCTTTTTGTGCGGGACTATCCCAGGATTTGAAACAACAAGGAACACATAAATCATCAGGATGACTTCCTTCTTTTAAAAATCCAGGATAATGTTTAACATAATTACCTTGATTATCTATATGTTCTTTATTATCTGTAAATTCAAAAATAGAACTATCTTTTGGAACCTTTTTGCTTTTATCAGGTATTATATTTCCATATTTTCCTGATTTAACATCCTCTTCAGTTAAACTAGTATCATATTTTAAACTCCAATATCTAGGGCATATATACCAATATTGATTGTCTTTTGAGCTTCCATATTTTATTGCTTCATCATAAGAACCTGGATGATTTTTATCTATATTTGCCTTTTCTTCATCTGTTAATATTACAGGTTGACGTTTTACATTCCAAGGACATAAACGAGAATATGCTTTAAATTTGCCATCTATATCAGTTTGAAATAGTTTTGGATCTCTTGTTTCCATTCTTTTATAAAAAGGGTTTGGATTTGATAAACTCATACCCGTAACATCTTTTTCTAATTTTTTTCCTTCTAATTGCTTCTCTAAAATTATTTTTTCATCATCCTCTTTATCATCTTTAATAGTTTTTTCAAGAATTTTTATTTTTTTCTTTGTTTTTTTCTTTTTATCAGAAGATTCTTTCTGTGTTATTTCCTCATCATCAATTTCTATATCGCTATTAACTCCTCCTTCTTGTATTTCTTCATCGTCTAGTTCTATTTCTTCTTCATCAATTTCTATTTCTTCATCATCTTTATCAATATCAGAACCCATTAATATATTTAATAAATCTTCCTTATCATCTGAAACTTTTTCTGGAGAATCAAAAATTAGTTCCTCTGCTATTTCTACTTCTAATTCTTTTTCAGGGGATGGAGCAATTTCTTCTATTTGTATTTCTTGTTTTATTTCTTTCTTTGAACACATTTTACTTATTTCTTCTAATTTTACATTAGTAGTATCTGGATATTGTGTTATACGTATTAATGAATCAATATATATTGATAAAATATCAATATATTTTATATTACTTATATTATTTATAGTTATAGTAATATTATTTTTAAATTGGTCTTGTTTTATTGTAGTTAAAAATCCAGGGTTATTTTTTAATTTTATTTTCTTCTTTTTTCCTGTTTTTTCTATTACTTGTATAGAATTTAAAACATCTTTTAATCTCTCAATGATATCCTTTTCATTGAGCCCATAATTATCTTTTATAATTTTTATTATATTTTCTTGTTCTACTTCATTTTGAATTAAATCAATAATTGTAGATTCAATAGCACTCATTTCATTGTAGTTATTTACTCTTTTATATCTCATTCTAATAATATCTTTTAAATTTCCTTGTTCAACATTAAATATTGACGTTATACATGATGTTAATTTTGATAATATTATATTATTTTTTATTGGAAGATAATATTCATAACTTATATTTTCTATTTCCACATTATTATCATATAAATTATCAAATAAATTCAATGTATATCCAGATTCTTTTATAAAATCTGATACTTTATTAATTATATTATTAATATTATTTTTAATTAATTCTTCACATTCTATTACACTATAAGGATTATCCAAATCTAATTCAATATTTATAGAAGCATCCTGATAAATATGACAAACAAAATTAATTATATTATTATCATTAACATTTATATAAAAAGCAATAGATTTTTGCGTAGCAATATTTTTAATAATTTTGAAAATAGTCCCTTTTGATAAATAAGGTATTTTTTTACCATTTGTAGCTAGTTTATCACAATATAATTTATAAATTTTTTCCATTCTTTTTGATGGATTATATTTAATTAATGGTATATTTTTATCAGCATGTATAATTTTGAATATTACTTCTAATGGTAATATAAAATTATATAATGGAATTATATTAAATGATATATATTTTATACCTTTTTTAATATAATCAATATCAGTTGTTCTTTTATTATATATTTTATGAAATAATTCTACATTTTCTATATTTTTAATAAAATTTTTATCTATATAATCTTTACTTTTTTTTAATAATAATGGTTTACTATTATTTAATTCTGCTTTATTTAATATTTCATTATCATATAAATAGGGATAATACATTTTAATAATATTTTTTTCATCTATATTATTATTTATAGCATAATTTAATACATCTTCAGCCTGACACAAATAGATAATATTACTTTTAATATTATTATTTGATAATAATACTTGTTTATTTGTTGTATTTACAAAATATTCAACATTTTTTTTAAATATATCATCCACTTCTAATAAATTAAATGGATTAACAATATACGAAATGTTAATATTTTTGTAAGTAAATTTCTGTCCTAATGGTTTATTGACTAAATTATATTTATCTAACTTTAATGATAATATATCATCATATGTATATATTGATTTATCTGGTAAAGTTTTTATATCAAAATTTGATATGTTCAATAAAAATTCAATTAAAATACTTTTTGTTAATTGTATTTTGCTATTTTGTGTTAAATTTTTATAAATAGTTTCACTATTAAAATCTTCATTTACATTACTAAATAAATATAATTCATCAATCGAAACATTTTTTTCTATATTGATAAATTTTTTCTTTATTGTTTCTATAGTATCATCTGGATAAATATTTGTATTTATGATTTCATAATTAATATTATATTTCTTTATAATATCTAATTCATATTTTTCAAATATAGTATCTATATTTATAGTATTATCTTCGTTGAAAACATAAATTTTTTCTACAGTATTACTTTTTAATTTATATATTTTATATATTGTAGACATACTATATAAAATAATCACATAATATTTTATATAGTTATGAACTATAATATTATAGTTGCTATATGTGAAAATAATGGCATTGGTTATAATAATAGTTTACCTTGGAATATCAAAGAAGATTTAAAAATATTTTCAAAATTAACTAAAGGAAATAATAATAATGCTATTATTATGGGTAGAAATACATTTGAAAGTTTACCTAATAATTTTTTACCTAAAAGAGATAATTTAATTTTATCCTCGTCTATAATTATTGATGAAAAGAGAGAAGATAATATAATTAAAACTTTTGATAATATTAATAGTATTATTGAATTTTGTAATACTAAAAATTATCAAGAGGTATGGATTATAGGTGGACAATTAATATATGAGTCATTTCTACGAAAGAATATTGTAAATAAATTATTTATTACAAAAATTAATAAGAAATATTTATGTGACAAATTTTTTTATTATAATGAAAAAGAGTGGAAGCTAGCAGCTAATGAAAAACTAAAAAATATAGAAAATATAGATATTGATTTATTAATTTATGAAAAATAAGGATTATCATTTATTTCCATACCACAATATTTTTTAGGATTCTTACTATAATCAACCGGTTTATATATATTTATTTTTTCGGCTTCTTGTAATAAAAATTTAAAATTTACCCAAAATTCTGGAGTATGACCAATCGATTTGCTAGCAACATGAGATAATTCATGTATTGCTACAAATGTTAAAGTATTTAAATCTATAAGTCTCCCCTTATTATTTTTTTCAGTATCTAAACAAAATGCTATTTTTTCTCCCTTATTTTCACTATATGCAGTAAATTCACTTGTCGGTAATGTTTCTGTAATTTTTTTTGGATTGAAACCTTCTGTTAAACGTTTTATTCTGTCTTCGCTATCAAAATTATTTTTACAATGTTCAACTAAAGATTTCATATTTTGATTTACTTTTGCTAATTTATCAGCTGCTAATTCTAGTTTACTTCTTTCACGAACACAATAAGTATTACCATCTACATTCGAAATTATACATTTTAAATGAAAAAGATCAGAATCTATATAAATGCGATATGATAATATAATAATTAAACAAATTAATATGAATCCTAATAAATGACTATTCATTATATATATTATTTATATAATGAATTAAATAAAAATTATAATTTATTGTGAACCACATCCAACTTCTAATGGAACTCTCATTAAATCAGGTTCAATAGTAGAGTTCATCCATGGACTAACTTTGTTAGTTGGATTAGGAGGCTCAGATCTTAATTGTAAATTAGAATTTCTTAATGTGCTACCAATAGTATCAATGCCTGCGTGGTAACCAGCTCTTAATAAATTAACATTTTGTAAATCACCAGCTCCATTTTGATTCATATTTCCAAATTCATTATCTTGTCTAGGTAATAATTCAGAGGGGTTAGCTATTTCTTGGCGATTACACGATAGTGGAACACCAGATGTAACTGTTTGAATACCATCCGCATTTGCTGGACCACTGTTCATTCCTACAGGATTTGCGGCCATTGGTGGTTTGCTAGAAGCTCCAGCAGCACCTTTATGGGCTTGATCAATAACACCAGGAGACATTTCACTCCATAAAGTTCTTGGTTTGCTTTCCCACGATTCTTCTGATGATCTCTCGGGTGTTGAATTATTAGTCATTGGTGAGAAGTTTGTTCCTTGTTTTCTCGAATACATTACAACAGCAACAACAGCAACGATTAATCCAAGGACAAATAACATATTTTTTTGAAGGAATTTCATGAACTCGTTTAAAGTTTTCATATATATAAAATGAATGATAAAATAATTTTAAAAATACACATTTTTTCTAAATTTATAAATCATATTTATTCGATATCTTCTATCTCTTCATTTTCTCCGAAATTACTATTTTCATCTTCAGATAAAATATCATCCAATAAATATTTATTTTTTATATTTTTTGCTTCTAAATATGCCTCCACCGCAGCTTGTCTCATTTTTTTTGCTCGGTCTCTTGCATTTTTATATATTTCCAAATAAACATCATTCGGTTTTTTTAAAGTAATTGGATTTTCATCATCATTTTCTAAAGTTATATCACTTTCTAAAGATATATCTAATTCTTTTAAAGAATTTTCATTTTCTAATTCAATATTATCAATATTGGCATCTACAATCTCTAATTCTTTTGTATCTTCTAATTCTTCTGTATGTTCTAATACACTAGAATTATCTAATTTATTTGTTTCATCTATTTTTTCTACTTTGTCTAAATTTTTTATTTCTTCTGTATTATCTGTTACTTTTAAATCATTAACTATTTCTAAATCTTGATTATCTATATTTTTTTCTAAATGAAGAACTTCTTCTAAAGTATTTTTATTATCATTTGATAAATCTTGTTTTTTTTCTTCAATTTCTTCTTTATTATCAATAGTTTCACCACTATCATTATTTTTAGTTTTCTTATTTATAAGAAATCCTGTTTTAATTTCTTCAGGCATTTTTAATACCATAATTTGTGGAACATTTATTTCTATTTGAAAACTTTTTGATGAAAATTTTATTCCTTCAATTGCTATAAGAGGAATTATTTCTAAATTTTCCTTAACATCTTCTACATTGAGAATATTTTCATTTTCATCATAAATTAAACAATAATTTTTTCTTATAGTCTTATTATTTGGAATATAACATCTAATAACAATAAATTTACCTGATTTGTATGTTTTCATACAACTATTGAAATGTGACTCAATATCATCTAAATCCATTTCGCTTTGAAACCAATTATCTTTTTTTTCAAAAATTAATTCTCTACATCTGTTTTCAAAATTTTCAAACCATTTTATTAAATTATTTTCATAAGAATTAAATATTAAATCAATAAAAAATTTTTTAGACGATGTTGTTTTACATATTCCTTGTTTACTTCTACATTTAGGTAATTGTAAATATAAAGGTAATTTTTTTTCACCACAATTTAATTTAGTAAAAAAACAACCTCCTTGAACAGGCGTGGGATTATCTAAATTAATTAATTCATAATTAAAAGTATCTGTTGGATCAATTATATTTTCCATTATTATTAATTTATTTATTAGAAAATTATATATTTCTAAAGACGCATAAATAATAAAAAAAATTTATCAAATAATGTAATGAAAGAGAATTTTATAGAGCAATGTTTATTTCTACTTAATAAAAAAGAAATTAAGGAACAAATTAAGGAAATATTCAATCCATTTTTACAAATAATTACTAAAACTTTATTAAATGAAATATATCCATATATTTATTTATCTTTAATTTTTGTAATTGTGAGTTTTATTTTACATTTAGGGATTTTTATTCTTTTATTTCGAAATAATAAACCTTCAATTTTTTAAATAATAATTTTCTTACAATATTATATATGACTAATCGTATTGTTTTATCTGGTGGTGCAGGTTGTCAAGCCGCAGAAATGGTTGGTGGAAAACGTAGAAAATACCACAAAAAATCAATGAAAAGACGTGGTTCGCGTAAATCAAAAGCGATGATGATGAAAAAATCTCGTCGTCATTCAAAAAAAATGATGATGATGAAAAAATCTCGCAAAGGTGGATCACGTAAATCGAAAGCGATGATGATGATGATGATGAAAAAACCTCGTCGTCATTCAAAAAAAATGATGATGATGATGATGAAAAAACCTCGTCGTCATTCAAAAAAAATGATGATGATGAAAAAATCACGCAAAGGTGGATCACGTAAATCGCGTGGAGCTGGCATGGTTCAAAGAGCATCCCTTCCTTTTGGTCTTTTAGCTTTACAAAAAATGATGCAACGCCGCAAAAGCCGCAAATCCCTTTAAAAATTCGGTAAAAGAGTCTTAAAAGCTCCTTACAGAACCGCTAAATTCTTATTATAAATTTATTAATAAGAAATGAGATTTAAATAATATTTAAATATTATTAAATATTATTTTTTAACATTATAATATCGATGGAAAATAATATTAAAAATTGGTTACTTTTAGACAACAAAATTAAAGAATTAAATCAAAAAATTAATGAATTAAGAGAGAAAAAAAATAGTTACAAAAATGATATATATCAACATATTAGTAATAATAATTTAAATAATGCTACTATCAAAATAGGCAATGACTATCTAAAATTTGTAGAAACTAAACAAAATACACCTATATCCTATAAATTTTTAATCGAAGCTTTAAAAAATTGCTTGACAAATGAAACTGATATTGAAAATATTATTAATTATATAAAAACAAACAGAGAAAGTAAAATTATTAATGATATAAAAAGATTTAATAAATAATTTTCTATATATATAAATGCCTTATTTAGAAAATAATTCTTTATCTTTTAGAACTATAACAAATTTGCCAGATAAATTTAAGGATTTAGCTATTCCATCTGCCTTAAATTTTAAAAATATGTTATCTGGTGGATCAAATTATAAAAAATTAAATACAGTAAATAATGGCAATACAATTGATGGTGAATCTTTTGATAATTTATTGAAAAATGTAAATCCTAATGAGTCGTTTTCATTAAAAACAAAACCAAAAAAACATAAAAGAACTAAAAGTTTAAAAGTAAAATCTAAAACATCTAGAAAAAAATTTAATAAATAATTTAATAAAAATTAAATAAATTAATAATTAATTTTTATCAATGCATACTCCAATTGTTACTATTAAAAGGAGAAACTACAATATTAGCTATTTTATTTTTCCAGTATTCAATGCGTTTTTGGAAATCTAACTCTTTTTGTGTTTTTGGAAATAATGGTATATTTTTCATCATTTCTGCTTCTTGTGATGTAATTTTTGGTCTATAACCATAACAATTTACACCAAATCTTACATTTGGATTTGCAATATATCCACCATTTATACCTGGTCTTCCACAATCATTTTCATGTCCTTCTATTTTTTGTAAACGTTGCCATCTTTCCATTTGAGTAGGAAATAATGCCATTTGATCTTCTGACCAACCATAACTACACCAATCAGCACCATTTTGGTAAGCATTTTCTATTTCTTTATAATTTGCTAATCGATTTCCATAAGCTTTACATATTGCTCTGGCATTATCAAATGTATATTTATTACCTGGTATATGATATACTTGCTTTTCAAATTTTAATTCTGGAACAGTGCTAGAACCTGTTATTTGCCCTTCAGTTTCTCTTTCTACTGTAATATCTATTTCTGGTTCTCCTGAAAATAAATTTTTAATGCTTGTTATAATATTTACATTTAAAAAGTAATTCATACCATTAATAATAATAATAACTAAAAATACTCCCCATAACAATATTTCTAAACTGGCTTTGCTAGTAGAAGGAGCATTCATGGATTCGCTGTTATTTCCTAAAGATGCAAATAAAACAAGGTAAATTATTATTATGAAAACTAATAATGTTATTATTAAAGGGTTAGCCATATTAGTATTTAAAAAATTCATTGAAGGAACCCCCAAAATTGTATTCATATCAACATCCATATAATATTTATTTTTATTTTTTTTTTTCTATAGAATAAACTATAAGCTTTATTACTTACTATATCTTTTTCATTTATTTCTTTAACATTTGTATCATTAAAACAATACCATTTACCATTTGCATTCTTTACATATGCAAAGTAATGCCCGCCCATTGTCATACCTGAATGATTACAAACACCATATAAATCATAGACAAAAGTTTCTTTATTATAACCAACAACATATTTTTTCAATTCTAGATTTTCAATTGGATAATCTACCAAAGAATTTAATTTTCTATTATTATTTGTAAATCGTTTTAAATCTATAATTAAAATATGTGGAAAATTCCAAAATACTGTTTTTTTATTAATATCTTCCTTTTTATTTGTTTTTTCATTAAACCACGCATTATCTCCATTCATTAATTCATTTTCACAATATTTATCAAAACATTGATATATGTTACATTCATTAGCCACAATAGGTAAACTTATTACAGAAAAAGGTTCGGGTTTACTAACTAATATTTCATTATTCAAACTTACTATTTGGGTTACAGAAATACCATAAAATAAGTGTAAAATTTCTGAATATTCCTTTTTATACATATTTATCATCATATTATAGCAATCCTTTGCTAATTTATCGCTATCATTTTTTATTTCACCATTTATTGACATATTTACTTCTCTCTGTAAACCTAAATGGAAACAATCTAACATAAATAAAATAAACTCGGGTAAATCATTTTGCATAAAACCGGTAAATAACATTCTATCTTTTTCTTTAGCAATTTTTTGTATTGTTTTTAAAAATCCCCATGGAGCAATAGCACAATTTTCTTTCCACAACATTCTTCTTAAATTATTCCATTCTACTAACATAAAATCGTCCTTTTTATTTACTCTATTTACAAATTCTTTAGAATCTAAAAAATCATTTAATTCGTATGTATGTGATAATACTTGAATAAAAGAATTTATATAACATGTATTACCTAAGTTACCTAACCCACTAAGACCTTTATCTTTATATTTATCCATAAGTAATTATTTATTTATGAATTTATTTATTTAAACATTTTTTATTTTATAATAGTAAAATATGAATGATAATAATAATAATATAGAATCTTTTATTAACTTTACTGAAAATACTAATGCTATTTTTTCAAATATCATTCAAGTAATTAATTCTCAACAAAATACTTATAATACAATATTTAATAATAGTTATAATCGAAGATATAATGATAGAAATGTATATACACGTGGTTATTCAAGAGAGAATAATGTAAATACTAATCTTTCTAGAAATATATTACAGCAAACTTTATTAAGAAACTTAATTTTGAGAAGTGCTTCACTAGCAAATACAGAAAATAATATAGAAAATAACATTCCAACAGAAGAACAAATTAATAATTCAACAACAAGAACTACTTTTCAAGAAATAGAAAATCCTATAAATACAACTTGTCCAATTAGTCAAAGTGATTTTTCAAATAATGATATTGTATTACAAATTAATCATTGTGGTCATATTTTTTCTGAACGCCCATTATTACAGTGGTTTAATAGAAATCATTGTTGTCCTATGTGTAGATATTCTATAATTTCTGATTCCTCAAATCAAAGTATAAATGAAGATACTGAATTAAATAATATTACTAGAAATAATAATGAAAATAATAATCAAAATAATAATGGAAATATTAGTAGAAATAGTAGTAGTTCAACGATAAATAGAAATAATAGTGACCCTAATATTACAAGAAATAATAGTGGTTCTAATAGTAATTTTAATAGAGTTCCAATTATTACAAGAATAAATTCTAGCCCTAATCGATTTAATAGTTTTAATACTAATGTAAACAACAATACAATTTCTAATGATATGTTAAATCAATTACAAACTATTATAGATACTTTTAATAATGAGATTGAATTTGAAGTTGCGCTTATTACTCCATCACAATAATAATTTAAAATAAAAAAAAACTTATAAAATTGATAATTTAAAAAATTAATTTTATTTAAGAAAACTTATATTAATTATTAATATATGGATACAAATTCATATATTAATTCTAAATTAGAATATTGTAAAGCTCAAGAAAAAGGTTATGATTATTTAGATCAAAATATTAAAGAATTTTATGAAAATTATCTTAGAGCTCTAAAATGTATTTCAAATATAAATAGTAAAAATATATATATTGGTATGTGGAAAATGTTAAGTATAGATGAAATAAATAGTTTATATGAAAAAAATTTGTATAATAAGGAAAATATTGACATTGCTTTCAGTCGTTCAGATAAAATTATTATTGCTTTCTATAATAGAAAATTTTGTAGAATATTTTTCAGATATAAAGATAGTGATTATGAAAAACATATTACAATTGATAGAAAATTAAAAAATAAAGGTGTTGATTTTTACACTTTCATTTATAATATATCATCATCATATAGTTTTAATAAAAATTTCAATGTAGTTAAACCATTGTTTTAATTATTATATTATAGTAATTATATTATTTATTTTTTGATATATTTATCAAATATAATCGACTTAATTTCTTTACATCGTAATTCTTCATATTTTTTTAGAAATTTTTCTTCTTCTGGCCATTTTTCTTTTAATTTATTAATTTCATCTTTCCATGTTCTAAGTGTATATCCTCTTTTATCTTTGAATTCTTTGATTTGTTCTAATACTAAAGCAAATAGTTGCTGTAATGGTTTCATGATTTGATTAGTAATATAAAAGTTATAGTCTAATTCTAAATTATTTTCTTGTATGTATTTTGGGTTTTCAATTTTATCACATTGTAATGCCTTCTTATTCTCATTTTTTATATATGCAAATGGAATACGATCACCTGGTCCTGGCTTATTTCCTGGATCCCGTTCACCCATTCTTTTTGCTAACATAAAATGAGCAATTTGTTGAGGATTTTTATACTCACTTCTAAGAGATTTTGTAATAATTAATTTATCAATTGGATTCTTTTCATCAATAACATCTTGTAATGAATTATGTGTAAAATTTAAAGCACTGGGAACACTTTTTTCTTTCATTAAAATGTCAATTACGCCACCATATATATCTTTTACAATTGGAGCATTATCACGTCGTTTTAGAACAATACCCATCTCTTTACGTTTTCCTTTCTTTGGATCTAATTCATATAAAATACCAACATAACGTTTTTTTGATAATAAACAAAATGGTAAAAATGTTTTTTCATATTCCAAATCATGAGGTTTCTTCAAAAATTTTGTTGCTAATTCTCCTGCTTCCTGCGCCAATTCAATCGTAATTTCTAATGCTTTTTCATCTTCAATCGGTTTTCCATCTAATTCTTCAAGATTAAATGTAAAGAATACGCTATCTGTATTATGAACAATCATATTACCGATACCAGCTGCAAAATGATGATTTTCTGTTGTTAAATCATATACATAGTCTTCATAATAAGGTAATTCATTTATAATTTTTTTAATGGCATTCGGATTTTTTCTTTGTTTACCTTTTGTTAATGTTATTCTATAAATATTTAATTTATCATTTCTAATATTAATAGAACTTTTATATCCAATACTATTAGCTAACCAACAAATATGTGATGCGCTTAACTGATTTTTTTGATCTATTCTAATATAACCATTTTTATCTTTATCTCCATCGGCATCATATAGACCCTCCCAAAAAGCATTTCTTATATCATTTGAACCATTTAATATTTCAGAAGGAATAATTTTCATATTTTTATAGTATAATTTATTTCTATAATATTTAATAAAATCTACCTTTTTTCCATAATCTTTATTTACATTAAAGCAGATTTTTTTGACTCCGGAACTTTCTAATGTATCATATATTTTCCAATCAAAATTAGGATATACTTTTTTACATAATTCATAATATTTATTTAATAAATTAGTATCTGAGTTATTTAAAGCCCATGTAGATTTTTTTCCAGATAAACAGCTATAGCTTCCACAACTTCCATCCCCAAAGAAGAATCCCATAATTTTAGCTTCTTCAGATATTATTATCGAATCTTCACTTGAATAATTATTTACTTCCATTGTTTTATGTAATAATTCTGTTCCAATTTCAACATTTTTTGGTGAAATTTCTTTACCTGTTTTCATAACTAAAGAATGATCTTCTGTTACATCAACCATTCCACTGTGTGTTAATATTCTTACCATTTTTTTTTCAGGATTCAACTTATGTCTAATTACCCGATGACATTTTGTCCAACCATTTTCAGTCCAACTTTCAATATTATTCAGTTCACAAAATTCCTTTGGGTGATTATCTTTAAAATTTTCCTTACTATAATTATTATCATTTACCCAACCTTTAGCATTACCATATTTTTCAGCTAATTCTTCTACTGTGCAAATTACAATTTCTTTTTTATTATATCTTACATTAATTGGTGTATATTTAGCTACACTATCACCATAAATATATTCAGCATTTGTTCTTACCTTACCATATTTTTTTGTATCAACAATTCTATTTTCATATGATTTTTCTATAATTTTTTTTCCATATATTAATAATTTTCTACCAATTGCGGTAGTAGAAGCAGCAACATCTTTATCATAAAATGCACTTGTTTTTGCTCCCGTTTGACCATATAAACTATTTGCTACAATTTTAATAGATAATTGTCTATTATCTAAAACGTTTTTCATAAAAGGATCTTCTTCTTTTGCTGCCAATTTTTTAGTAGATTTTCTCGCAGCTAATAATTCCTCCAAAATAGATGGCATAATAGCTTTTGAACCGTCTTTAAATTGAGCATAACGACATATTTTATAACCAACACATACTTTTTGCGCCGCTCCTTTAGGTGTCTTTCTAATCCATTTATATGTATCATATTTAACATCTACATAATCAAATTCATCTAAATTATCATAAATATAATTGTCATTTTCATCCTTTACACCTGTTTCTAATACTAAATTATTTTCTAAATCATATTCTTTAGTCCAAACTTTACTATCATGTGATAAATTTTCACTAATAATACTGGATGGATATAAAGAACTATAATCTACACAAGCAACTGGTTTTTTTAAATATAAGTTACATTTTGGTGGTAAAACAATAGCACCTTCATAACCACCATCATCCATTACTTTATCAATAACTGGCATTAATGTCTTCTTTTCTCTACATTTTTTAGCAACATAACTAAGTCCTTTAATTCCTTGTCCTCTATAAACTAGGAAACTAATTGGAACAGTAGTTAATTTTGCCATTTCAATATATCCAGTCATAATATCTGTTTTTTTAAGTAGATCATCTACTAATTTACAATCCTTAATACAATATTTGGCAACAATTTTTCTTCCTTCGGGCCCTTCATGAGTTAATCTAAAAATATCTTGTGGTGTTACATCGTCCTTGCCAAGACACCATTTAACAATTAATTTCATATCTGGTGTCACAATACTTTTAATTTCAAAATAACATTCTTTATAATCAATATTAATTATTTCATATTTTTTTCCTCCATTGTATTTATTTGTTGAATGACCAATTTCTTCAAAAACAATATAATCGTTTTTATATAATCCAGTAAAATTTTTACTATAAATTCTTGAAATACTATTTTCTTCGTCATATTCAATTTTATTTACTTTATCACTGATAAAATGTCCAGAAACATAATCTAATTTATATGATGTTAATTGATATTCTCTTCTAAAAACATTGAGTAAATCAATTTGTAATCGTCCAATTGTATTAATAAATTTAATATCATATTGACCACTTGCTATAAACAAACTATTTCTTTCAATATCTTCTTTTCCTGTTCTCCAATCTTTATTTAAACACACGTGATTTTTCAATCTTGATAATTGTAAAAATCTATTAACACAATTTAATTCAATCGCTCTTTTATACATAAATTCTTCATCCCAACCATGAATGTTATAGCCAATAATAATATCTGGATTTTCTTTTTCCATTAGTTTTGTCCATTCAAGTAGTGCTTCTTTTTCATTTTCAACACATACAATTTCACAACCTTCAACTTCATTACAGTCTCCTACTACAATACAATGGTTTAAATATGGTTCATCTTCTCCATAATTTCTTATAGTTGATCCAATAAATGTAACCTTATCTCCTTCTATTTCAGGAAATATTAATGATAATGATTTTGTTAATTCATGTATTTTAATATTTTTATCACAAGTATCTTTTAATACATCATTAATAGTCGCTTCTTTATTTGTATATTTTTTTGTTGATACATATTTTTTTGTAAATTTTTCTTCACAATTATCTTCTTTTTTTCCTTCTTCAGAAATATCATTTTCATCATCTTCATTTTCATCATTATCATCGTTATCTTCTAATTCATTTTTTAATGTTTCATCTACAAAAGTATGATTTGCTGGTTTAATTTTTATCCAAGTATCAAATAACTTGTCTACTTCTTCTTCGGTTATCTTCTCTTTTAAATATACTTTATTAATATCTTTTTCATTTCCAAATTCAAATGCTGTTTTAATACATGATTTTAAAAATTTATCACTAATATCTTGTATATTATCTAATTTAATTTTATCAATAATATCAACAGCCAATTTCTTATAATTCTTAATTGGTAATGGAAAATCTCCATGGCTACTGCTAGCCTCAATATCAAAACTCATGATTTTATATGGAACCATTGTTTCACGATTTGGAAGGGCAATTATATTTTTATAATGAATTGTAAATTCATGATGGCAACTTGTTGTTTGTTCTTTATGCTTTGTATATTTTCCCTTTAATAAAGCAATCCACCCTGATGGACTTATTTCTTTAATATGAAATAAACGAAGTAACGGTGGTATTTGTGCTTCGTAAATTTCAATTTTGGAATCTTTATATGGCATACCACCATCTATTAATTTTTTTGAATAAGTTGTTTTGTTATATTCATACCATAAATTTTTAGCTTTTGTCATAGCAATTGTATTATTAAATTTTAATTGAATAAATTTATGATGTTTTTTAGCATCAAAACCATATAATTTATGACGATTAACAATTTTACCTGATACTAATGAGTTCGCAAAATATTTTCCCATTTTATTTTTAATAAATGACAAAAATTCATTTTTATCTTGTTGAGTCCAGTCATCATCTACTTTTACATAAAAGTATGGTTGAAATCCTTTAACATATATACAAGCTGTGTGACCATATTCGTCTATTCCAAACATTTTTACTAGAAATTCTTTCGTATCTGTATATGTATCTTCTTCTTCTATACTAAGTATCGTATCACATATTTCAAATTCAAACAGTTTAAATTGCCATTGCATAATTTATTAGTTTATATATTTTTATATCATAATATTTAATTCAATTTTTCAGCATAAAATAAATAATTTTATTGGAATATTATATATGTTAGATAAATTATTATCAAATACTTATTTTCTTATTTTTGTATTGCTTATAAGTGCTTCATTAGGCTGGTTATTTGATTTAAAAAATAAACATTATACAAAAATAATAAATCCTACTTCTGTATTAGCATTAGATACCATTATTGGGTTTGTATTTTTTATATTAATTTATTTTATCACTAATAAAAATAAATATATTATAAGTGATATTAGTAAATTAAATTATAAGGATATATCTTATTTTTTCATATTAGCTATTCTTTCTACATTAGTTTCTTTTATATGGATTGAATTTTTAAGAATACATAATCTAAAAAAAATTAGAAGTTTTGATTATTTAATTGATATAATGGTAACAGTAGTAGCATTTTCCTTTATTATGAAAGGAGATTTTACATGGAAAAAAATTATTGGATTGCCATTAATGGTTATTGGATTGTATTTAATTAATACATAATTATTTTCTTGATTTTCTTACTTTTCTTACTTTTCTTGATTTTCTTGATTTTCTTGATTTTCTTACTTTTCTTGATTTTTTTACTTTTCTTGATTTTCTTACTTTTCTTGATTTTTTTACTTTTCTTGATTTTTTTCCACCACTCATTTTATTATCTAATTTTAGTTGCTTCATACAAAAATCTAACATTGCATCAGCATTATGTTCACCTTCATAATCTTTTATATTGCCATTATTAAGAAATCTAATAGTAGGATATCCTACTACATTTTTTAAATAATCTGATTCTAATTTTGGCATTGCTGTCTCATCTATTTTCATAATATTAGCATCAATCTTTTCTTCTTTAATTTTATCATGTAATCTTTTTAATTCTGGTATTAATTTTTTACAATGACCACACCATTCAGCTTTTACAATTATAAAAGTTGGTTTTTCATCAACTTTTAAGTCAAATAATTTGGGATTATCATTATCCACATTCAATATACTCATATATATTATATATTAATATATTGTTTATCAAAAATTATATAATTTTATATATATATATGTCAAAATTAACTATTATAACTACTATTTTCATTTTAGGTTTAATTTTTATGATAATTAATAAACCAAAATCTATTTTTGAATCTTTTACCAATAAACGCAAATATAGATGTCCTAATATTCTTATACAAAAAGATAAACATATATTTTTATATAATTCAGAATTAGCACATGTCCCTGGAGTAAATCCTATTATGTTTGATAACTTAAATGAATATGTTGAATTTACTAAATGGCAAAGAAGTCAAGGTATAAGATGCCCAGCATTATTTTTACAACATTCATATAATGCTCAGGGAAGATCTGTATATAAAGCTAGACCCTCACCAACAGAATTACAGGGTGGTCTTGAAGAAGGTAGAGTAACTGAAAATAGAACTTTAGCACCTCAAACACTTCTTTTAAATGCTACTAGAAATAATCCACCTTATAATAATGTTCAATATCCTGGATATGATCCTGATAACCAATATATAGGTTTATCTACACCTTTAGATAAAATAACAAATGAAGGAGAAGGAATTAGTCCAAATCCAATGGATACTAACTGGGGTGGTGATAAATATACAAATCAGTTAATAAAACAAGGATATTATAAAGATAATGAAGTAAAACTTTGGGTTGGTTAAATTTATTTAATGTTTATCAACATGTTTCATTGTATTTTTTAAAGATGTTTTTAAGTTTTGTAATAAATTTATTTCTTCTAAATATTTTTTAGCTTCTTTATCATCTTTATTTGCTAAAGCATTTCCATATAAAATTGTCAATTGTAATATTTTGAGTTCTGTATTAGTATCTATTTCTATAATACTATCTTCATATTGTGTTTTATATTTTTTTATTAATAAACTGTCAGATAATCTATCATTATTTTCTTTTAAATGTTTATCTAAATTTGAAAATAAATCATCTTGAATATTTAAAGGTTTTTTTTGATTTGTTAAACCTTCTATAATATTATTTTGTGTATTTAAAACACAGCTTACAATATAAATAAAAAATAATGTTACTGTAAATATACCAAGATATCTGTATATTTCTTCTTCTTTTAACATTTATATATAAATTATAATATTTTTATATATATATAAATTCAAAATAAAATAAAAAAACCAAAAACACATGTAAACGGATAAAAGTTAGAAAAAATGCAGATGGAAGTCTCAATGAACAAGATATGGAACATAATAGAAAATGTGAACAAAAAAATATGCTCAAAGATAATCTTTGGATGAAAGATATATTAAATATAAAAAAGCCAAAGGGCTATAATAAAAGTTTAAAACTTCTAGTTAAAAAAAGAATTAAGACATTAAAAAATAAAAAGACTAAAAAAATAAAAAAGACTAAAGTAAAAAAATAAAATACATATTATAATAAATATAATTTAATATTTTCAATTGTGTTTTTTCCTATTTTTCTCTCGCTATTTTTATTTTTAACTTTTAAATTTTCTAAACATTCACTATCTTCTCTCAAATTTTTTATTAAATTTTCAATATTTTTATATTCATTTAATATACATTTTGCTGTATTTATACTGACATTCGGTATTTGAGATAACATAATTTCACTAATATTTTCTTTTGTAATATGAGATTTTTTTGATGTTTTTATGTGAGAAACATAGTCATTATTATCTTCATTTTTTTTACTTTCATTACTTTCATTAGTTTCAATAATTTCCTGTTGTATTGTATTATTTATTAGATTTATATTCTGATAAAATGGTTTAATTGATTTATCTTTTACTATTTTTTGAAAAAAATATATTATAAATTCAGCAGTCTCTACAACTCCTGATGTATGTAAGAGAGAGAAACCTTTTGAATAACTTAATGAAAACATCGCAGAATAAACTGTCTTTTGGATTGTTTTATTATATTGTTTTCTACTATTTAATAGCGAACCTTCTATTAAGTAAAAAATATTATGATTATGTAAAGGATATTCTTGTAATCTAAATGATTGTTCACTATATCGACCATCTTTTATACTAGAAATTAAATCAGAAATACTTTTTCTCTCAAAAATTAAGACTATATTATCATGTTCATCTAGAAAAATAATATCTCCTATTTCTAAATTTTTAAATTCAATATTTTCTATTTTATCTTGTATCAAAGTTTTTAATTCTTTTGGCTCTCTATTATCTATAACTAATTTCATTATAATTAATGAAATTAATTTTTTAAATTATATAATAAATATAATAAAATTACATATTACATATTACATTCATAGTTTTGCATATAGTAATACATTAAATAAGCTGATATACCAGATACAAGAGCATAATCAACTAAGTGAGGTAAAGTTTTTAAAGTTGAAACTGTGCTATTAATTAGTGCCATGTTAGTTGCATTTACAACTTTTGAATTATTTTTTAAATCCTTAACAAAGTCTTTAAGAGGAGTCTCTTCTTTCTTTTTCTTCAACAATCCCGCCGCCATCTTATATACTAATGGTATACTTTTTTTTTTACAAAAAGTTTTATTACGATAATAATATTTAAAAATATTTAAATACATATATATTTATTATATATTAATGGATCTTGAAGAAAAAATTAATGATGAAGATATTTCTCGTATTAATGGAGAATTAGTGTTTAATCCATATAATGATAAAAATATTGAGATTACATTGAATGATATTCAATCTATTCTCAAAAAATATGGAGTTAATTATACAATTCATAATATTGAATTATATAAAAGAGCATTTATTCATAAATCTTATTGTAAAAGACCAATGTTAGAAAATAAAGCTTCTGATATAACTATTGTCGATAAACCATATGATTGTTTACCTTTAAAAACAAAATCAAATGAGCGATTAGAATTTATTGGTGATGGTATTTTAGAATGTATTACAAAATATTACTTATATCGACGTTTTCCAAAAGCAGAAGAAGGTTTTATGACAGAAAAAAAAATTGCTCTTGTTAAAAATGAACATATTGGTAAATTAGCATATGAATTAAGATTACATAAATGGTATATTATTTCAAAACACGCCGAGGAAAAGAATACTAGAACTAATATGAAAAAATTAGGTTGTTTATTTGAGGCATTTCTTGGTGCTTTATTTTTAGATGTAAATAAAATAACAATTAAAGATGAAGATAAATGGTTTGAAAATCTATTTGTAACAGGACCGGGATTTCAAATGGCACAAATCTTTGTTGAAAAAATTTTTGAACAACATGTAGATTGGACAAAATTAATTAATACAGATGATAACTATAAAAATCAATTACAAGTTATTATTCAAAAAGAATTTAAAATTACACCTGAATATCTTGAAATTTCTCATGATCAAGAAAATGGTTATGAGATGGGTGTATATATTTGTATTGGGCAATCAATTCATAATATTGATATAGCCAGTGCTATTGATTTTAATAATTTTAATAATTTTCCAAATATTCATAAATATTTGGAGGATAATGAAAAAGTATTAGTATTTTTAGGAAAAGGATTACACAAAATTAAGAAAAAGGCTGAACAAATTGCTTGTGATGAAGCTATTAAAAAAATTATGTAAAAAATATTATAAAAGAAATATAATATTATTTATCTTCTTTTATTTTAATAAAAGGTTTGGGGCTATGACTTTCATGTATTTCATATTTTTTAATATTTTTATAATATTCTCCTAAATTATCGGTAATTTTATAATTACCTTGTGAAAAAGCAATTACATCTCTTGAGTTTTGCGAAACCATAAAATTATACAAATGACTATCTAAATTAATTTTATTCTTTTTAACTATTTGGGTAGACATTCTTCTTAAAAAATTCATAATTATATAATATTTAATTATATATAACTTTAAATATTATTTATAATTATTTTAGTCACAACCACTTTATATATTAAATAAATTAAAAATATAATAATAATATTAATAATTAATATATGTCTAAGGAATTATTAGAAAAATTAAAAGTAAAACCTATTCCTGAAAAAATACCAATAATAAATGTAGCTCTTAAAAAACCAGCTGAAAAACAAGATATTCAATTAAAAACAAAAGTAGTAGACAAACGAGAAAGTGCTAAATTAGATAGAGCGTTCATTTTAAATAAATTAAAAGATAAAGGTGAAATACAAACTATTAAACCTTTAGAAAAGAAAGAAGAATCTAAAAAAGAAATTGCTGAAAAAAAAGCACCAATTGAACCCCAACTAGTTATTATAAAAAAGAAAAAAATTAAAAAACTTAAATTAGAAACCGATATTCCAGAAATAAAAGAAACTAAAGAGAGAAAAACTGTTATACCAACTGAGACTATTATTGAAGGTAAAGAAAGTTTATTAGAAATAGATGATATTAAAACTCGTTTGCCTGAAAAAGAGAAAAAGGTTTTAATAAGAGCTTCTTCATATTATATGAATAATAGAGAATTATTTATTAACTTTATATCATCATTATTTGAACCTTATAAAGAAGAAATATCTAAAGATAAAGGAGTTATTTCTTGTGACTCAAAAAACGCAGAATTCTCTCTATTAACACATCAAAAAATAGTTAGGGATTATATTAATTTATATACACCATATAGAGGTGTGTTATTGTTTCATGGTCTTGGTTCTGGAAAAACATGCTCTTCAATTGCTATAGCAGAAGGCATAAAAACAGAAAATCAAATAGTTGTTATGACCCCTGCTTCATTAAGAGTTAACTATATTGAAGAATTAAAGAAATGTGGTGATAAAATTTATAAAAAAAATCAATTTTGGGAATTTATTGATGTAAATAAATATCCTGAATTAGTAGAACCATTATCACAAGCATTATCTATACCTATTGAATATATTAAAAAACAAGGGGGTGCTTGGTTAGTTAATATTAAAAAACCAGCCAATTATGAATCTTTATCAACAACTGAAAAATTAAGTTTAGATTATCAAATTAATGAAATGATTAGAATTAAATATAGATTTATTAATTATAATGGTCTTAGAAAAAGTCATCTTGATCAATTAACTCAGGGTGGAACAATTAATCCATTTTCTAATAAAACTGTTATTGTTGATGAAGCACATAACTTTGTATCAAGAATTGTTAATAAAATGAGATCACCTTCATCGCTATCTATACAATTATATAATTTTTTAATGACTGCTGATAATTGTAGAATTGTTCTTTTAACAGGAACTCCTATCATTAACTATCCAAATGAAATTGCTATATTATTTAATATTTTAAGAGGTAAAATTAAAACATGGTATATTAAACTCTCTATCAATGATAAAAGAAAAATATCACAAGAAACCATTATTGATATGTTTAAATCTAATTTTGTTTTAAAAAATATAGTAGATTATGTTAATTATAAACCTACTTCTACTACATTAGAAATAACTCGCAATCCATTTGGTTTTTTAAATGATTATGATCCAGATGATAAAAAGTATCAGGGTGTAAAAGTAGATGAAAATGGTAATATTGATGATGAAACTTTATTAAAAGAATTAGTAAATACATTGAAGGAAAATAACATTACTGTTATATCTAATTCTACTCGAGTAGAGTTGTATGATGCATTACCAGATAAATTAGATGATTTTGCTAAATATTTTATTGCTGAAGATAATAAAGTTAAAAATATGAATTTATTTAAGAGACGTATATTAGGTCTTACATCATATTTTCCTGATATAGATGCTCTTTTACCTGAATATAAAAAAAGTAGCGATTTCATAGTTAAAAAAATACCTATGAGTGATTTTCAATTTGGAGTTTATGAAGAAGCGCGCGTTCAAGAACGTAAATTGGAACAAAGTAATGCTAAAAAACGAAAACAAGGTCAGGGCAAGGAAAATATTTATGAAGATGCCGTATCAACATATCGTATTTTTTCAAGAGCATTTTGTAATTTTGTTTTCCCAAAACCAAATATAACTCGTCCTCTTCCAAGAGATGGACAAGATTTATCTACTACTATATTACAAGATGTTGCTAATGAAAATTTAATAGATGCTCATACTCCTAACCCTGATGAATTTAATGCTGAAATAGAAAATGTTGAAAATGTAGAAGAAAATGATGGAAAATTAGTGGAAAAAGATAAAGATGATGAAACTGGAATGAAATATGAAGACAGAATTCTAAATGCATTACAAAAATTAGAAGAAAATGCTGATAAATATTTAACACCAGATGCTTTAGAAATTTATAGTCCAAAGTTTTTAAATATATTAGAAAATTTACAAGATGATAAATTAAAAGGGTTACATTTAATATATAGTCAATTTAGAACATTAGAAGGTATAGGAATTTTATCCCTAATATTGAAAGCTAATGGTTTTGCTGAATTTAAAATAATTAAGACAGATAAATGGATAATTGATATTGATCCTGTCGATTATGGAAAACCAAAATTTGTTTTATATACTGGAACTGAAACAGCTGAAGAAAAAGAATATATTAGAAATATATTTAATAGTAACTGGCAAAATATACCTAACTCATTGAGAGAAGAACTAGAAAAAATATCATCCAATAACTATTATGGTGAAATTATTAAAACTATTATGATTACTGCTTCAGGGGCAGAGGGAATTTCTCTAGAAAATGTTAGATATGTTCATATTACAGAACCTTATTGGCATCCTGTTAGAACACAACAAGTAATTGGTAGAGCGCGCCGCATTTGTAGTCATAAAAATTTAGAAAAAGAATTACAAACTGTAAAAGTTTTTATGTATTTAATGACATTTTCACAGGAACAATTAGATAGTGACCGTTCTATTGAATTACGATTAAAAGATAAAAGTAAGAAGGATGGTGTAACACCATTAACTAGTGACGAAGCGTTATATGAAATATCAAATATTAAAGAAGAAATTAATAGAGAATTATTAGTTGCTATTAAAGAATCATCGATTGATTGTTCTATTCATACATCTGGTGAAAATAAAGAAGGATTACAATGTTTCACATTTACAAGTGGTGACCCCGATAAATTTGCATTTACTCCATCTATTAATGATGAAGAAAATGATTCTATTGGTGATGTAAATAAACAAGAAATTAAATGGAAAGCGGTTAAAGTTACTATTGAAGGAATCGCATATGCTCTTAATAAAGAAACAGGAGAAGTCTATGATTTAGATAGTTATAAACGTAAAAATCCTATATTAGTAGGACATTTAGAAATAGAAAAAGGTAAATATAAATTCAAACGTATATAAATATAATAATTTTCTAGAAATATTATATTTATAATATTGGTATTACTTTTGATAAAAATTTCTTAGTTCTTCTTTTTAAAAATTTACCCCGTCTGTAACATTTTTTAGTATTTAATCTTTTTTTCATTAAAATTTCTTTTTCATCAATATTAAATTTCTTTAAATTAGAAAACCGCAAACCATATATATATAAATTATTTATACTATGTAATCGTTTTTTCAAACAATTATCTACTTGTCCTACTTTTGTTCTTATTTTAATTCCTTCTGGAAATACTATTTTAATAGCACCAATTCTACCAACTCCAGATAAAGTAACATATTTATCTTTTTCTATTTCAGCAACAACTTCTGAATTAATAGATTTAAATGGGCTATTTTTGAAAAATTTTGATAATAAATCTACATATCCACTTTTCTTTTCCATTTCCTTAATTTCTTTTTTATTTTTTCTTAAAAAGTCAACGCGTTTTTTTAATTTTTCTAATGCAGGACCTCTGTCTATTGAGTGTAATAAATTTACATCTTTACTATTTACTGTTTCTATTTTTGAAGAAGAATGATTTTTTATATAATTACTAGCTTCTCCTGTTGTTCTTATCATTAATAATGTTAATGGTTCTAAATTTCTTGATATTTCGGGAACTTTTTCAAACCAATATCCTAATTTACTAACATTTCCAGCTTTTTTTGTTCTATTTTTTAATGACATATATATTATATTAAGTAAAAAATAATTTTTTCATTATTTTATTTTGATTTCTTAATATACTTTCTTGATTATTTAAAACTTTTTGTAATAAATCCATAATATTATTATTTGTATATACTATTCTGGAATTATATCTATCATTTTCATATTCTTCATCTTCATTGAAAGAAACTACTTTATTACTACCATTTTCATTACTTTTTGATAAATTTTTGAAAAAATCATTTGTAAGTTTTTTTACTGGTTTATTTTCTTCGTTATTTGTATTAATTTCATTACTTATCATTATATTTATATTATCTTTATCTCTACTAATTTCTTTAATATTATTATCTTCACCTATTTTTTTATTATTATTATCATCATTATTATTAGTTTCTTTTTTTTCTGGAGGAGGCGGAATAATATTATTTATTTCTATTTCTCTCTCCGCAATCATTTTATTTAACATCGAATTTATACTACTTTCTTTTAATGGTTCGTCTATTTTTTCTGTAAAATCTATTTCGGTTGGTGATGGTCGTTTTATTAATTCAATAAATTCTTTCTCTTTTTCTTTTAAATCTTTATCCATTTTTATTTGAACTTCTTCTAATGGTCTTGTTACATGTCTAGAATTTTCTTTATATTGCTCTAAATATTTAACTATTTCTGTTAAAAGTAATTTATTTTTATTAGTTAAGTCTAACTCTCTTTTGGTATTAATAACATTTACAATTTTATCAAAATCGCTTTTTATATTATTAATATAATTGTTACTTATATTATTAAATGCTCCTTGTTCATATAATAATTGCCACATCATTCCTTTATTCTCATTACTTGAAAAATCAGTCATATAAATATATTAAAAAGCTTATAATATATTTATATTTATTACTAATTAAAATATATTTTTCTTAATTCTTCTACATCTTTATCTGGTATTCTTTTACTATTAAATTCTCTTGGAGATTTATTTGTTGTTATCATTTGATTTAAAAAATATAAAGAATACATTCCACATTCAGTATTTGAATATTGGTGTTCTTTTCTATTAAAATATGTAGTAAAATCTATATTTATTTCTGTTCCTTGTTTTTCAATTCTCTCTATTAAAGACATTATTTCTCTCGGCACTTTATCACCATTACTATCAAAATAAAATATAAATTTTCTTTTAATATCAATAAATAAACTTATCCAATGTGAACCAGATTTATTATGTGGATCAGTATTAAAAATAATACCTATTTTATTTTTTCCATCTTTTAATTGTTTTATTATATTTAAATTACATAACTCATTCCAAACGCACTCTCCAAACATTAATTTTTTATCAAAATCAATAGGAGATGGACCTATAAATATAAAATTTGGATAATCAACTTCATATTGTTTCATTACCTTCTCTATATCATTACTTGTTAACCATTCATTTGGATTCTCCTTCCAACTTTTTGGAGCATATGGAGCATGAGTATTGTTTAATATTTCACCATCTAAATTATTTTCCATAAATTTTTGCTTTATCCAACATCTTTCTGTAGAACAGACTTCTTTTAAATTATTTTTTAATTGTTTCCAGATTTCTCTAGTGTCATTTGTATGTATTTCTTTATCTGGATGACGCTTATTCCACATTTTTTTAATTTTCTCTAATGAATTTTTACTATAACAAGTGAAATGTTTTTCTTTGTTAGCACTACAATTTAATTTTCTAAATTTTTTTTTTGTCTTAATTTTATTCTTTCTTTTCCTAATTGCTTTCTTAATTGTTTTATTATTTCTAACAGTTTGTCCCATTTATATATTATCTATATTTTTCTTTTTTACACCTTTATATCTAAGATGTGGTTCTTGTAAATTAGCTTCTCTTTTATTTGGTAATATTTCTCTCTTAGTTACATTTTTAACTTTTACAAAATTATCTAGACTTATTGTTTTTTTTTCTTCTTTTAATAAAATATTATCAATATCATAATTACTATTTGATTTATTATTACTTACATTATTAGATATATCATAATTATCTATTACATTATATTCTTCATAATCTTCTTGTAAAATATCCTTTGTATCATTAAATTTATAATCTTCTATTAAGTTTTTTATAAAATTTATACAAGCTAATTTTGTTTTATCATTTGTGCTAATTTCAAATGTTTCACTGTTTATATCTTTACATATATCTTTTACATATTGACCTATTCTTTTTTTATAAAATTTAACATCATCATTGAAATCTTTACTCAAAATAGTATTATTTTTAATTATTTGATTTTGTAAATTTGGATTTAATAAATATTGTATTGTTACATTTTCTATGTATTTTTCAGAACTCATAATATTTATTATTAATTTTAATTATTATTTATAACTATTAAAATAATAATTACATATTTTTCAGTTGTTGTCTAGTATGATTATAAAAATTATTCCTTCCTAATTTCCCTAAATCTCCTAATTCTGTATTATTAAATTTACTTTGTTCAAATAAATATGGAAATGGTTGTATCTCATTTTGTTTTTCAATAGGTTGTCTATTATATAAATCACTTGATGAAGATGGAATATATTGACTGGATGTTGAATTTGATCTTGGATATATTTGATTTCTTAATACACTTTCGCTATTTACATTTGATGCAAATTCACTCCATTTTGTTTTATAACCCATTTTAATTGCTTCATTTTCTATTGGTTTTGTTATTGGATATTTTTCATATTTTGTGCTTTGTGAACGTTGTTCAAATACAGGATTAAAATATGTTAATGGTCTATTTCTATCAAATATTCTTTCATTGAGTTCTTCAGTTCTCTCTAAATTACATAAATAATTTGTTCTTCTTTCACTCATATATATTTTATACTATTATAATAAATCGTCTTAAAGATATAATTTTGTTAATATATTAATACATATGTGTGGAATATTTGGATTTTTAAATAATTCGCTAACACCAGCAAATGTTATTACTAGCAAAATTATTGAAGATAGTTTTAATAAAGGTAAACATCGAGGCCCAGATAATTCATCAACTACAAAATTAAATAATCTTATTTTTGGATTTCATCGTCTAGCAATTAATGGATTAGATACTATTTCTAATCAACCAATTGTTATTGATAACATATATCTAATTTGTAATGGAGAGATTTATAATTATAAAAAAATATATGAAGAATTAAATATTATTCCACAAAGTAATTCAGACTGTGAAGCTATTATTCATCTGTATAAATTATTTGGTATAGAAACATTATTAAATATGTTAGATGGTGTTTTTTCATTTATTCTATATGATGAAAAACAAAAAAAAATATTTGTTGCTAGAGATGCTTTTGGTGTCCGCCCTCTTTATATTCTAGGAAATACAGATGAAATAACTAAAGGTTACAATACAGGTTGGTTAAATGCTCATATTATTGGTTTTTCATCAGAATTAAAACAATTAAGTGATATTTATCACTATATTAATAATGTTACTGAAATTGTTACACTAAATCAATTTACACCAGGAACATACATGGATTTTTCATTATCTAATAATAATAAATGGTATCTTTCTCAACATAAACGTTTTTTCAATTATCCTCTAAATAATTTATCATATAAAATTACAGAAGAAGCTATTACACAAATGATAAGTAATTTTTTTACAGATGCTGTAAAAAAACGTATTGAAACTACAGAACGTCCTATTGCTTGTCTATTATCAGGTGGTCTAGATAGTAGTATTGTAGCAGCTATTGTTTCTAAACATTACAATAAACAATTAGAAACATATAGTATTGGATTACCTGGTTCAGAAGATTTAAAATATGCTAAAATTGTATCTAATTATCTGGGAACAAAACATACTGAAATTGTTGTAACAGAAGAAGATTTCTTCAATGCTATCCCTGATGTAATTTATATGATAGAAAGTTATGATACAACAACTGTTAGAGCTAGTGTTGGTAATTATTTAGTAGCTAAATATATTGCTAAAAATAGTGAGGCTAAAGTTATTTTTAATGGAGATGGTAGTGATGAGCTAATGGGTGGTTATTTATATATGAATAAGGCTCCTAATCATCTAGAATTTGATAAAGAATGTAAGAGACTTTTAAGTGATATTTATTTATATGATGTTCTAAGAAGTGATCGTTCAATATCAACAAATGGATTAGAACCAAGAACACCTTTTCTTGATCGTAAATGGGTAGAGTTTTATCTAAATATTCCATCTCAGTTACGTTTCGAAAGTAACAAAAAACAAGAAAAATATTTACTTAGAAAAGCATTTGAAAATAGCAAATTACTACCAGATGAAATTTTATGGCGAAGAAAGGAAGCTTTTAGTGATGGAGTAAGTAGTTTACAAAAATCATGGTATGAAATTATTAATGATAAAGTAAATCTTATGAATATTCCTGTAAAAAATTATTATAATAATAATCCTAAAACAAATGAACAGCGATTTTATAGAGAATTATTTGAAAAATATTATAAAAATCTTAGCTATAATATTCCTTACTTTTGGATGCCAAAATATATTAATGCTACAGATGCTAGTGCTAGAACATTATCTATATATTAATTAATATATTATCATATATTATATATTATGTTTGAATATTTGATAAAATTTACAGAACAAAAATGGCATCAAAAACTATATTATTTATTAAGTTATTTAAGTATTATATTATATCTAATAGCATTTATTGGTTTGTCTTTCAATGCTCCAAAATATTTATTACTTTTACAAGAAATAATGAAAATATATATATCTATTATTCTTATTTTAAGATTCAATCCATATTATAAAATAGAATTTAATAAAAATAATTATGAATTTGATAGAAAATTAGCATTTAGTTCTGGAGTATTCTTATTATTAACAACTGGGATTACTACATATATACGGAGCTTTTTAGATAAAATAAATATTATTAAAATTTAAAATAAATTTTTAATTTAAAATAATATCAAAAATTGAATTAATTTTATTTTTTATAATTAATATAAAATTAATTACTTATTATGATTGCGCTCTTGAGAAATATCTTTGATTCTTTATATTATAAAATTCGCAGTGATTATGAAATTCGAGTTATTGAGAGAATTAATTCAAATGAAACCTTTGTTATTTATTTATCAGATGATGAAATAGAATAATTATTATTCTAACTTATTTAATTTCTTCATATCTCAATGTGTTAATGTCTCAATGTCTTATTTTTAATCATCTTTCTTTTATAAGTTTTTCTATTATTATCATTAAGAAAATTTTTTATATGAGAAAATAATTTTTTACTAACTATTTTATCTATTTTATATTCTTCTTCATCTTTGTTTACAACTTTATAATTATATTTTTTATATAAATTATTCATTTCTCCTATAAAATTTTCATCTATTAATCCATGTGAATTAACATAACGTTTAATCATCTCGTTGAAATCTATAGGATATAAATATGGTTCAACTTTAATATAAAAAACTTGATCATCTACCATTTGTTCATGATATTGATCATCTATAAAACAAATCTTGATATTTTTTGGTAGTTTTACACATCGAAATAAATCATTAACACTTTTATTATGTGATGTTCTATTTAGTTCAATCCGTTTTCCATCAACTTTAAATGCGGCTATTATTTTATCAAATAATTTATTATTTAATTTATATTCAAAATAGTTTTTTATATTTTCAACCCAAGATTTCTCTCCTTGATTATTAGTATATATCATTACCTTATAGCACTTCTTTTCTTCTTTTTTTATTGATATATATTTTAAAATAGATAACATATATGGTCTAATAAATTCTGGATACAAATCCAATATTTTAAAAAATTCTTTATTTTCTATTTTTTTATTATAATATTCTTCCAGACAATCTATAAATATTCCTAATTCTACAAAATAACCTAGTGTTTCATCTAAGTCAAAAATAATTACGCTGTTATTATTACGCATAATATAGTGTAAGAATTTTTTTTTTACAACATTTATAACTCATTATTTCATAATTTATTTTTTAAAATAAAACTGTAAGATATTATATTTTTTTCTTTTTATATATTATGAATCCTACATATGAAGATTATAAAACAATTTTAAAGTTTTATAAAATTAAAAATATTGAAAAATTATCTAAAAAAGAAATTAAAAAATATGCAGAGGATATATTAGCTGAAAAATTATGTAGTTGTATTAAAAAAGTTACTAAAAGTAATAAATTACCTGAACCATCAGCAATAGCAATATGTAAAGATTCAGTTGTAAGACGGAAAAAATTAAAAATAAATAGATTTACATGTAAAAATAAACCTAAACTTATTCCAAATAAAAAAACTAGAAAAAATATACAAAAGATTAAATAATATACAAAATAAATAATATTCTTAACTTAATTATTATTTATTTATCAATATATACTTTATCGCATACATTTTTAATAATTTTCTCTCTACATTCATTAATATCTGTACTACATTTTGTTATTAATCTTATATATTCATCTTTTAATCTATCATTATTCATATAATTTGGATTAGCATCAGTCCACTCTTTAATTGATTGTATTTGTTTATGTGATAATTTTCTTAATGCTAAATTTAATTCTTCATGTTCGTTATCTTTTTTCCATGATGAATTTGTGCTTCCTGGATCATCACTTTTTATATATAATGTTTCTCGTTTTTTATCTGTACAATGCAATGGTCTTTCATATAAAGATAATTTATTCATATTATCAATTATTAAATTAGTAATTCCTTCTCCTAATCCTTTATTTGATGTTGTTAACAAATTTTTGAGAGAAACTTCAATTGAATCTATAAATTTTTCTATTGAAATAGCATCTTTACACTGTTCGTTTAAAAATACATTTATATTAAATTTATTTTTAGTCATATTATTAGTTGTATTATTTATTGTATTTCCTATTTTAGGAAGTAATTCACCTATTTGTTTTTGCTGTTCAAAAATAATGTTTTTCATATCTTTATTATCATTTACTAAACTTAAAAGTAATTTTTTATAATCAACACTATTTTCATCTGTTATTAAAGAATCATTATTTGTATTATTTATTTTCTCTCCTTCTTCTTTTATTATATTATTATCTTCATCTATATTATTTGTTTTTTTTTCTATATAATTACATTTCTTTTTATGATTATACAGTGATGGTTTATGTTTATAAATTTTACCACAATCACACTGAAAAGGTTTGGGGATTTTTGGGGATTTATCATTAGTATCGTTAGTATTTTCATTATTTTTATGTTTAAGGGTTGTTAAATGTTTCATATAGTCTTTTTTATTACATGTATTATAGTTACAACATATACATTCGAAAAATTTGGGGATTTTTGGGGATTTTTCATTAGTCATTCGTTAGTATAAAATACTAATAAAAAATCCCTAAATTATTTTTAAAAATTATTAAAAAAAAAGTTCAGTAACACTTTTTATTTTTCATAAATTAAAATAAGAGCATTATGCTGTAAAGTCATTTTTTCGTTTTTTTTTGTCAATTCTCAAATCGAAAAATGAAAATTGGACATTTTTTTGTCCATTTTTGAAAAATGAAATTGAGAATTGAAAAAAAAGAAAATAATGCAATTTAGCTAGGAGGAGAGCATAAAATTTAAATAATATAATTTTTTATATAAAAACAGACCATATTATGTATTAAATATAAAATATATATTTAATATAAAATATATATTTAATAAAAATATAATTAATATATTTTAGTTTATAATATATTATAAATATAAGTAATATATTATTAATGATACATCCTACAATATATAGAATATGTGCTTCCTCTTGTGGTGCTTTATCTAGTATTCCTTTAGATGTTGTTCAAACTAAAATACTTTCAGGAGAGAAAAATATATTTAAAATAAGCGAATTATAATGGACATTTCTAATGACTTTTTTATTTACCATACAAAATAGTGTATATGAATTTACTAAGTTTATTCCAAATAAAACTATTCGTGGAACATTATCCGGTCTCTCTGCTTCGCCTTTTTATATATTAGTGGAAATCAAAAAAATGAAAAATAGATTAGGTATTGATCCTTTTTATAAAAAATTTATTTTTTGGTTAACATTTAGAGAGATAATTGTATATGTTACAATTTATAATTTATTTATGTTAAACATTCCTTATTCTAAATTATTAGCATCATTATTAGCTAATGGATTTGGATTTCCATTGAAAATAATTGCTTTTAAAAATGGTTATCCTACATTAAATTATTCTTATGATAAAATTAAAAAAACAGCTATTATTGAAATAATCAAATCTTCAATTGGGGATAGTATTACATTATATCTAATATATAACTTTCCTTTCTCTCCATTAAAAATATAATTTAATAATTACTTATAAATTTTTTACAAATAATTATTAATAATGAATGAAGAAGCTATGCAATTTTTAAATCATTCTCTCAATAATGATAATAATGAATCGATCAATAATTTGACATCTGAACTTATCAAAGAGAGAAAAGAAACTATTTTAAATGAACTTCCTATTACAAAGAAAGAATTGGGAAATTTAACTAAAAAATTAAAAGGTTATAGATATGTTGAAGAATTACAGGAATTACATATTGGATGTTATATTCGTTGGATTAAATTGAAAAATCCAGAAGATGAAATAAAATTAACAAATGGGGCATTATTATGTGATATAAAAATAGAAGATAACATATTATTACTATGTAAAAATAATATGAATCGTATATTTAATGTAAATATGTCAGAAAATTTAATTTTTCAAAAATTAACTGATCAAGAAAAAATTATTCTTTATGCTATTGATTGTTTAAGTAAATAATTACTTTAATTAATTTTATTTACATTAAGAATTCTATAATTTGTAGGAGACAATATTTCAAAAGCATATATATTATTATATTTATTATTAATCAAATCTTGATAACTATAACCAACCATGGATTTAGTATTAAATTTATTATTAGATAATAAATTACGATTACCAACGTCATTAAGATAATCAGTAATAACACCATATTTATTTGAATTGTTTAAAAACTTATATAGAAATATCAACTTATTAGGATTATTTAAAATTATATCTAAATAACTATTATTATTTGAAAAAATAATGACAAAAGAATTTTTAATATCTTTAATGTTAATTATTGTCCATTCATCGTTTGCTTGATTATAAGATAATATTATTTTATTTCTTGCTTCTCTATTACATATTACATTTTCATGTGGTTTTGGCATTAAACCTTTTGCTATGGCTTGTTCAATTGTTACAGCGTTAATATCACATCCATTACGAATTACATTCATTGGGAAACTTTGTTTTGATAAAGTAGTTGGTAAATTATTTTTGTATTTCATAAATGCTCCTTGTAAATATTGACTTTGAGATATTGCTCCTCTACCATTCAATGATTTGGCATATGGACCTCCTGAAGAAGCTGATACACCATGACCTACTATCATTTTCTTGCTTCCAACAAACCAAGAACATGGGAAACCTGAATTACATGAATATTTATGCCCTTCAAGAAGACCATTTTCTAAATAAAGAACATAATTACTTACAGTATCATTATTCGCATGTTTAGCCATTATATATTGTCCTTGTGTATGATGTTGTTGATATCCATTATCAATTGGTTGGACCCAATTAATAGGAGGAACTATAGGATTACCTGCTTCATCATATGTAATTCTGTCTTTGTTATAAGCACTATGTAATATTCCTATATATCTAGTTTCAATCATTCCCTTATTATTTTTAACAGATGTTTTTACAATTTCATCATCATTTTTAGTACAACATAATCCACTAAAATGTAATTCGCGTTCATATGTTCCTACTTTAGATCTTGGTAAATTTAATCTTCCTCTCCATCCTCCACCATGACCCATTGGTTCTGTACCTCTAAATGGTGTTCTTGCTTGGCGTCGCCCTAAATTAGTTGTTTTACCCATTGAAGGAACTCTTAATGTTCCATTTAAAGCAAAACCTATGTGTCCTTTGCCTGATATTGGGGCATTTCTAGGATTACCATTATTAGTTTTTCTTTTTAAAGTTGCTAATGACATTACTTATTATAATATAATGTTATAATAAATAATTAAAAAAATACTAGATTATTACATAAACCACTGCATCTTCCTGTATGTGGAATATCCATAGTTCCTGGTTTTAATTGAGCCCGACGTGCCAATGCTCTTCTTATACCTGGATTTGATGCTCTTCCACCACTTTGAACTCCGGCGCCTGGAGTATAAACATTAAATAAGTTAGTAGGTCTATTATATTGTAATGCCATTTGAGAAAGAGTTTTTCTAGAACCACCACCTACAATACCAATTTTGCCTGGATAAGACATATATATATTTATCTAAATAAAATAAATATATATTTAGAAAGCAGAGCCTCCGAAAATACTAAAACCTTCATTTGCTGCCATTGGTTCAAAATTACCGCCTCCAGGTGTAGCAGCATCAACTAAAGGTGTGTTTGGACCTTGAAACATTTTATTAAAATTTGGACCTTGATTTACAGCATTATTATGAACTTGATTTATATGTTGTGATTCAGTCATGCCATTCATTGCTTCGGGATTAATATTCATGCTCATTGTGGGTGGTCCAGATAAATTTACTTGATTTAATCTATCTGCTTGACTTGGTTGATGTTGACCATTTGAGATTGGTTGTTTTGTTTTATAGTCTTTTTTTCCTTTTGGTTCTTCCCGATTACCTTCCCACATATCAACTAATCTCTCTAAAAGAATATTGATTTTGCTTCCTAATTTAGTTTGCATTGTAAATAAAGCAATAAATAAAGGAATAATAAAGTTAATTTCATTGAATGTTGGGTAATTGGATTGAGAATATGTAGGTATAAATCTAATTATTCTATTGATGAACCAAATAGATAATAAGATTAAAGAAATAGTTCCAAAAACTTCAAAGAAAATTTCTAAAGTTCCTTTTGTTGGATCTTCTTCGGGAGTTATATAGTTAATAGATTTGAGAGATAAAATAACTAATGGGATTGCTAAAAAAGAATATTGAAAATAATTCATGATTGTATTTTTGTTGTCTTCTTCAAAATTAAATACATATGAAAAGAATCCTTCTTTTTTAGATATTTTATCATCATTTTCTTTAATACTTTCCATTATGTTTTATAAAAAGAAATTAAAAATATAAATAAAGATAATATAAATGCTAAAAATAGCGTTAGATTCGTTAAAGTATGGAGAAAGTAAAAAACCAGAAGATAAACATGATGAATATCAGTATATTAATTTAATTAAACATATATTAGATTATGGAACTATGATAGAAGGGCGTAATGGGAATGCTTTAACAATATATGGTTCCTCCATGCATTTTTCTCTTGAAAATAATACATGGCCAGTGCTTACATCAAAAAAAGTAGCTTGGAGAACATGTGCTAAAGAATTATTTTGGTTTTTTAAGGGTTCAACATCAAATAATGAACTTAGGGAACAAAATGTTCATATTTGGGATGGTAACGGAAGTCGAGAATTTTTAGATAGTAGAGGATTAAAAAATCTAGAAGAAAACGATTTAGGACCAGTATATGGTCATCAATGGAGATTTTTTAATGCTTCTTATGAAAATTGTAATACAGATTATAGTGGAAAAGGTGTTGACCAAATAAAATATATAATAGATTGTCTAAAAGATCCAAAAGAAAGATATTCGCGAAGATTAATTTTATCTGCTTGGAATCCACAGCAATTAGATGAAATGGCACTACCTCCATGTCATGTTTTAGCCCAATTTAATGTAATCGGTAATAAATTATCATGTTCTCTATATCAAAGAAGTGGTGATGTAGGTTTAGGAGTTCCTTTTAATATTGCTTCTTATAGTTTATTAACACATATAATTGGAAAACATTGTGATTTGGAACCTTATGAATTTATTTATCATTTAGGAAATTGCCATATTTATGATGATCATATTGAACCACTTAGAAATCAAGTAAATAATCAATTATATAGTTTTCCAAAAATTAATATTTTACAAAAATATGATGATATTAATAGTTATAGTATCAAAGATATTCAATTAGATAATTATCTATGTAATAATGTTATTAAAATGGAAATGCGAAAATAATCAAAAAATAACATATTTATCAAAAATATATGAGTAATTCAGCATCAATAGCAGCAGCTAAAAGAAGAAGAGGCGGATCTCAAAATCCACCAGTAGCAGCAAATTCATCTGCTTCATCTTCAAGAAATATTAATCGTGTTCAAAGTGAACCTACTTTAGAAAAAGGGGAGAGAACACAACAAAGAATTAGCCCTATTCAAATATTAGGAATGCATGAAAATAGATTAGAATTTCTAGAAAGACAACATAATAATATGGCTATGGCTTTAAATCAATACCCAAATCCAAATGAAGAAAAAATAGTAACATTAAAAGATTTAGAAGATTTTAGACAAGCTTTTCAAAAACTTTCTTCTAGTGAAAAGAAAGTTGAAGGAAGTTCTGTAAATGTTCAACAAATTAAGAAAGAAGTATCTGAAGAATTTACAAAAAGTCAATTGACTAATTTAGCAACTAAAAAAGACGTTGATTCATTAATCGGTTCAATGAGAAAAGAATTATTAAATGAAAATTTTAAAAACTTAGAAGATAAAATAAATTCTTTAAAAAATTCTAATAGTGAAGTATCTTCACCTACATCATCATCAAAAGAAATTCAAGAAGTTACAAAAACTTTAACAAAAAAAATAGAAGACTCTATTCCAAAAAATACTGTTACTTCAAAACAATTAGATGATGTTAAAACTGAATTAAATAAAAAAGTTGATGGAATACAAATACCTAAAGACTATATTACATCTAAAGAATTACTTGAATTTAAAAATGAATTAAATAAAAAAATTGATTCTTTACCAAAAGATACAGAAACTGTATCTACAAACAAACCTGTTCAAGAAGAAAAATTATCATTAACTGCCAAAGCTAGATTAGATACTTTAGAAAATAAAGTAAAAGCATTAGAGGCTATTATATTAAAACAATAAATTTTAATTAAAATTTTAATAAAAAATAAGTAATATACTTAAAATATTATTATATAATTTTTTTAATGAATATAATAATATTTGTATTAGTATTTTCAATTGTATTATTTATATATATACATATATATTATCATTTTAAGACCAATAATGATTTGGAAATTTTAGAAATAAATAATATTTCCAAAGAGAGATTAGAAGAAATATGTGATTTAAGACAACCATTAACAATGAAAATAGATAATAATATTTTCAAAGATTTTTTCATTCAAAATTTAATAAGAAATTACTCTGGTTTTGATATAAAAATACGAAATATTAAAAATATGGATGATAATACAGAATTGTTTCTACCTTTATCTTTAAATGATGCTAATAAGCTAATGATAGAGGATAAAGAAGGACAATATATATCAGAAAATAATAGTGATTTTTTAATTGAAACAAGTATGGCAAAAAATATTAGTGAAAATGATTCATTTTTTAGACCATATATGTTATCTAATATAGATTATGATTACATTTTTGGATCAAAAAATTCCTATACACCATTAAGATATAATTTAAATTATAGAAATTACTATTTAGTTTTGGAAGGTAAAATAAGAATAAAAATGACACCACCAAAAAATGAAAAATATCTATATTGTAATAAAGATTATGATAATTTTGAGTTTCGATCACCATTAAATGTTTGGAATATTCAAGATGAGTATAAAAGTGATTTTAACAAAATGAAATTTTTAGAAGTAGATTTAGAACGGGGCAATCTTATTTATATACCAGCATATTGGTGGTATAGTATTCAAATATTGGAAGAAAATACATCTATATTATCATTTAAGTATAGAACATATATGAATAATATTGCTATCTTACCTCAACTTATTTTAAAAATAATGCAAAAACAGAATATAAAACACAAAATTATTGATAATTAATAATAAAAATTGATATTATTATTTATATTATAATTATTTATAAAATAAATTATAATATAAATTAAATGAGCTATAAAATTCATATAGAAGATCGTAATTATAATACTTGGTCTTGGCATGAAATTGAAAATATGAAAGATGTCACACAAGAATTTAATTGTAACCCTATTGAAAAAAAATTATTCACGGGTGATATTGTTGATAATAATTGTACTTTGAAAGAATCTATTGTGAGAGAAGCGACAAATATACCTGGGATAATGATATATGGTAATAAAACATATGGTAGAAGTAATAAAGGAAAATTTTACTATAAATGTATACCAAATGACAAACGACTTCCGTCCTTTCTAGTAACTTATGAGCAAAAAGATGTAGGATTTAATAAAAAAATGGTGAATAAATTTGTATTATTTAGATTTCATAAATGGGAAGAGAAGCATCCTATTGGTGCTATAAATCAGATTGTAGGAGATATTAATGTATTGTCAAATTTTTATGAATATCAGTTATATTGTAAAAATTTATATGTTTCTCTATCGCTCTTCACAAAAGATACAATGCGCAAATTAAAACAACATAGCAACGAACTTTTTATTAAAACTATTTCAAGTAATAATAAAAGTATTGAAAATAGAATTGATAATTATAAAATTTTTACTATTGATCCAAATTCAACTGGTGATTTAGATGATGCTGTTAGTATTGATAATGAAAAAATTAGTATTTATATATCAAATGTTCCCATTTTGCTAGAACATTACAATTTATGGAATTCATTTACAAAAAGAATTTCAACTATTTATTTACCTGATCAAAAAAGACCAATGTTACCTTCTGTATTATCTGAAGTTTTATGTAGTCTCTTACAAAACGAATCTAGAATTACATTCTGTATAGATATTTATTATAAAGATGATAAGATTATTGATATAAAATATACAAATGCTCTTATTAAAGTCCATAAAAATTTTGTATATGATGAAGAAGAATTATTAAGATTTACAGATTATAATATTTTAAAAGATAAATTATTAGAATTATCAAAAGAATACAAATATATCAAATGTATTAATGATAGTCATGATGTCATTGCGTTTTTGATGATATTAATGAATCATGAGTGCGCTAAATATATGGTTGAAAAAAAAATAGGTATATATCGAAATTTAAAATTTAAGGATGTAGTTGATTCAAAAGTTCCAGATGATATACATGATTTTATTAAAATATGGCAGTGTTCATGTGGTTCTTATAATACATATGATGAAGATAATTGCCATGAACTTATTTATGGCGGTTTAAAAAAATATACACATATTACATCGCCAATTAGAAGATTGGTTGATTTATTAAATATGATAAAAATACAAGAATCGTTAGGATTTGTAAATTTATCAGAAGATATGAATAAATTTTACAATTATTGGATTGATAATTTAGAGTATATAAATACAACTATGAGAGCAATTAGAAAAATACAAATAGATTGTAATATATTGAATATGTGTGTTAATAATAAAACTATTATTGAAAAAGCATATACTGGTTATGTTTTTGATAAAGTAGATAGAGAGAATAAATATAGCCAATATAATGTTTATTTACCAGAATTAAAAATTATATCTCGGGTAAATATTAAAGAAAATTATGAAGACTATGAAAAAAAACAATTTAAAATATATTTAATAGAAGATGAGGCGACCCTTAAAAGAAAAATTCGTTTACAAATGGTTTGAATTTACCCAAAGAAATTTTCACCACTATATTTGATATAAAGAAAATCATCAATATTTTTATTTTTTTCATATAATTCTTGCATGCTAGTATTTGGATTGGGAATGCTATTATTAATAAAAAATATTATACTTTGTTTATCTGTTATTTTTAGACGCTTTCTTACAATATATATAAATTGATTAAAAAACATATCTTTTGGACATAAGTATTTATGTTTATATATTTCGTCTATATTTTTACAATTTTTATTTTTTTCTAAATAAATAAAAACCTTATCTGGATATTTTTCTTTTATATTTCCTACTTCATCTTTTCTCTCTTCTACACTTTTAGCAAAATGATTTTTTTTTATCATATTTATAAATAAATATATTTATTCTTTTATTATTAAATAAAAATAATAATAAACTATTACACAGTTTTAATATTTTTTGTATTAATAATATATATATGGCTTATTCGAAAACAGTTCGTAGACATAGAAAACGTGAAAAAAAAGGAGGAGTTGAAACTCGGGGACAAAAAAGACGGGTTGAAGAAGGACTTCCTCCTGTAGAAACTACTATGCGTGATGCTCCTACCAAAAAAGCAACTACAAAAAAAGCGCCAAAAGATCCAGAAACATTCGCTGAATCAAAACCAAAAACAAAAAAACCTACTACAAAAAAAGAGCGTAGAGAAGCAAGAGAAAAATTACCATCAGTAATTAAACAAAAACAAGCTGCTTTAGAAAAAAAAATAGCAAAAGAATCAAGAGCTAAAAGATTACATAAAAAAAGACGTGAAACTGCTATGAAAGGTTTCAAATTAAGAAGATTTAAAAAGGTTCAAGAATCTCGTAAAAAAAAACCCAAGCCACAATCTAAATTTCCAAAAACCTTCCGCGCAACAAAAAAAAGATTATCTCCAATAAAAGTATCCCCTAAATCATCATCTCCTCGTGAATATAAATCAAGTGCCGATAAAGAAATATTAGCTGGTCTTGAAAAAAGTTTACTTGGATTAAAAATAAGCAAGTAGATAAAAAATTTTTTTACATAATTTTCTTTATTATATAAAATTATGTAAAGCAAAATATTAGTTAAATGTAAATTAACTATGAGTTAGATGTATAATGATTGATTAGTAGCAATATATTTTAATGTTAACTCTGGAATCTCTCTTAATTTTTTTAATAAATCCATGTTTTGTAATGTTTCACAAATCTTTTCTAATTCTAATGCTATATTATTAATCTTTAATATTGCTTTAATAAATTCACCTAGAAATATTTCTGTTTCACATTTCATAACATCTATAATATATTTACACTCATGTTCATTTGAACAATTACACCATTCAAAAACATGATCAATTAAATCGAAATTATATTCATATTCTAATCCAGTAAATAAATTATTTTTTATTTCTTGATCTTTATAATATTCAATTCTCTCTACAATATATTTTGATACTTCATAAATATTATTACTCTTTTTAGATGGATTTATATTTCTTTTATCTTCTTGTAATGAAATATTTGTAAAACAACTAAATATACCAACTAGTTCTTGAGTTGAAATATTACTGAATCCATTGTATTTTATGTAAGTATCGGCCATTGCCAGTGAATTAACTTCTTGTAATTGCATTGAAATAAATGCTTTATCGTTAAGATTATATGAAATATCTATAAAATTATCATTTTTTAAAATATTAATAATTAATTGAATATTTGTATCAATATAATTTACTGCGTTAATAGCAAAATTATTTGTTTTATTTCTCTCTTCGCATAAATCATTATATTCGCTATATTTTTCCATGTCTTTCTTTAAAAATTTATTTTCTTGTTCAACTTCACTAATTTCTCTTTGTATTTTCTTCTTTTGTTTTTGACTGGCACCTTTTACACTATCTAATAGTGATTTATAATTTTCAATAATTTCCTTTTTTGTTGTAAAAATTATACCACTATCAATGCCTTTTCTTAATTCATGAATTTTATTATCTAAAATTTGTAACTCTTTATTATAAGTATTAATTTCTTTAATAATATCAGTTTGAATAAAACTTTTTTCCATAAATTCTTTTAACTTATTAAAATCATATTCATTGTTAGTATCTTTATCTAACATATCGCCCTCACTTATATCAGTATAATTAATCTTATTACTAGCTATTACATTTAAAACTAAATTGAAAGAAATTTTAAATTGTGATTTTAACATTTTTGGTGAACCAGTTACTATTTTTTTATATTCATTTGATAAAGGCATATCGAATAAATTATTACAATGAATTACATGGCCGATTTTATCTAACCCTCTTCTTCCAGCTCTACCAGCCATTTGAGTATATTCATGAGATAGCAAATATCTTAAACCATTATCTCCATTAAATTTAGATAAAGAAGTAAATATAACTGTTTTAGTTGGCATATTTATACCTACAGCAAATGTTTCAGTAGCAAATAATAATTTAATATAACCTTTTTCAAATAACATTTCTACCATTTCTCTCAAAATAGGCATAATTCCAGCATGATGTATCGCTATTCCTTTTTGTAATAATGTAATTAAATTTTTGAATTCATCTAATTGTGTATATTCTTTATAATTCTTAATTTTGCTTCTTAGAATATTTTCACATTCTTTTTTGATTATACTTGGCGTTTTATCTCCTTCTTCGAAAAGTGACACTTCTATTTCATGTGCGCATAATTCAACATTTTTTCGTGAAAATATAAAGCAAATAGCTGGTAACATATTATTATTATTTAAATATTTGATAATATCATTTAATACAAAGTGTCTTTTAACAAAATTTCTATTTTTATAAAAATAGTTCAATATATCACTAATAGCATAATAATTCAATTCATTAAATACTCCATTATTATCTGCTAATTTAATTGGTTTATTTATGTATTCTTTTAATTTCTTTTCATATTCTGTATTTTTTGCTATTTTAAAGATAGATTTATTTGTAGATATCCAACCATAATGTGTTAATGGGACAACTCTTTCATTTGTTGGACATAAATACAAATTTTTTTCAATATTATCATAAGTTTTATTTTTTTCTTTTTCTATCCAATTAGCAAAAATTTCTGGTTTTTCAATAGTGGCTGAAAGCATAATAAGTTGAACATGCGGAGGTAATAATATAATAGATTGTTCCCATACATTACCCCTATCAGCATCCCCTATATAATGAACTTCATCAAAAACAACAGCACCTAATTCGTTATTGAAATCCATTTCAAAATGAAGATTAATATTTCTATCATTATTTTTAGATATTAAAGATGAAAATAATGTATTTCTTAAGATTTCAGTTGTCATAATTAATACATCTGCCTCTGGATTATCTTTAATATCTCCGGTTAATATACCAAATGATATATGTGGGAACTTTTTCTTAAAATCATAATATTTTTGATTACATAATGCTTTTATAGGACCAGTATAAATTACTTTTTTATTTTTTTCTTTGAAAAAGTCAATTGCGAACTCTGCCGGTTGTGTATTATGTGTAACTATAAAATTACCTAAAATAAATTTATGATTTCCATCAATTTCAAATCCATAATAATTACCAATTCCTTCTGATTCTATTTTAAAATGATATTCTAGTGCTGGTTTATTAATTATTCTCTCTTCATTACATTTCTTTCTTTTACATAATACAGGAATTTCAGTAAGATTGTCTCCAAAAATAGTTATTCTATTATATTCACCTTCTTTCTTTACATTATTATAATAACAACTTTTCTTAACTTTTTTACACGAACAAGCAAAACCAAGACTTTTTACTAGATATACAATATCATCGGCTAATAAATTATTTTTTTGACTAATTTCATATGTTTTACAATAATAATAACCATCACTATCAATTAACCCTGCTAATAATTTAAGTCTATTCTCTCTAGAGTTAATTTTATAATCGAGTGGTATATGTTTATTATTTAGTAAATTATAATTTCGCAGAACATTCGTAATTTTATTTTCACGACCTCGATTTGTATATTTTTTTAATGTAGTTAATCCATATGTATATCCATTCCGATATTGTAAGTAACAATCATAATCTAATATTTTTTCACGTAAATATTTTAAAATTACCGCATCTTGACATGTTATTTCAGCACTATTTACAGAACCATCTCCTAACCATAACCCTATAATATATGGGTCAATATCAATATTTTTTTCTGGAAATTCAATACCAACCTTATAGGATAAAGAATTTCTCTGTAAATATTTTGGTAAATTTAAAAAGTCTTTAACAGAAATATTAAAATCTTTTCCTTGTGTTAATTTTTTTTCATTTAATAATCTTTTTGCTTGAATAAAGCAATCTTCTTTATCCTTATTTTTATAATTGAAAGATTGGTATCTCATTTTAATTTCTACATTATCAAACCAAATAAGCTCATATCTATTAGATTTTTTATTCTCCTTAATGAAAGGTTTTACATTATATTTTAAAGATAGAATATGACTTTCATTACAAGTAAAAGAATCTCCATCACTTAAAATAATATTATACATGGATTCTATCCCTCTGGCTAATCCTAATACCTTTCTTTCATTTGAATCATCTCCCATTAATTTTTCACCTACTTTAATATCCTGAACTTTTTTAATTGTTCCATCAAACATTAAAATATTAGTATCATATTTTAAGCATTTTCCGCTTCCGGTGTGCGCTGTAACCAAAGTATGATGACCATTTATTATTGAATACAGAGACCATTTTTGAAAATTACTTAAATCATATGGATATTGTTCAAAATATTTATTATAATTATTATCTTGAAAATTGTCATCAAAATTATCATTACAAATAACGACCATTATTATTTATTTATAGTAAATAATATTTAGATTTAAATTATTCAATTTATTTAATAATGACTATAATTATAGCAAATAAATACAAAATTACCGGTATATTGGGAGATGGAACATTTGGTAAAGTATTTAAGGCAGAAAATATTTTAACTAAAAATAATGTTGCTATAAAAATAGAAAAAGAAAAAGAAAGCAGAATTTTGAAATATGAAGCTAGAATCTATAATTTATTACATAATATGAAAAATATTCCAAAAATTCGATTATTTGGAACTGAAGAAGAATATACTTATATGGTTATTGATTTATTTAGTTGTTCTATTGATAAACGAGTTACTAGTAACAAAGATAAAATAATTATATTTAAAAATTCTTTAATAATAATGAAAGATTTACATGAAAATGGTTTTATTCATCGCGATATTAAACCGGATAATATTTTATTTGAAGAGAGAAATAGTAATCAGGTAAAATTAATAGATTTTGGTTTATCAAAGAAATATCTTGATAAAAATAATAATCATGTTGAATATAAAGATGGAAAAAAAATAATAGGAACAATTAAATATTGTAGTATTAATTTACATAATGGATGTGAACCATCGCGGAGAGATGATATTGAATCTTTAATATATACATTTATTAAAGTATATAGTGGAATATTGCCATGGGATAATTATGATATAAATAATAAAGAGTTATATACAGAAAAGGTTTTTGAAGAGAAGAAAAATATTTATAACTTTATAATAAATAATAATATACCTTTTGAATTTGCTTGTATGATTAAATATATTAGAAATGTAAATTATGATGAAAAAATTAATTATGATTATATTGATAAATTATTGGATATTATTATAGTATGATTATTCTGATAACCATAACTTAAATTCGTATAGTTTATTAGCAAAATTATAATATTTTTCTCTAACTTTATCTGTAAATAATTCACTATTTATAAATACTGATACATCATTGTTATAATTATCTCTGCCGTAATAAATATTTATACAATGTATATATAATTTATTAGTCGTATATTCCAAATTGAATATATATTCATCTTCAATATATAATTTATATTTAATAATATATGAATAATTATCATATGTTTTATTAAAATTATATATAAGATAGTTATCTATATTAGTGATATCATTATAATCTAATATATAATCTATTTTATTTATTAGAAATTTTTTCAATAATTTTTCAAGATAATAATCTTTATGAATTTGTACTTTAATTTTATCTTGAATGTCAATAGGTAATTTTGAATAAATTTGAAAATTTTTATTTTTTTTATATGTTATCCACGATGTTTGTATAATTAAAGCATAAATGTAAAATTCTTTTTGAGCATGAATATAACAAAAATTTTTATTATTAATTATATGAAATTTTTTATTTTTACATTTTCTATTATTTTTTGTATAACAGCTACAATTATTTCTCATAGATAATATAATATTTTACACACTTATATATTAATTCTATCAATTTTATTATAAAACTAATTAAAACATTTTATAAAGATATTTAAAGCGTTCATGTTATATGATAGTATAATACAATATGAGCGAGAGTGATAATGGCATTCATTTTCCCACTACAACAGACAAAACAACTGTATCTAAGACATCTGGTCGTGTAAAATGGTTTAATAACAAATCTGGTTATGGTTTTATTACAATTTCGGCTGGAGATCACGAAGGAACTGATATCTTTGTTCATCATTCTTCTATTACAGTAGAAAAAGAACAATATCGTTACCTAGTTCAAGGTGAATATGTAGAATTTGTTCTAAAAGAAATGGTAGATAGTGAACATAAATGGCAAGCATCGGATGTAAGTGGTATTTCAGGTGGGAAGCTAATGTGTGAAACACGCCTAGAAACACGCGCTACACGCACAGAAACTACAACAGATGCTTCAACAGATGCTTCAACAAGCACTACACAAAAACCACAGCGTTCATCATACCGTGCTCGCCCTCATGGTCCTGGTCCTCGTGAAGGTGATGAATGGATGCTTGTTCGCCGCCGTGCTTCGACTGGACGAACAGAACATGCTCCAGCCCGTTCTCGTCCTCCTCTACCTCCTCCTCGCGCTCCTCGCTCTGTTAAAGAATAAATAAATTAATTATTAAATTAAAATTTTTATAAATAATAAATAATTGATTTTATATAAAAAAATATTAATTTATATAAAATATTAATGCGAAGAATAAAGTCTGCGCCGGCAGAACTATGTTCAATGGTTAATAGAAAAAAAAGAAATTCTGTATCAAAAATTTCTTCTAATGCTATTATCCCTTCAAATACTTATGAGAAAATAAAAGAAGAAAAAAAAATTGTTAAATTGTTAACAGAAATAAGTAATGATATTTCTGGTCAAAATGATATTATTAGTCAAGAAATAGGTTATTATATGTTATTAATAGGATCATTTGTAAATCAAAATTTCAGAAGAAAAATTACTTTGGAAAATGTTAAGAATTTTATTATAGAAATGTTTTTAAGATATATAATTTCAATTACTTATCACTTTATTATGACTAACCAAGAAAAACTTATTGAAATTGTAATAGACAATCATGGGCATTTAGATAAAGTAATAGATAATATACATCTACTTAAATAAAAATTATTAATTATATACAATAATATGTATATTAATATTTATAAAAAATCAGTAAATGCTATCATTAAAAATTTAGAAAGTGAAATAAAAATGTTAGAAAAAAAAATTTTACTTTTACAAACATATAACCAAGATAATAATTCCTGATATTGTTCCTAATATTGTTCCACATAACCATATTTTAATACATTTTTTATTTTCTTCACTATTGTTATTTTCTAATAAATTCTCTCTTATTTCAATTTCTTTTTCTGGTGAATTTAAATGAATATCTTTAGAAAATTGATTAACCTGTTGACATATAAAACAAACATTTGTTTTATCATTTTTTTTATACCAATCCATTATACATTTTAAATGAACTGGATTATTACAACATTCAGGTATTATAATACCTTCATTATTATTTATATCATTTAAACATATTGGACATTCTATTACATCATTTAGCATTTTTATATATATTTACTTTATTTAAATTAATGTTCCTATATAATTTATAAATAAATATAATATATACAGCATTGTAATATTATAGTTATAAATTTTTAATGAAATTATTAGAGTTAGGTAAAATATTATTTTCATTTTTCTTAAATATTATTTTATACATTAAAATCAATTTTTTATATTTTTATATTATATAATGGCTCGTTTGACTAGAAAAAGAATACATAAAAAAAAATCTAAAGGAGGTGCTATTGGACAATTCTTTGATGAAGTCGGTTCATCTTTAAAAGGATTAGTATCTAGAACAAGAAAAAAGAGTGCTGAAATAATTGATCAAGGTTCTTGCGCTATATCTGGTGCCGTTAAAGGAACTGAAGGCGCCGTTTCTAGTGGTATTAATAAAACCGTAACTACATTATCAAATGTAGGAACAAATGTTTCTAATACTACTAGACAAATGATGGGTGGTAAAAAACGTAGAATGCGCAAATCTAGAAAATCACGCAAATCTAGAAAAATGATGGGTTGTAAAAAACGTAGAATGCATAGATCGAGAAAATCACGTAAATCGAGAAAATCGCGCAAATCAAGAAAACATTAAAATATAAAATAAATTTTAAATTATATCATGTTATTCATAATATTATATAATTTACTAACGCCATTATACAAAAAGTTATAACTACAATCAACATAACTATTATCAAATATACTCAACCTACCTAAATTTTCTAAAAATATATTTTGTTCGATAGTATTATTTAAATCTAAATTCTCTCTACTGTAACTTTTGTTATCATATTTTGTATGATTATCATTATCTAAATTATATTTACTAATTGTTTTTTTTAAATCAGATCTACTTTTTACATATATAGGAACAAAAGAAGGCGAATTTTGTATTTCTTTAGTAGTTTCATTTGGATCTATTAAATAAGCTGTTGTATTTTCCCAACAACTAAAATTAGACATTTTTTTATCTTTAGATTGAATTTTTAGATATCTATCTATTTGGCATTTATTTGAGCATACGGTTCCATCAAAACATCTATAAATTTTATTTGCAATATCTATGTCACGATCACATTCACAACATTTTAGCATTAATTATTATATTGATATGTTGATATAATATTTATTATTAGTTAATAAGTTACTAAATTTTCAATTTAAATAAAAATAAAAATAAAAATAAAAATAAAAATAAAAAATAAATCTACATACTTTCTTTTTTGGCAAAAAAGAAAAAAGAAAAAAATTGAAAAAGAAATAGAAAAAGAGGGAAGTGGTAAAAAAGAGAAGATGAATTCAAAGATGGAGAGAGCGATGTCAAAGATGTTGTTGGAAGTAGTAACAGAGATAAGTTCAAAG